>Ga0164242_10002802_pt1 | contig 20112 bp, 18 predicted proteins | sample OricomgcompostMG_FD_108783 | JGI IMG/M metagenome (GOLD analysis project Ga0164242, IMG submission 108783) | Miracle-Growth compost microbial communities from Emeryville, California, USA - Original compost - Miracle growth compost (MG) ... | reverse complement strand
TTATTCGACGACATCCAGGACGATGCTTATGCGGTGGCGACTGCTATCGAGCTGTTTCATAATTTTACGCTGGTTCATGACGACATCATGGACGAGGCCCCCTTGCGCAGGGGGCATCCTGCCGTACACCAGCGTTACGGGGTTGACAGCGCACTGTTAGCCGGCGACGTGCTCTTGGTATATGCTTATGATCAGCTTAACCAGATCAATGAGCGCTATCTGAGGCGCATCAACCGTGTTTTCAGCCGCACCGCCCGGGAGGTTTGTGAAGGGCAGCAGCTGGATATGGATTACGAGGCCCTTCCCTTGGTCGAGGTCGATATGCAGGCTTATTTGCACATGATCGCGTTGAAAACTTCGGTGTTGTTGGCTGGCAGTCTCCAGATGGGTGGCATCCTGGGAGGAGCCAGCGAGGGGAATCTCGATCACCTCTATGCCTTCGGAAAGGATTTAGGCATCGCTTTTCAGATTCACGATGATTACCTGGACGCCTTCGGCGATCCGGAGAAGTTCGGCAAGCAACCCGGCGGAGATATTCTGGAAAACAAAAAGACCTTTCTGCTTCTGAAGGCCTGGGAAATGGCCAATGCCGCGCAGAAAGACCATATGAACCGTTTACTCTCCGGCACTGCTCCGGATAAAGTCGACCAGATGCTGCAGTTGTACCGCGACTGCCGGGTGGATGCCTGGGCCGTGGAAGAAAAAAGGCGGTTCATGGAATCGGCTGCAACCCATCTGGAAAAGATCACGGTGCTTTCCGCCCGGAAGACGGAATTGCAATGCCTGATAGGCTTATTGTTGGACCGGGAAAGCTGATAGATCTCGCCCGGCTGACCGAAGATACAGCCCATGAAAAAAAATTTCTTTCGCAAAAAACCCCTTGATTTGATTCTTCGGGATGCCGAAGCGGGGTTCGCAGATGCGAAAGGCGCTCCTGAAGCCAGCCTTAGAAAAGATTTGACGGTCCGCGACCTGACCGCCATGGGGATTGCCGCGGTGATGGGGGCCGGGATTTTCTCGACCATCGGAGAAGCCGCATACCACGGGGGGCCGGGCGTGTCGCTGTTGTTTGTGATGACCGCGGTGACCTGCGGTTTTTCTGCTTTGTGTTATGCGGAATTTGCCTCCCGGATTCCTGTTTCAGGGAGCGCTTATACCTATTCTTACGCTTCTTTTGGGGAACTCGTTGCCTGGATCATAGGATGGGACCTTATCATGGAGTATGCCATCGGGAATATCGCCGTGGCGATTTCCTGGAGTGGTTACTTTGCTAATTTCCTGGAGGGTTTTGGTATCCATCTGCCTGCGTATTTTACCACCGATTATCTTTCCGCATACCGGGGCTTCCGGCAAGCCACCTCCCAGTTGTCTTCGGGCACGCTTCCCGGCGCCTTGGACGCTCCGCTTCAATCCGCCTATCAAGCCTGGAGCCACGCACCCCGGATTGGACCGGTCCGGCTGATTGCCGACCTTCCGGCCCTCACGATTGTTTTTTTGATCACCCTGCTGGTGTATGTAGGCATCCGGGAAACCAAAAAGGCGACCAACGCCATGGTGGCGCTGAAGATCCTGATCGTCCTGGCGGTGATCGTGATGGGCTGCTTTTACGTGCAGCCGGCCAACTGGAGCCCTTTTCTGCCCAATGGCTTCAGTGGAGTCATGAAAGGAGTGTCGGCGGTATTTTTCGCCTATATTGGTTTTGATGCGATTTCCACCACAGCAGAGGAGTGTCGCAATCCCCAGCGTGACCTGCCCCGCGGCATGATCTATTCTTTAGCCATCTGTACGGTAGTCTATATCTTGGTAGCGCTGGTGCTCACTGGCATGGTCAGTTTTTCTTCACTGGCTGTTCGAGATCCTTTGGCCTTTGTATTTGAAAAGCCGTTGCCGCAGTTCAGCTATATCATTTCCATTGGTGCGGTCATCGCGACAGCCAGTGTACTGCTGGTGTTTCAAATGGGCCAGCCGCGGATCTGGATGAGCATGAGCCGAGACGGCCTGCTCCCGCCCGCATTTTCCCGGATACACCCCCGGTTTAAAACCCCTCATTTTGCCACGGTAATCACCGGGTTGGTGGTCGCTATTCCGGCGCTTTTTATGAACCTCACGGAAGTGACGGACTTGACGAGCATCGGTACCTTGTTTGCCTTCGTACTGGTTTGCGGAGGAGTGCTCCTGCTTCCGGCCCAGGAGGCCAATCCCGGGGAAAAACGCTTCAGGTTACCTTATATTAATGGGCGGTTCATAGTGCCGGTCTTGTTCGTGACCGGGATTATTTGTTTCCGGCACGCACTGGTGGGTTTGTTTCATTATACAGGCGACTGGCACACTTACAAAGACAGTCTGCCTTTTTTTCTTTTCCTGATTGTGGCACTCACCTTGACTGTACTTACCTATGTAAAAAGACTTTCTCTGATTCCCGTGCTTGGGCTGCTAAGCTGTTTCTATTTAATGACAGAATTGGGGTACACTAATTGGCTCCGGTTTCTGATCTGGCTGGCCATCGGCCTGGTGATTTATTTTACCTATAGTTACCGCCATAGCCGCATGGGGCATATTGAGCGCCACATATGACCGGTTTGTCGACTGCCTGAGGTGGCTTTACCGATTCTCGCAGGTTTTTTGGCCGGCATCCGCGTAAATTGCGTCTAAAGATCAAATTATGACCACCATCATTCAGTATATCAGCCTCATTTTGGTGCTTTTGGTAAGCGGTGTGTTTTGGGGTACCTGGTTTTCTTTGAGTCGTTCCATAGAAATTACCAGCCCGGAGACCTTTCTTGAGAACGGAAGGCTGATCATCAAAAATCTGGCAGTGCCCATGCGTATGCTCATGCCGCTCACGATTTTAACCATGATACTGGTATTGTGGGTGTACCCGGAAAAATCGAGTGGCGGATTTTTTATGAGTGCGATGTCTGTGATTTTGATGATTATCACCTTGTGGATCACTGTGCGGATAGAAGTGCCTATCGACAACCGAATCAAACGCTGGACCATATCTACGTTGCCCGACGATTGGAAGGCGATCCGTTCCCGCTGGCAATATTATCATACCATCCGCACCTTCACTGCATTAGGCAGCTTCGCCTTTTTACTGGCAGGCTCCCTGTTTCATTGAGGAGTTGAGGGTCGTTTTGTATTTTTGTTCCCTCAATTGCCCCCTGCTAAAGATCAGTGGGCCTGAGGCGACCCCAGTGGGCGCTATCAAAATTTACATCAACCCCAAAACGGATCCTGGCAAAACGTCAGCCGTTCACTATAGGTGAATGGATATCACTGCCGCCAATTGTATGAAGTTTGAAGTAGGAGATACGGTTCTGGTGCTTCATTCGGGAGAGGAAGGAGTCATTGTCGATATTGTCGACGACCAGGTGGCCCATGTCGCCGTAAAGGGTATCATATTCCCGGTGTATATGGACCAGCTTGACTTTCCTTATTTCAATCGGTTCACTAAAAAGCGAATCGCGTCAGCCCCGCGCGCGCCCAGACCGGGGGAAGAGCTGCCCCTGGAAAAAAAAGCAGAGCCCGTCCGTGAGGAGTCGGGGGTATTTTTGTCTTTTTTGCCCGAATACGAACCGAACAATGCAGAACCTGTCGTGGAAAAGTTCAAGATTCACTTGGCAAATGAGACGGCCGCCACCTATGAACTGCATTACCAGCTGCGGTTGCTTGAACGCCTTGATTTAGAAGTGCGGAACCGCCTTTATCCGTTCCAGCATATATACCTGCAGGATCTCGCTTTTGATAAAATGAATGACCGGCCGCGTTTTGACCTGGAGTTTTCCCTGGTTCCGCCCGATCCCGAAAAAGCGGATAGCCTTCAGGTCCGCTATAAGCCCAAACCCCGCCAGGTCATGGCAGAACTGCATCAACTCGCCCAGGGCAAGGGTGCCACCTTTAGTTACCGGCTGTTTCATCACTATCCTGCCCGGCGGGCATCCGAAAAGGACACCTGGGATTTACCCCCCCAAAGTGAGAAGCCCCTGTATGTGCAAGTCCAGGGCGACAGTTCCATACCGGAGGCGCGTTACGAGGTGGACCTTCATATCGAGAAGTTGGTGGCAGATACCTCCGGACTCACTCCTTCCGATATGCTGGCCATTCAGTTGGGGGAGCTGCAGCGGCGGCTGGATGAGGCCATCGCCCGCCGGCAGTTTTCTCTGGTGGTCATTCATGGAGTAGGAAAGGGAACTTTGCGTAATGAGGTGCATGAAATGCTTCGTCACGTGCCCGAAGTCAAATCCTTTGTCAACCAGTATGATTTCCGGTATGGCTATGGCGCTACAGAGATCTTTTTTCAGTACAAATAGCCTTAACTTCGCCCCCATGAGACTGCTAGGCGCCTTTTTGAAGCTGGTCCGTTATCCTAACCTGATCTATATTTTCCTGACTCAATATTTGCTGCAGTATGCGGTGATCATTCCCGTGTTTGCGCGCTATGGAGTAAGGCCCACGCTGAGTCACGGACAGTTTTTTTTGCTGGTATTGTCCACCGTGCTGGTAGCGGCCGCGGGCTATATTATCAACGATTATTTTGATTTGAATATTGATCAGGTGAACAAGCCGGGCCGGATCATCATTGATCGGGTGATTCACCGGCGATGGGCGATTCTGTGGCATACCTTTTTTAACGTCATCGGGGTGGCGCTCGGGGTATGGGTGGCCTGGCAGATCGGCTATCCCTGGCTGGGATTGACCCAGGCGGTATGTTCCGGACTGCTTTGGTTCTACTCAACTTCCTACAAGCGCCAGATGCTGATCGGCAACGTAGTGATCTCTTTATTGACCGCGCTGACCGTGTTAGTGGTTGGATTCTATGAGCCCAAATTATACCGGGAGATCAACACGGTCAACGCCCCGGCCGTGTACCAGTTGCTGCGAATCATTTTGTTGTATGCGGCCTTCGCCTTTTTGCTGTCCCTGATCCGGGAGATCGTTAAGGACCTGGAAGACATCAAAGGCGACGCGTATCTGGGTTGCCGCACCATGCCGATCGTCTATGGGATCAATGCCAGCAAAGATATTGCCAGCGTGTTGTGCGGTGCGATGCTTGTGATGATTCTGATCGTGCAGATCGCGATCATCCCGCTGGGCTGGTATTGGGTAGCCGGTTATTTGTTGGTCGCGGTGCAGGCTCCGGTAATATGGGTGATCCGCCGGCTGCGGCATGCCGTATCTTCGGAAGATTTCCATAGGGGTAGTCACCTGATTAAATGGATCATGCTGACTGGAATCCTCAGCATGTTGTTTTTTAAATGGTTATTTTGATGGCAGCTCACCCGCCGATCATCCTGGCGTCGTCCTCGCCCCGACGCAAAGAACTGCTTGATCAAGCAGGCATTGCTTTTCAAGTACGCCCATCTTCAGTCGCCGAAGATTTTCCGGCCGATATGCCGGTCGGCGAAGTGCCAGGTTATCTGGCCGCCCGGAAAGCCCAGGCGATTCAAAAGCAGGCAGCCGAAGGGGCTATCATTCTGGCCGCCGACACCGTGGTGGTGCTGGAAAATGAAATCCTGGACAAGCCCTCAGACGAAACGCAGGCCTTGGCTACACTGAGGCGGTTATCCGGGCGAACGCACCAGGTGATCACCGGGGTATGTCTATGGCAGGACGATCACCGGGAAGTCTTCAGCGAAACCACCCAGGTATTATTCAGAACGCTTCCCGAGACGTATATACGCCATTATGTCCATAGCTGCATGCCACTGGACAAAGCGGGCGCCTATGCCATTCAGGAATGGATCGGCCTGGTAGGAATTGCCCGCATCGAAGGAGATTATTGCAATGTAGTGGGCCTGCCGGTAAACCGGGTGATCGAAGCCCTGGGGCGCTTTAAATGGAGTTTTCCATTTGAGCAGGCTTAGGCTCCCGAAGCAAATCACTTCGTTCCCGGCGTTTATTCAACTACCATCAGACTGACGCCGGGATCGGCCAGCCAGGAAGCTTTCCGGAGGTTTTTAAGGGAAATCATACCCACAACGTACCGGCTGTCGGGAGACTCGTATTTTTCCAGGATGGTACCAAAATCATTCAGGTGGATCTGCTCCGGATTCTGGTACCGCAGATAGATCTTCAGAGGAAGTTCTTCGGTCAGCGTAAGGGGATTGGCCTGCCCGATCTTCTTATATTCATAGTGGTAGTTGTAGGTTAATGCGGAGATGTCCGACAATACCGCACTTCCTGTGGCTGTTCCGCCAGCCCCCTTACCCACAAAAAACTGATTTTCCGCAAATGTACTTTCTACCAGGATCCCGTTGTATTCCAGCGAAACGTCGCCCAGCAAGTGACCGGGTCCGATGAGGTGGGGCAGTACATAACTGACCACCCCTCCGTTGAGCTTTCTGCAGGTGGCGATCAGCTTGATTTTGCCACCCCGTTGGCGGGCGAAGTTGATATCAAAATCATTCAGCCTGGTAATTCCGACATTGAGAATTTCCTCGGGTCTGACAAAAGCGCCGAAAGCATGGAGAAGCAAAATGCAAATCTTGAATTTAGGATCGAAGCCTTCGACGTCCATGCTGGGATCGGTTTCTGCAAATCCCTTCTCCTGGGCCTGTTTCAACGCGGCATTAAAATCCAGGCCTTCGTCCAGGATTTTGGTAAGAATATAATTGGTTGATCCGTTGCATATTCCTTCTACGGCGTTGAGCAGATCGTTGTCATAGTATTCTTCCAGATTGCGGATCACCGGAATGCTGGCACAGCAAGCCGCTTCATACAGCAGGGGAACATGATGTTTTTGTTGCAGCTCATACAGGCTTTGGAGGTTTTCCGCGATCATTCGCTTGCTGGCGCTTACCACGGCCTTGCCATTACGAAGTGCGGTCGATACGATATCGTATGCGGCGGCCGTATCATTGATCAATTCCACCACCACATCAATGGAGGGATCCTCCAGGATCGCCCGGCGATCTGTGGTGAAGTAGCTTTGATCAATAGGGCGTGGTTTATTGGGGTCTTTTATACAGATTTTGCGGATGCGGGCATTAATTCCCTTGGTCTTGTTCAGCACTTCATAAAGACCTTGTCCGACGCAACCGAACCCGAAGATCCCCAGGTTAATAATCTTTTTTTCCATACTTTTTCTTGATTTACCACCACGCTATCCGCGGCAAAATGCGCCGGTAGAAAAAGCCCTGCCAGGTAAGTGGGCAGAGCGGCACAGCGGATTGGGTCGGTGAATGCTCCACTTATCTTCCCCGCCGCTGGTTAAACCTGCTGCGGGACAGGAATTAGCACCCTTCCCGCTTTTGGGATCGGGGGGTTGCTAAGGCTTCATCGGGCCGGTCCCTCTGCCTTTCTGGATAAGTAGTGTAAAAGAACTGCCGCAAAGGTACGTGCAGAAAAAGGATTCACCAAGCACCAGCCATCCGGTGTGGCGAGCGCTGCGTTTTCTTACGTTTCAGGGCCTGCGGATCTTCAGTTTGGAAAGTGCCATATGATACAATTCGGTGACGTCTTCAGAGAGACGGCCACCGAGCACGCCTACGGCTATGATGAGTGAAAACAGACCGCTTCTCACCACGATATCCACGAAGATCCCGGGCAGAGGGGGAAGCAAACGACCGGCAACCAAATAGGCGGTTGCGCCCGTCAGAAGAATCCATCCCGTCCTTCCCGTAAAAGGTTGTAGGTGCAGTCTCCACCACAACAACAGACAGCGCGCTACATTATAGGTAAAGATGGACAAAAGGATTCCATATGCGGATCCCATCATGCCATAGGCCCGCACAAACAGGTAGGTTACCGGCAAAAATAAAGCGACCAGTGTCACCGAAAGGATAAAATGGATCCTCCATAGTTTTGAATTTACCAGGATATCGTAATTGAGGCCGGTAGCCAGGTCGATGAGGTTTGCCAGGGCGACCAGCAACACGACATATTTTCCGCTGCGGTACTCCGGTTTGTACAAGTCAAAAATATGATCAATATTCAACCAGATCAGGCCCAGGATAAAGATGCCCATAATCAGCAGGGTAGCCGCCGATTTACGATAAAGCCGGTTGATTCTTTCGGTGTCCCCTTCCTTCCAGGCCTGCGCAATACTCGCAGAGGCTGCAGCCTGAACGCTTCGTTTGGGTACCAGCAGGAAGGTAGCCATGGCAAAGGCTATGTCGAAGATTCCGGCGGCGCCCAGGCTTTCACGACTTCCCAGCAGAATGGTATTAAAATACTGTTCTACCAGCATAAACAAGCTGCCCCCGAAAATGTAGCCCGCATAGGTGCCCATCTGGCGGTACATCTGCCGGGTGACAGGGCTGGGACGTATGGTCAGGTGCGTGCCCTTGTAATGGGTGAGGTATGCATACAGGATTAAAAATACGACCCCGAATTGGAGGCTATATGCGATGATAAATCCTCCAAAACTGATCCAGCGCACGGCCAGCAGCAGCACAATAAGTACGACAAATATCCGCACCCCGGTTTCGCGCAGAAAATTCGACATCACGGTCAATTGCTTGCTCCAGGCGATGCGTTCGTACAGGCCGAATAAGAGAATAAAAAATGTCAGGGGGTAAATCAGAAAAAAATAATCGATGAACAGGGGCGACTTCCCTTCAAATTTTCGGATGATCAGATCCCGGAATATAAAGGTCAGCAATACCATGAGGCTGAACCCCACCAGGCTGATCATCAGCGTCCAGCCAAGCAGGTCATTTTTGTGCTTTCCCATCCGGGTATCATAATAGGGATAAAAACGGGTGACCACCTGCTGGGTGCCCAGGCTACAAAGACCCGCCAACAGGGTGCATACGCTGATGAGCACACGGACCAGACCAAATTGTTCCGCGGTGAGGATCTTAGGCAGCAGCCACATATTAAACGCGCCCAGGACAAACCCAAGATAAATGAAAATAGAAGAATTAATGCTTTGCCGACGAACAATGCCCATGCAGAGTTGGCTGTTTATACCGCTAAAATTACAAATGTAGGCGTTTAATATGAGAGACTGCTTCTGTGATCGCCCATGCGCTAAACGACCATCCCGCTTGGCGATATCTTAATGCTGATCCTTCCGGTATAGTCAATCCGATGGAGCAAAGGAGACATTCCGTTTTGGGCAAAAAATTCATCTACTGCTCTTCTTGCTCCCTGCCAATGTCCGTAATCGTCTATAATGAGCACACCGTGCTCAGAAAGCAGCGGATACAAATGCCGCAACTCATGGCTGGTTGATTCGTACCAATCCGTATCCAGACGAAGCAAGCTGATCTTGTCCGGCGTGGTACCGGGTATCGTTTCTTCGACTTTTCCTTTCACGAAAACAATATTTTCTTTCCGATATCCCGTAGTGAACATATTGTGTTGCACTTCCTGCATGGATGCCAGGCACCACACAGAATTTTCCTTGTCCTCTTTTTGGGACTCTAGTAACGAGGAAGCGGTTTCTCCCGTTTGGTCCACATCCAGTGCAGTGGGCTGGGACATGCCCTCAAACGTGTCGTAGATGTATATCTTGCGATCTTCTGCCTTAAATTTTTTCAATGCATAGGCCATTAACATGGCGCTTCCTCCCCGCCAGGTACCGCATTCTACCAAATCTCCTTTGATGTTATTTCTGATCAGATACTCGATGGATTGGTACAACGCATGCATTCTCTCCACGGTGGTCATGGTATAGGGCCGGCACTTCTCATACAGCTCCCGAAAATCGGACCCCATGTCCGCATACTCGTCTTTATGCTCAATTTTAATAATATTATAGCCGTATTTTAATAAGACTTTATGAATGGTCTTTTTTAACATGGACGCAAAATTTAAATATTACCCGATGTTTATCCGTTAATTAAATTTAGGGTTATCGGGTGAAACTTTTACCTTTAATCTGTTAATATTAATTAAAAACTTTATATGAGAGATGCGGATTCGGTCGCCACGGAAAGAGCCCAGCGGATCAAACCGACCCTATTTAATCCGAGATATTTACATCTTAGAGAGCTGAAACGTTATACGGTAAAGGTAATTAATAAACATATAGCGGCGCTTCCAGATGCTACATTGGTGGATTATGGCTGTGGGAGCATGCCTTATCGTGCGTATTTTGAACCCTATGTGGCTCGGTATATCGGCGCCGATATTGCCGAAAACACTGCGGCCGATGTGCGCCTGATAGACGGAAAACTTGACCTTCCCGATGGCAGCGCTGACATTGTCGTGTCTACGCAGGTATTGGAGCATGTCACGGACCCCCGGCTCTACCTGGAAGAGTCCTGCAGGGTCCTGAAAAAGGGAGGTCTTATGTTGGTGTCTACCCACGGCATCTGGCGTTACCATCCTGACCCCACAGATTACTGGAGGTGGACAAGTGATGGATTGAAAAAAATTATAGAGGAAAGTGGTTTTAGCGTATTGGAAGTACATGGCGTGATGGGGCTTGCTTCTATGGGAGTGCTTTTAATCCAGGATGCCTTTTTGTTTAAACTTCCGAAGTTTTTGCGGTTTATCTTTGTTCCCTTCATGCAGTTGGGCATGATCTTGTTGGATAAGGTCCATACAGAGGCTAATAAAAAAAAGGATGCAGGGGTTTTTGTCATTGTCGCACAAAAAATATAACTATTGTCATGCGAATTTGCATTACCCGTGCCAATAAGAGTGCGTACTCCGAAACATTCATCCGTGACCAGATAAGCGGACTGTCCCACTATGGAGAGGTAGATACCATTTATTCGGGATGGATGCCGGAGAAATCTGAAGACGGCAAACGGTTAAGCCCCTGGTTGTTTTGGATCTGCCATAAGGTGATCAAAAAGATAACCGGTAAAAGAGTAAATTATTTTAGCAACTACGGACTGCTGCGGTTTTTTAGGACGCAAAAAACGGAAGTGGTGTTGGCCAATTATGGGGTAGCGGGCGCCTGCGTGTTAGCGGCCTGCCGTAAACTGGATCTGCCTTTGGTCGTGCATTTCCACGGGTTTGACGCCACACACAGGAAAACCCTGTCAAGCTATGAAAAACAATACCGGGAAATGTTTCGTTATGCCAGTGCCATCATTGCTGTGTCCAATGAAATGAAAAACCGATTGATTGGGCTGGGAGCGCAGCCGGATCGCCTGTATTTAAACCCTTATGGCATTGACACGCAAGTGTTTCCGCTATGCCATCCGGCAGATAACCCGCCCAATTTTGTTTCGGTGGGACGCTTTACGGCCAAAAAAGCCCCGCATCTGGTGATCCAGGCTTTCCATCAGGTGGTGCTGCGGCACCCCGAGGCCCGGTTAACCATGGTGGGCGGCGAGGACGGGTTGTTGCACCGTTGTCAATTGCTGGCAAAAGAACTGTCGTTGGAAAACAATATTGTGTTTTCCGGGATATTAAACCGACAACAGGTGAGTGCGGTTTTGAGCCAGGCGCGCGCTTTTGTCCAGCATTCCGTCACTGCCGCAGACGGCGATATGGAGGGTACACCGGTAGCGGTGTTGGAAGCGTCGACCAGTGGATTGCCGGTAGTCGCGACCAGACACGGGGGTATTATCGACGCCGTAGTCCATGGCGAAACCGGATTTCTGGTGGATGAACATGATGTGGACGGTATGGCGCAATATATGATAAAGCTTATTGAATATCCTGCCATGGCGGGGGAGATGGGAATGAAAGGCAGGCATTATATGGAGGCAAACTATGCATTGGAAAGACAGATTAGCCGGCTTTACGGGATTGTGGGAAAAGCGGCTGGAGAAAAAAGAACCCATGAATAGCCAACCACTGGCTCCGATAGCCTTGTTCGTATATAACCGCCCCGAGCTAACACGGAGTACGCTGGAACACCTGGCACGCAACGAAGAGGCGTCCCGGTCCCGGCTTTATGTGTTCTGTGATGGCCCAAAGCCGGGAAGCAGTCCGGCTCAGCTGGCCAAAATACGCGAAGTGCAGGAGGTGGTGCGGCAAAAGCCCTGGTGCGGAGAGATGAAAATTATTCAGTCCGACGTAAACCGGGGGCTGGCTAATTCTGTGATCCGGGGAGTAACCCAAGTGGTCCGGGAGCATGGCAAGGTCATTGTCTTGGAGGACGATCTGTCGGTGTCTGCCTACTTTCTCCGTTACATGAATGAGGCACTCCAGATGTATGAAACGGACAAGCGGGTGCTGGTCATCCACGGATATGTGTACCCTGTAAAGCTACCGGCCAGCGTCACCAGTACCACGTTTTTTACCCGGGATCCGGGTTGCTGGGGCTGGGCCACCTGGAGGCGGGCGTGGGAATTTTTCGAACCCGATACCCGCCGGTTATATACCCTCATCCGTCTTAAAGGACTCCGCAAGCCCTTTACCTTTTGGGGAGGCTATCCTTATATGCGCATGCTCCGGCAGCAAATGGCCGGAAAGGTGGATTCCTGGGCTATCCGGTGGCGGGCGGTGGCTTATCTGCACGACAAACTGACCTTATATCCCACGGTTTCCCTCGTGCGCCACGATGGCAATGTGCCGGAAGCCACTCATCATTATACCGGAGAAAAAGACTATACCTATACCGAAATCTCCCCCAATCCTGTGGTCCTGGAGAAGATTCCCATCGAAAATAATGAGGAAGCGGAACGGGCATTCGGATGGTTTTTGAAGAAATATTCGGGCATGAGTATCCGCAGCAAGATCAAGCGGCGGTTAAAGATGCTGGTGCCGCGAAAAAAAAAGCTTCCAGTGGTGCCCGCCGATCCACCGCTCACCATGGAGGAGGGAAATAATCCCGACTGATCGGCAGGAAATGGCTAATATTGCTGCGTATGCTTTTATCCCGCTTAAAGGAGATGACACGGCAGTGGACCCGGAAACGCCAGCCGGTAGATTGGAGACAGTTGCGGTCTCTGAGCCCTGTGTCCAGTTCTTTTGGGTTGGATCGCGGTACGCCGGTAGACCGGTACTATATTGAAAAATTCCTGGGAGAAAACAGGTGGTCAATCCGGGGTACGGTGTTGGAGATTGCTGAAAGCACCTATTCCCGGAGATTCGGACAAGAGGTGGTGCGTTATGAAGTCCTCCATACTACCGAGGGCCGGCAGGTGACGATCCAGGGAGATTTGACCAACCCGGATTCCCTGCCTCAGGGCCTGGTCGATTGTTTTATTTGCACGCAGACCTTTAACTTTATTTATGATTTTCGCTCGGCCATCCGCGGAGCCTGCCACTTGCTGAAGCCCGGCGGGGTTCTGCTGGCTACCGTCGCAGGCATATCTCAGATTTCTCGCTACGATATGGACCGGTGGGGAGACTATTGGCGTTTTACTACCAGGTCTGCCCGCAAGGTTTTCAGCGAAGTCTTTGGCGAAGAAAATGTGCACGTCAAAGCTTATGGCAATGTACTGGCTGCTACTGCTTTCCTCCAGGGAATATCCTGCGAGGAACTGACTCCCCGAGAACTGGATTACGAGGATGAAGACTACCAGCTGTTGATCACCGTGGTGGCGCAAAAAAAACAAGCTTGAAAGGCGGGGGAATGTTTGGGATAAGCTTTTCTTTAATGCAATTTTGAGACATCGATAAGGCAGGCACTGCAGTCGTGCCTGTAAGGACAAAAACCGAATAATGCCTTTGACGCAACAAACCATATTCAAGCCATGGCGCGCTACCCTCAATCTGATGGGAAGCCCGGCGGTCATTCTGTTATACCACCGGGTGCTGGAACTATCTCCCGATCCGCAGCAGATGGCGGTGCAACCCGATTATTTCCGGGAGCATATGGCATGGCTCAAGAAGCGGTATCATCCAGTCACCGCCGAGGAGTTCGCCAGCCATCTTAAGCGGAAGAAGAAATTCCCTAAGGGCACCGTATTAGTGACCTTTGATGACGGCTATGCGGACAATGTACATCAGGCATTGCCGATCCTGGAGGCAGAAGGCATTCAGGCCCTGTTTTTTATTGCGACAGCCTTTTTAGACACCCGTCGAGAACTGTGGTGGGACGACCTGGAACGTATTCTATTGGGAACAAAGGTAAAGCCCAATGCACTGGCGCTCCATATAGAGTCAGAGAAGTACCGTTATGATACCTCTCAGGAAAAAACGCTATGGGAGCTCTATTACCAATTGCAGGAACGGCTGCGTTTATCTCCTCCGGAGGTAGTCGCCTCGGTGGTGAAACAGCTGCAGATTTGGGCGGCTTTGCCTGAGGAGGGCCGGGAGAAGAACCGGCTGATGCGTTTTGAAGAGCTACGCCAACTGGCCGGATCATCCTATGCGGCCCTCGGGGCACATACCCATCGCCATGCCACCCTGGGGGTATTGGGCTATGAGGCCCAGCAGCAGGAAATTCTGCAATCCGTAGAGTTGCTGGAGTCCGTCACACACCAGAAAATCCGGTATTTCTCTTATCCCTATGGAGCACGAAAACTTCTCGGCTCCAAGCGTTACTATAACCAGGATAGCCAGAAGATTGTCCGGGAGATGGGGTTTGATATGGCATGCGCCAATTATTACGGACAAGTCCATCGTTGGAGCAATCCTTACATACTTCCTAGAATTCTGGTTCGCAATTGGGATCCTCCTACCTTTCAGGAACGGATGCGACAGTTCTTCCGTGCATAACCGCGATTATGAGGATACTCTTCATCAATAAGTATGATACGCGTGGAGGAGCCGCTATTGCGGCCTGGCGGCTGCATGAACAGTTGGAATCTGCCCAGGGCACCGACAACGCTTTTCTGGTGGGGATCAAGACGTCGGATTCCAGCCAGGTACAGGAGACCCGAAAAGCGGGTCTGGAGAATTTTTTGGAAAGAGGCTCCAATGTCATATTGAACCAGTTCGGGCTGCAGTACTTCTGGTTCCCTTTCTCCACGGGCCGGATCCGCCGACTGGCCAGGCAGCTTGCCCCCGATGTGATCTCGCTGCACAACATTCATGGCGGATATTTTCCCACTTTTTTAATCCGGGAATTGTCCAAACTGGCCCCGGTGGTCTGGACGCTTCATGACATGTGGGCCTTTACGGCCAATGCAGCCCATACATTCGGTGATCAAAGTTGGAAGACGCCCCTTCCGGGCCCCGGGGAGCACCGGCTCTTTCCCGCGATCGGATTGCCTACGGGAAAATGGCTCTTACGCAGAAAGCAGCGGATTTACCGGGACAGTGATCTGACCGTGGTTACGCCTTCCCGTTGGCTTTGCCAGCTGGCCCGCCAAAGTCCACTGCTGGAAGGCAAACCTGTGGTGCAGATATATAATGGTGTGGATTTGAACACATACCGTCCCGGAGACCCGAAAGAGGCCAAAAGGGCACTGGGTATAGATCCTGAAATGAACGTTCTGTCATTTTCGGCAGAAAAATTGATGGACAGTGAACATAAAGGGGGAGATACCTTATTAAAGGTGCTTCATGCGCTGGATCACGCAGGGCTTCCGCTCTGTGTGCTGACCATGGGAGGCGGCCATATACCCGGGAAGTTCCGCTTCCTGCAAGTCCGTGAAATGGGATACCTGCGTAATGAACAGCAATACATCAGATGCCTGCAGGCCTCTGATGTATACATGCATCCGACCAAGGCAGATACGCTGCCCAATACGCTGATCGAGGCCATCGCGTGCGCGACTCCCTGTGTGGTTTTTGAGGTAGGGGGGTGCCCGGAAATTATCCGGGAGGGAGAAAATGGATTTGTTGTCCCGCCCGGAGATTTTGATGCCTTTGTACGCCGTGTGGGACAGCTGCTGCGCGATGCCGTGCTTCGCAAACAGTATGCGGACCGGGCCCGGCAGATCGCCGAGGCTGATTTTGATTTGAGACAGACGGCGGCCCGTTATTTTTCCCTTTTTCAAACCGTGTCTTCGGCTCATTAAACGCAGAATCTATGGAAGCCTATTGGTCAGGAGAGCAACTTTATGGAGATGACTTCAGCCCGCAAGAGATCGAACGATGGTATGCCGACGAAAAAGAAGGCTATGCGGATCTGATCTCCGGAGAAAACATCCCCTACCGGTATCACTATCACGAAGTCAACAAAAAATATGGGTTCAATTATCTTCCCCCCAAATCCTACGGGCGGGTGTTGGGCATCGGGTCTGCCTACGGGGAAGAGTTTGTGCCGATTCTTTCCTGCATCGGCCAGTTGTTCATTCTGGAACCCTCTGATGTACTAAGCAGGTCTTTTGTGGGCGGTATACAGCCCAGGTACGTCACGCCTCATGAAAGCGGGCAGATGGATTTTCCCAGTGATTTTTTTGATTTGATTGTCTGTTTTGATACCCTTCACCATATTCCTAATGTCAGCTACGTCTTGTCTGAGGCATATCGTTGCTTGAAAAAAGGTGGATATTTCCTCATTAAAGAGCCCGTCGGCAGTATGGGAGACTTGCGGCATCCGAGGCCGGGGTTAACGAAACGGGAACGGGGAATCCCTTATCGGTTTTTTTTACAGGTGTTTGACAAGCTCGGCTTTAATATCCTGCACCAGTCTACGTTTTTTACCATGACTTCTTTTTTGGAGCGTAAAACCAGAAATCTCTTTTCCAAGCCGATATTTTCCTATCGCAGCTATCTTTGGTTCGACCAGGCACTGTCATGGATTTTCCGCCGGAACCTGGTGTACCACCCGCGCAACCGGTGGCAGCGTATCGGGCCGTCCAGCGCCTTTTTTGTACTCTCCAAATAGCGGGATTAGGAGCAGATGCGTTATCTTCGATGCTGAAAGAGGATCCATTCCATGTGCGCCGGCCGGGAGCCGCACGGTATCCGCCGGAAATATATTTTTGACTGAATCGCAAACTATGGCGCAGCCTACGGTGAGTATTATAACCGTATGTTACAATGCAGAGCGGTATATCGAGCAGACGATACGCAGTGTGCTGGACCAATCCTATCCTTATATCGAGTACATCATCGTAGACGGGGCGTCCACGGATCGCACCCTGGAGATTATTGCCCGCTTCGGCGACCGGATTTCGCGGGTGGTTTCCGAAAAGGATGCGGGCCTGTATGACGCCATGAACAAAGGACTGGACCTGGCGACGGGAGAATACGTACTTTTTTTAAACGCCGATGACAAATTGCATGCGACCGATACGCTCCAAATGGCGCTGTCCCATTGTAAGCAATCTGATGTGCTGTACGGAGAAGCATTGCTGATCGAGGAGGGAGGCAGGCCTTTGGGACTTCGTTCGGAGCAAACGCCGCATAAGACCCCGAGGAGGCTTACCTGGAAAAGTCTGCGTTTTGGGATGACCGTCTCCCATCAGGCTTTTATCGTTCGCCGTACCCTCGCGGTTTCTTATGATTTGCGTTACCGGATTTGTGCGGATATCGACTGGATGATTCGCTGCCTGAAGCATTGTCAGACCACTTGTTATACGGGATTAATCATCAGTGATTTCCGCATAGGAGGCACTTCCACGCAGCAGCGCAAAGCGGGATGGAAAGAAAGATACCGCATTCTCAGGCATCATTATGGGTGGCTGGGCAATTTGTTCAGCCACGGCTATATTGTGCTCCGGTATCTGTTAGGATCCAGGCACCGGATTGGTGGATCGTAATGTGGCAATATTTTTGCGTAGAAGGCAGTGGTCTTGCACACAGTCTGTCGTGGAACGATCTGAGAAGCACATAATTAGACAATATCGCTGCTAAATCATTAATTTTGCAGTGAAAAGAAATGCATATGAAAAAAGCGTTGATCTGCGGAGGAGGTGGTTTTATAGGTAGCCACCTGATTAACCGATTACATGAAGAAGGCTACTGGGTCCGCGCCGTCGACCTGAAGAAAGATGAATATGGCAACGACCGGGCAGATGATTTTGTGCTCGGAGACCTTCGCGATCCGGAAGTATGCCGACGGGTCGTCACCTCTGATTTAGATGAAGTGTACCAGTTGGCTGCCGATATGGGAGGTGCGGGTTTTGTCTTTACCGGAGATAATGATGCCGATATCATGCATAACTCCGCGTTGTGTAACATCAATGTCCTGGAAGAGACCAAGAACAAGGGAGTGGGAAAGATCTTTTATTCCTCTTCGGCATGCATGTATCCCGAATATAATCAGCTTGATCCTGACAATCCGCAATGCGCCGAGGATTCTGCTTATCCCGCGGCACCCGATAGCGAATACGGATGGGAGAAGCTGTTCAGCGAACGACTCTATCTTTCCTATCAGCGCAACTACGGGCTGGAAGTGAAAATCGCGCGGTTTCACAATATTTTCGGACCGGAAGGCATTTGGGACGGAGGCCGGGAAAAAGCACCTGCAGCTATTTGCCGCAAAGTGGCCATGGCCAAAGATGGCGATACGATTGAGATATGGGGAGACGGGGAACAGACTCGCTCTTTCCTTATTGTGGATGAGTGCCTGGAAGGTGTGCGTCGACTGATGGAGTCTGATTTTAGCGGTCCGGTAAATATCGGATCGGATGAAATGATCTCCATTAATGACTTTACCCAAATGATCATTGATATATCGGGCAAGAAGCTCCAGATCAAGCATATTCCCGGTCCCTTAGGTGTCCGGGGCCGGAACTCGGATAACCGGCTGATCCGGGAAAAGCTGGGCTGGGCTCCCAGTCAACCCCTGCGGATCGGTATTGAGAAGACCTATCATTGGATTGCCGGGCAGGTGGCCCTTCGCCAGGCGGTCGAAGCCTAGGCGTCTGAATGGGTTAAATCTTCACCGCGTTAAACTTCCCAGATTTTTTCGGGGGATCTCCCGACAAAGCGTAATTTTGTACAATGCGCAAGGGATTTAAGATCTTCTGGTATGCGATGCTCATGGCGCTTAACGAGCTCCGGGTAAACAAGCTTCGTACCTTCCTTTCCCTGCTAGGAATCAGCATTGGCATTTTTTGCATCATCGCCGTGCTTACCCTGACCAACAGTCTGGAATTGAATATTCGCAGTGAGATGGCTTCGCTGGGCAGTAATGTCATCTATGTGCAGCGATTTCCGTGGAAAAATACAGGAAATGACTGGTGGAAGTACATGCAGCGCCCCATGTCCAATTACAGTGAATACCAAAAGGTAAAGCAGCGCGTGCAGAACGCCAGTGCCTTCTCTTATGTATATGAAATGAACGGTAAGACCGTCAGCCGGGGAGATGATTATATGGACAACGTCACCATGATGGCGGTGACCGACGGATTTGATCAAATCCAGCAGGTGGATCTAGCGGGAGGGAGGTTTTTCACGCCTATGGAGAGTTCCAGCACCAGCATGATCATCATCCTGGGGGCCAATATCTGGCAAGGCCTGTTTGGATCGGCTGCAGAAGCCGTCGGCAGTGAAGTGGATTTTGGCGGAAAGCCTTTTAAGGTAGTCGGCGTGATGCGTTCCTACGGCCAGAACATGATCGGCAGTTTTGATTATGATAATAGTGTGCTGCTGCCTTATTCAGCTGCCCGGGAGATCGTCAATGACCGGACACGTTGGGTAGACCCGTTTATCATGGTGAAAGCGGCTCCCCATGTGGCTGTCCCCCAGCTCAAGGATGAACTGCGTGGCGCGATGCGGGCCATCCGTCGCCTAAAGCCGGCGCAGGAAGACAATTTTTCCCTGAACGAGTTGAGCATGATGGCGTCCGACACTGAGGCCCTGTTCTCAAAAATTAATTGGGGTGGAGCGTTCATTGGCTTTTTTGCCCTGGTGGTCGGGGCTTTTGGCATTGCCAACATCATGTTTGTCACGGTCAAGGAAAGAACCGGAATAATCGGACTAAAAAAAGCCATTGGCGCAAAGCCGAAGTTTATCTTGCAGGAATTTTTAATTGAAGCAGTCGTCTTGTGTTTGATTGGCGGAGTGGTAGGGATGTTATTGGTGTTTGGCATTACCCGGCTGCTTGCTGCGGTAGTCTTTTTTAAGATTTATATGCCGGTATGGATTGTCATACTCGGCCTCGGTATATCCGTGCTTGCAGGCATTGCTGCGGGCCTGATTCCGGCCTATTCAGCATCCCGGCTTGATCCGGTTGTGGCCATCAGGTCATGATTTATGCCATGTGGGAATTGCTGTGTGCCTGAGCGACTCCCACAGGATTGAAAAAAAATGAAAAAAGAGGTCTATATTCTTGCCATAGAGTCTTCCTGTGATGAGACAAGCGCGGCGGTATCCTGCGGGGACAGCATCCTTTCCAATGTGATCGCCAGTCAAAAAGTACACGAACGTTATGGAGGGGTGGTGCCCGAACTGGCGTCCCGGGCTCATCAG
>Ga0164242_10002801_pt1 | contig 20120 bp, 19 predicted proteins | sample OricomgcompostMG_FD_108783 | JGI IMG/M metagenome (GOLD analysis project Ga0164242, IMG submission 108783) | Miracle-Growth compost microbial communities from Emeryville, California, USA - Original compost - Miracle growth compost (MG) ... | reverse complement strand
TACCAGACTGGGACGACAGTCTGGCCTCGGAGGCGATGGGAGAAAGGAATGGGCGCAGCGACAGAGGTGGAGCGGGCGATGGGAATCGAACCCACGTCTCCAGCTTGGGAAGCTGGGGTAATAGCCATTATACGACGCCCGCAGAGCCGGTGATTCTACAGGGATTTCGGCGGTTTGGGGAGTGGCGTGGTTTGGACGCTGGCATCGAAACTGGCGTCGCCGCTAGGCGAAGCGGTGGCATCGCTCTCTGTCCAGTCGCCGGCTTAATCGTCTTCTTCGTGTGCGGTGGACTTGCCGTAGCCCGAGCAGTAGGGGCATTTGTTCGGCGCTCCGCCCGGACCTTGAGCGCCCTTCGGGCAGATCAGGCGTGAGCACCACGTCATGTTGCACTCGTTACAGCGATATTTGGTCGATCCGCAGCGGCAATGCACGGCCATCTGTTGTCCTCGTAGTCAGTGTGGAATGACGGCAATCTACGTCGGGGTGACGCGGCTGCTCTATGGGAATGTCCCTCCCTGATCGGGATCGGACAACAGACGATAGTGGAGCGACGCGGGCAGCGGCAGTGTGGGAATTCCGGTCCGACTACCGTATTAGCCGCAGTCGGTGAACCGTTGTGAGAATCTGGCGCGTTGTGGATAGTCGTCGCATGGACGACATCCAACACCACAACGATTTCGCGCCGCTGACCATCGAACAGGTTCGCGAACTGGCAGCGACCATTCGTGAGGTCTTCGGACGCAATCTCTCGCGGACGGACTTCACCGACCGCCTGCTGATGTTTCTTGAAGACGTTCCGGGATATGAGTCCGGCGAGGCAGCGGCCTTGATCGAGTCAGCGTGGGCCGAATACGCCGCCAAGCTGTGACGTCTATTTGCGTCGCTGGCCCCTAGCCGGATGCCTTGACCTGAGCATATCGGTGAACTGCTGTACAAAATTCACGACGAGCGCGCGTTCGTCTGTGTCCAGTCCGTTCAGGGCATCCGCAATATTCGCAATCTGGTCATTTGGGCGTTTCGATCCCCGTTGCAGTAACTCGTCCACCGGGCAATCGAGGGCGTCCCCCAGCTGCTGAAGGCGGTACAACGTCGGAACGCGGGTTCCACGCTCCCAGCGACTGATTGCTTCCTGTTCGAGGTCGATCATTTCCGCAAGCTGCGCTTGCGTTAATCCGCGAGCACGTCGTCGTTCGGCAATCGCCTTCCCGACACGCGCGGCTAAGAGCGCATCTTGCGCGTCATCAGGCGGTAGGTTGGAGCGGTTCGACATAGGACAATATGGTGGTCTCTATGCCAAAGCAGATGAACATCCGTGATGGTATTAATATTCCGAAATTGATGTATTATTGAGCTTTTCAGCACCTCATCGGGTAAGGCGCCGGGTTCGGTCGTAGTCGATTGCTCAATAGCTGCCCGATCAGCCGACGATCAGTGCCATCAATCCCGCGATTTGCAGCATCAGGCTTCCCCGTACAATGGCTCGCTTTCGCCTTGTGCCCGATACTGATGACGCAGCTTTTTCAGCGGTACCGCCTGTCCGCCCGGGTGATTGCGATGGCGCTTGCCGGATGGATGGCAATGGCGATGATCGTTATCGGCGTGTTCATCGCGTCGGAAGTTGCGCGCTTGCGCAACGAATTCGTTGCGCAAAGTGCCGCGACCTACGAAATCATCCGCCAGCGCCTCGACCAAAACGAGGCCGTCATGGCCGGAATCGATTCGCTGCTGCACACCTTCCCAGGTGTTGAATCGACGGGGCTGCGCGACTACGCGCATCAAATGCTGGTCCGCTATCCCCATATCTACATGATCGAGCTGCAGCCGCGTGTCGAGCGCGCGGACCTGCCGGCATTCGAGACATGGGCGAAAGCCAAGATTTATCCCGGGTATGTCGTCAAGGACTACGGCTACGGGGGCGAGCGTAAGTGGCGTCCGGTGGGCGCCCGTCCCGTCTATTACCCGATCACGTTCATGGAGCCGCAGACGAAGAAAGCACTCCCCGTTCTCGGACTCGACGTGTATGCCGACGACAAGTTCCGGGGTGCCATCGACGAGACGATCCGGACCGGGCAGCCCTCGCTGTCCGCGCCATTCGACCTGTATGAAGGTGGCCGGGCCTATTTGATCTTCAAGGTCGTCTATGCCCAAAGACCGCAAGATCAGGCGTCAAGGCCGCGTCTGGCGACTCGGGTAGTGTCCCTGCTGATCCATACCGGCAAGTTTCTAGGCAGCAGTGAGGAACCATCGCCGTTGATGTCAATGCACATTTACGAGCAGGGCTTTGGCTACGATCAGCCGAGCGGCATGATCGATCGCGCGGACGCGAAGCCCGTTGCATCGTGGATCAAGCGATTCATGCCCGAGTTCACGTACCGGAGAACGCTGCCGAGCCAGATACAGCCATTTGTCTTCGAGACCCGGCGGCAACTCGGGGCCGAGATCATTCCCATTTTGCCCGTTGTGCTGGCGCTGATTGCTACCTTCGTTATCAGCTTGCTCGCGCTCGTCATCTATCAGCAGCAGATCTTGACCAGGCGGATCGCGCGTGAGAACAAGCGACGCATGTATCTGCAAGAAGAGCAGGCGCAGGTTGCTCGCCTGCATACGATGGGCGAAATGGCCTCAGGCATTGCCCACGAACTGAATCAGCCTTTGGCGGCGATTCTCAGTTACAACCAGGCCTGTGTGCGCATGCTGTATGAATCGAACCCGGATATCGCTGCCATCCAGGGTGCTATGAGGTCGATGTCGGGACAGGCTAAGCGGGCCGCCGACATCATCGTGCGGCTGCGTGCCTTCATCAGCAAGCGCCCAGCCCAGATTCTTCCGCTCGATATGCGGCAGGTTGTGCAGAATGCCCTATCGCTGGCCGAGCCGTGGTTGATGCAGGGCTCAGTGGTAGTCAGCGTCGATGTCCAGACCGAGATTCCCGATGTGCTTGCGGATGGCGTGCAGATTGAACAAGTCGCGCTCAACCTTATCCGCAACGCGATTCAGGCGATGGAGGCGATGCCCGAGGGTAGTCGTGGGCTGACATTGAGCCTTGAGCATGACGCGCGGACGGTCGTGCTATCCGTGCGAGATACCGGGCCGGGAATCTCCGAAGACATGCGCAAGATGCTGTTCCATCCGTTCCAGACGAGTAAGGCCGACGGGATGGGGCTTGGGCTGACCATCTGCCAGTCCATTGCGGAGGCCTACGGGGGAGCAGTGGTCGAGAACCCGTCCGTTCCATCGGGCGCGGAATTTCAACTGATCCTGCCGATCAACCACGCAAGGAATCCGCCGTGACGGCTGCCGACGAAACGATCGTCTATCTGGTCGATGATGATGCGGCAGTGCGTGATGCATTGGCGTTACTGATTCGATCCATTGGACTGAAGGCCAAGACCTACGGGGATCCCGCAGTGTTCCTCGCGAACCTCAAGGGTGACGAGGTCGGGTGTCTCGTGCTCGATATCCGTATGCCCGTGTTGAACGGGTTTGCTGTTCAGGAGCGGTTGAGCGCGATGGAGTGCACGTTGCCCATCATCCTGATAACGGGGCATGGCGACATAACGCAATGCCGGCGTGCGTTTAGGGCGGGTGCCGTGGACTTCCTCACGAAGCCGATTGACGAAACCGCCCTGATTGAGAGCTTGCAAACGGCCATTCATCGAGGCCGTGAGCAACAGGGCATGCGGCAGCAGATCAACGATGCCCGTACCCGCATGGGCAGGCTGACACCGCGCGAACGGGCCGTCTTCGACCTCGTATGCGAAGGCTTGCAGAATAAAGTGATTGCTGATCGTCTACATTTATCGCAGCGGACGGTGGAGGCCTATCGAGCATCCATGTTCGAAAAACTTGAGGCGGGTTCGGTCGCGGATCTTGTCAGGTTGCAGATGGTCGGCTGCTACTAGTTATCGGAGACGTCAACACCGTAGTGCTCAAAGACCTAGTGCGGGAGATACGCCGTATGCGTAGTTGATGGGCGTTCATAGCATCGAGGATGCTGCCGTATCGGTCGGGGCTCGGCTGAAATTGGAAAAACTTGATACCGTAAATCTCACATTTTTTTGCGTAATCGCCTGCCTGCTCTGTAGCCCCACCGATCCATAAAATCAGATGGATCATCGATACCCGAGTTTTCGGGCGAATAACAAAGCGGGGTTATATGTTGAAGACGTTTTGCAACGCGAAAATCGCGAAGCTCGCATCGAGCGTAGCGCTTGCCGCCGCACTGGCGGCATGTGGCGGCGGTGGGGGGAGCAGCAATTCAGCTACGTCCGGTACGACTAGCCAAGCGGCTAGCGCAACGTCCATGAAAGGCACCCTAGCCGTGGGCGGTGCGCTTCCGAACGCGACGGTGACGGTGACGGACGCGAACGGCAAGGCGGTTCAGGCGACGACCGATGCAAACGGCAATTACAGCGCGTCGATTTCGGGGCTGACCGCACCGTTTATCGTCACGGCCTATGATCTATCCCATAACCTGATGTATTCCGTGGTCGCCAGCGCAGCTTCGGCGAGTGGTGCCCCAATCACTGCGAATGTCACGCCGCTGACGACTGCGGTGGCCGCACTCATGACGCAATCCGGTAATCCGGGCGACCTCATCGGCAATCCGTCTGCCATCACGAGCTCGGCCATCAGTGCTGCGGTGACGAAACTCGATCAGGCGCTTGCGCCGATCCTGACGGCTAATCAGGTTCCCTCGACATTCGATCCGATTGGTGCAACCTTTACGCCGAACCAGACGGGAGCCGATGCTGTGATCGATTCGGTTTCGGTCACGCCTTCATCGACTAGCACGGGTTTGCAGATTGCCAGCTCGGCGGATCCCAGTACGGCCATTCCGCTGAGCGCATCAACCACCGTTTCGGCGCCGCTCCAGAATCCGCCGCAGCCCGCGAACTATCTGGCGAATCTCCAGGCTGAGTTGACTGAATGCCTGAGCGACACCAAAAACGCCAATACTGGCAATGTCGCTAATATTTCGACCTTGGCGTCAAACAGTGCCTGTACGTCTGCTGTCGATGCCAAGTATGAGAATGACAGTTACAGTGGATTCGAATATGTCCGACAGGACATCGTGTTTGGCACGCCCATCGGCAACAAGACGATTCGATACATTCCGGTGGGCACGCTAAACAACAACGCCAATCCCGAAGCGCTGGTCGAATTCATGTTTGTCAACGTTAACGGTAAGCCGACCTTCGTGGACGACATCGCTCAGCAATTGCCCAACGGCAGTTGGGACATCATCGGCGATCAGAACTCTGCGGCGTTCAATGCGATGTCCTTCGTTGGCAAGGTGCAATATACGGATAGCGCCGACGCAAACAACGGCCATTACGAATCCGGTCTCCAGCTTCTGGTCGGCTGGACTGATCCCGAATATAGGGCGATTGTTACCGGCCCTGGGCTGCCGACAGGTGGCGTAACACTGTATTCGGCAGGCAGCGGGACGGGAGGGTATCTCACGTTCCTCGACAACACTGCTGCGACCACCAATGCGAATGGTGGTCCGAACAGTGGCATGAGCACGCAATACAAATGGACATGGAACGGGGGAACATTTGCGCCGAACGCGGCCAATCCGTCATATGCGCCCTCGCAAGTTGACCTATCGACTGTCGAGCAATACGGCATTTACACCGCCACGCTCTATGACAATGGGGGGAAGACGCTTGGCGTGTACCAGACGATCAACACCACGCCGAACGCGAATGCCGCGTCGGGCTCGTTGATCACATGGCCGCAGTTGATCAGTAGCACCATTGGCAATCTGCTGGCGCCCGGAGGTTCGGGGGCGATGACCGCATCGCAAGGATGTACTGTGAAGTGTTCCACAACCGTGTCGTGGACCGATCCGGGCAATGTCATGAGCGAACAATTGTACAACTGGGCGACTATCAGTTCGCTCGGGGCAATTGGGCCCGTTAATGGCGTGAATACCGTCCAGCCCTATGCTTCCAACTGGGATCAGTTCACCCCCACCGTAAGCGGTTCGACCAATTCGCTCGTCATCACCGGCTACGTTGACCAACTGACCAGCGCAGGCGCATACATATCTGCGGAGACAGCCGCGCAAGTGCAACTGGGCTGGCAAAACGCCAACGGGTTCTACACCAATACGTGGCAATACAACGCACGGTAATTTATGGGCGATTACGGAGAGTGGGAGTCATGTCCGCTCTCCGTGGTCTGATCCACAGAATCACTTCGTCAAGCTAGGCCAAGGGCAGGGACCAAGTCTCACCCTCGATTAACTTTTGAGCGCAGGTGACTACCTCTGTCGCCATGCCACGTCAATGAGCACCGACAAAGGCTTCGATATGGGATTCGAAGGACTATTTGAAGGAAAGACGTGGCCGGCAGTGAAGCAGCAGGTCGGTGTCATGTCGGTCGATACGCTCAACCGTATCTGGATACTCGTTCGTGAAGAGAACGGTTACCTCATCGCCGTTTCGAAGGACGGCAAGGACGCATTGCTCGGCCGCATGGGCAGGCGTGATGATGGAAAGTTTTGCGTCGAAATTGTCGTGCGTGCCCCGATCGAAATGAAGACGCTTGGCCGCTATCAGTTCTGGCACGTCGAATCAGCCGATATGCAACGTTATGCTCAGAGGCTCAACGACGTCATAGGGGACCATCTCGCTTGATCCGGGGTAGAGGGATTTTCCATCTACCCGGAGCGCGACTGGGTACGCGTAGTCATCGCCCAGACCGATCTGGGCTCTGTACGCCTCTTATAAGAGATGGAACGTGTACTATTTTTCAGGTGCTTCGGAATCGTGGAACACCCTATTCACGCGGGATTGAGCAGCAGTGAGTCGATGACTTTTACGGCCTTGCGACTCGCATCATTCGGGCTCAGGTGAGCATAGCGCTGCGTCATCTTCGGGTCGCTGTGCCCGAGCAAGACCGACACCTCATACAGGCTGACTCCTGCCTTGACCAACTTACTCGCGAACGTGTGTCGCAGCGTATGCAGCGTGACGCGACCACCGCGCTCTTTTACGAGAACCGGATCGTTCAGGCCCGCACGCTCGATCGCCTTCTTGATCGACTTCGTGCTGTAGCCTCGTTGGTTGCCCGTGCGATCCTCGAACACGTAACGTTGTCCCGACCTCCGTTCCTCCCACCGACGCCGCAGGATCGTTTCGAGTCGGGAGGTCATGTGCAGCACGTCCTCGTTTCGCACCTTGCTCCGGTATAGACTGATCGTGCACGAATCGATGTTGATTGCCGACCACGGAATATTCGCGACCTCCGAATACCGACATCCCGTATCGAGCAGGAAAACCGTGATGTCGTAGTTGTCCTGCATATTCCGCGTCATTTCGGGTGTTTGCGGTTTAGACGCATTTATACGCGTTTTAAGCCGCTCCGGATCAAGCTCGCGCAATAACGCCGACTCGTCGTTGGAATCCAGATATCGAAGCCTATACGAAGTCCTAAGCTCTGGAAAAACGATCTCACGACTGACTTTGAAACCAAGCTTCGCCATCTCATTGATGGTCGCGCGCAGAACTCCGATCTCGTGCTTGATCGTCGCGGGCTTGTCGCCTTCGCCCTTGCGCTTCGCGACGAGAATATCGACGTCGCGCGTCGTGAACGTGTGCAGGTCCTGCTTCGGGTCTAGGCCGTAGCATGGAATCTTTGCCTTCGTTCGCGGATGCAGCTTGTAGCCTTGCATCTTGCGGGCGATCTGCTGCATGCCGCGATGATAGGCGGTGCCCTCCCGCGAATCGACGTATTTCGTGAGTGCATTTTCAAGCGTGATGGTCTCGGCTTCCCCGAGATATTGCTCGGCGTGCGCGCGGTTGCGCATTTCGCGTTCGACCTGAGCGGCCTTCGTCTTGTTCGGCGTTCCGGTCGAGCCGAAGAACTTCTTGCCCTGAATCTGGAACTGGTAGTACCAGTTCTTGCTGTTGTTTCGACGGATTAGCGTCATGGCGTTGCTCCTTACGGAATGTAATTGATGAGCAACACCATCCGGTCTGAGACGGGGGATGACAACAGCTTTCGCCCATGCCAGCGAACAAATTTCTGCAGGAAACGGCGGCGGGCAGGGAGGACCGTCACCGGGGAGCATCGATCACCGTTCGTCGCAGATAAGACGCCCCTTTATCAACACAGAAAAATGACCTATTTCTATTCAACGAACACCCCGCGCACTGGGTCGAATGGGATGGTTCGCGCGCATTGAGTGATGTGAAGGACGATGAAAGTAGGGGGGTCCGACCCTCCTCGTTGGCGGCACCAGTTCTGCGTCGTCGCAGATAAGTCGCCGCTTTAACAACACAGAGGAAACACTTATCCACGAATCATCGAACACGCGCGCTTGTCGATTGAACCGGCCCAGATCAGTGATTTGACAATCCGATGTCCGGTGCGGTAATCTGCGGCCCGCTGATTCGAAAGTAGGCATGCGTGAGACCTGCTTCATAGACAGATGTAGCAGTGATTGAACCTTTCCGGCGACGGTTAACGTGCGTCGTCATGGGCTTCCAGACGGAAGCCAGCCCAGTGGGAGACTGACTGGGCGGTTAGGGGGTATAGGCAATCGAACCAGCCTATAGCGAATGATCTTCGGGGTCATTCGCTATAGGCTGGCCTTTGCCTGCCCACTATCTTGGTTGGTAGCCATTGGTCAAGTCCTTTTTCATGGAGATGACGATGGCTACTAGCACTTCCCCCGAGACCCCCCGGCATGAGATTGCCGAGGCCGTCTGTACGACCCAAAATTCCCCTTCTGCAGCACCGATAGCCGAGTGCTGTCCGATCCCGATATCCAGCGTTGCTACGCTCAAAGTAGCGATCAATCGGCATGTCAAAAACAAGATCGCTCGCGATGATTACGCCGGCTGGTCGGACGCTACGTATAAGTTCAAAAATCTGGAGCTCGCACCGGACGCCTTCTTTGCAGAGGTGACGTCGGGATTCGCTTTCTGCGCGTGGTTGAAGGGGTCTCGACAATCCAAGAATTTCCTCTGCATGCAGGTGCTGGCTGTCGATATCGATTCAGGCCTGACGATCCAAGAGGTCCTCGCGAACCCGTTTTTCCAGAAATTCGGCTGGTTCATCTACACGACGCCAAGCCATCGCCTGGACGCTCACCGGTTCCGGATTGTGTTCATGATGGAGCAGCCGATTGAGACCGAGCAGCGGATGAAGCTGGGCTACACCGGCATCGTTCGTATGTTTGGCGGCGACCGTTCCTGCACAGACGCTAGCCGTTTGTTCTACGGCTCGGAGAACTGCGAGGTCCATCGCGTTGATCGCGTGCTCCCGTTGGAACAAATCGAGTACGTGATCGAATTGGGCGCGAACGAGATACACAATGACGGTCGCGTGATTTCTGCGAAACTCACAAACAGTCGTTCTTCGGTGGTCCTTGACTGTGCCGAGATGGTGAAAACCGAGACCGACGGGACATATCTGCTTGATGAATTGAAGTCTGGTACGCGTGTCTTCTGTCCTCGCCATATGGACAAGCACGCAAGCGCATTCGTCGTGACGTCGAAGGTCGGTCAAAACGGCGTGTACTGTAGCGCGTGCGCGCAAACCTTCTGGCCGGCGTGGAATCACCGGTCGCACCTCCACACGTATGATTTTTACTCCTTCGAAGATGGGTTGATCGAGATCGATTACGAGGAGCAGCGGCAACATCCATCAGAATGGCTCGACGACGAAGCACCGGTCGAGTATCGCGAGATGATCGACGAAAAAATGGTGTTCGTGAGGGACGTGCAGCTCCTGGGGGGTGCCGGGTTCCCTGATTTCGCGGATGGTGTGAATTGCGTTCGTAGTCCGAAGGGAACAGGGAAAACCTTCCTGCTTGAACGTGCCGTGGAAAAATGGAAGGCTGAAGGGAAGTCGGTCCTGTTGATCGTGCACCGTCAGGTTCTGGCGGAGTCACTGGCGAACCGCCTCAAGATGCACAACTATCTGAGGAAACTGGAGGTCTACGAAGACCGCGACGAAGCGCTAAGGTACTGCGTGGTGTGCCTCGATAGTCTGTCGCGGTATCTCAATCCAGTACGCCACAAGTATGATGTGGTGGTGATCGATGAAATCGAGCAGGTCTATTCGCACGTATTGTCGGACACCCTCGCCGGGAGCAAGCGGAAGTACTGTTTCAACCTGTTGCATCTCTATATCCGTCGCGCAAGGCAAGTTGTGCTGTGCGATGCCGACCTCGGCTGGTTGACGTTCAATGTCACGGCCCGGCTTCGTGATGACGTGGGGCCCGTGCGTTTTTACGTCAACCGGTTTCGCAAGAATCAGGACTCCACGCAGCCGAAGCATGTCGTGCATCTGTACCGTGAGGACGCGGAATTGCTAGACTGCGCGATTACCGTCGTCGGGGCCGGTGGGAAGCAGTTCATCGCATGTAATTCGAAGGACCGGGCAAAGACGATCAAGCGGGTCTTGGAAAGTCGATACGGAGACAGGATCCGGACTCGAATCATCACGTCGGATAACTCAACTACCGATCAAGGCCGCCGGTACATTGCGACAATCAAGGAAACGTCGGGAGAGTATGACGTATTGATCGTCTCTCCGTCCGTTGGCACGGGCGTTGACATTAACATCCCCACGCATCTGCCTCAATTTACGCACGTATTCGGATTTTTCGACGCGGCCGTCACTACGCACTTTGAAATGGATCAACAGCTCGCCCGCGTGCGCAACATGCGGGAGCAGCATGTCTGGGTCTCTCCAGCACGTCTGTATCTCGAGTACGAGGTCGAAGCGGTTAAGCAGAGCATCTTGTCACGTGGGGAACTGCCCGAAGTGCTGAAGGGGTTCGATTGGGAGGGGCGTCCGCAATACCATGAGGATGACAAACTGATTGAAGTGTATGCGCAGGTTAAGTCCATGCGGCATGCATCGCTGAATAACGTCCGCGAGCACTTCATCGAACTGAAGAAACGGGAGGGCTGGGAGATCCGCGAAGTCTCGCACGAATTTTCAGCCGATCCCAAGCAGCTGAAGAAGGAATACTACAGCACGAAGAAAACGGTCACGGACGAGGAGTTCGACCTGGTCGCGAATGCGTCGAGGATTACCCGAAAGCGGTACATCGAGCTTTGCGAGAAACAGACCGTGACCATCGACGAGAAGGCACAGATCGCGCGTCACCAGATCGAGGATTTCTATGGTGTGAAAGAGGTTACTGTGGCGCTTGCACGGCTCGATAACCGCCGCCGCTTTCGCCAGTGTGTGTGGCTGTATTCTGTATTTTTCGCCAACAAGTATCAGCGGAACCAGTTTGCCTTGTGGGAGCAGGGCGTCTCTGTCACGGAGCGGGACGATTACATCAGGAAGTGCAAGCTGCTAAAGACGCTGCTGGTCGCGGCCGGAGTGATGGACGAGCATGGCAAGCTGGATACGTTTGCCGAGTTCGAGTCGAGGACGCTTGGTGCATTTATCGACGCGGTCGAGTTGCACGTTCAGCAAATTGGGCTGGTGCTTCAGGTTCGCGTACGGGGTGACTTGCGGGATAGGCCGATGCTCCAGCTTAAGGGCTTTCTGAAGTTGCTTGGTCTGGATACTACGAGGACGAGCAGCAAGAACAACGGGCCGAAAAAGATTTACAAGTACATGCTCGATCTGGAGTTGATCGGGATGATGGACGAGTTTCGGAAGGGCTTCATGAAAAGAATGACGGAGATTCGGGTCCAGCAAAACATGCTCGATGGCGGGAGCATGATGGTCGTGACCGAGACGCCCGAAAACCCGAAGCGGAGGAGGGCGCCGAAGCCTCAGTCGATTGAACCGAATCCGTTCGAAATGGACGAGGGCATCATCAAAATCCCGCTCAAGCCAATCGACAACTAATCGCACTGCTTATTAATATGCCGCGGTGTTCAATGATTTGTAGATAAGTGTTTTTCTTATGTTGATAAAGCGGCGACTTATCTGCTCGAAGGACGGGGCCAACGACGAGTTGGCCCTACGGCAGAATCTTAATAAGCTGATGATCTAGCTCGAAAATACCTGTGAAATCAAAGGGGTAGCGGCGACGTGGGGAAGGGTGACGTGAAAACTGTCACTGTTGCTCGTTGAATTTCGAAGTGGTCGGCGTCGTGTTGGTCGTGGTCGTTCGCTTGCCGTTGCCTTAAAGGCCGATCTGCTGGGGCTAGCCGCACTTTCAACAAATGGAGCGCGGACATGGTCGATCGGAAGCAAGTTATCCGGAGCTAGGACGAGAGGGGGTGGGGCAAGTCGGTCGCTGTCCGCCCGAAGGCAGGTGATTCTGCTCTGACGGCGAACGATACCGCAGCGCAAGCGGCACCGGCTAGTCGATGAAGATGGAACCGGTGACCGAGATCTACAAGCATATGCGAGCGGTCAAGGATGCCACGCGCAAGGGCATCATCGAGAAGTTCATTGCAGACGTGAGGTTGACGAACGCCGGCGCGAGCATGTACTAGCAGACGATCGAGGATAAGCACGAGCCCCGTCGGAAAGAAAAAAATGGTGTGCAGGAGCTTGTGAACGTGCTTGATCGAAAGTCCCTTTCGGACTGCCCTTACTTTTCAAACTGCCGACCCGCCGGCCCTGAATTGCGGAGCCGGTTTTTGGGCTGAAAGCTCATGCCGGAGGGCTGGTCGTTAGGCGGGCCGATTCAACTCCACGCACAACGAGGAGCGTTGACCCGATAAACGCAAGTTTGCAATGGTGCTACCGGAACGAAGCTAACTCATCACTGAGGCCGACGGGCGGTTAACAGGGCGAGTGCCTCTCGCAGAAGAACGACGGACGCCGTGATGTCTATCGTCAGCTCATCGTCCCTGCCCGTCATCGAAAGGTAGGCGACGTGAACCGCTGAAGAATGCTTCGCCAGTGCCACAAGATGTGCACCGCTCGGACCACGCACGCCGCCAAGCCAATTCTGAACGGTTCGTTCGCTGGCGCCGGTCCACCGAATGAGCTTTTTTATCGCCTGCCGCGAGCCTCCGAGCTCTCCTCTTAGCGCCAACGCAACTGCTAAGGGGTATCCCGCAACGATTTCTTCTTTCTTGCTGTGCAACTTATTGCGTGTTGTCGGCAACATTTTTCGGGCCTCCAAAACTATATTCCCTGAACGTAAGCGACGAAACAGGACCGCCTATCTCCTCTATAGGGGAGCATTCAGCGGCAGAGCAGGCCCGTCGGCGGTTCACGGGAGGCAGGGTGGGACGGACATTACGCAACAATACTCCGCACGATGCGGGCGGCCGAGGTCGCGCGGCGGCGTATGTGCGGATGTCGACGGAGCACCAGCAATACTCAACCGAAAATCAGAAAGATGTCATCCTGGCGTTCGCCGAAAGCCGGGATTTCGATGTCGTGCGCGTCTACGCTGACGAGGGAAAAAGCGGTTTGCGCCTCGACGGGCGCGATTCTCTCAAAGCGCTGCTTCGGGACGTGGAATCAGGGGGCGCGGATTTTTCGGTCATCCTCGTTTATGACGTGAGCAGATGGGGCCGGTTCCAAGACCCGGACGAAAGCGCCAGCTACGAAATTCGCTGCAAGCATGCGGGAGTGAGGGTGCTCTATTGTGCTGAGCAATTCGAGAACGATGGCAGCCCGGTTTCAAGCATCATCAAGAGCGTTAAGCGGACCATGGCGGGCGAATACAGCCGAGAGCTCAGCGTCAAAGTTCACGCGGGGCAGTGCCGGCACATCCGCAACGGCTTTCGCCAAGGCGGACCGGCGGGATATGGCTTGCGCCGCGTTCGTGTTGAACAGAACGGCGAACAGCATGAGTTGAAGCGAGGGGAACACAAGGCGATCCAAACGGATCGCGTCATTCTTGTTCCTGGTCCGCCCGGCGAACTGTTGACCGTGCGAGGCATCTATCGCTGGTTTGTCGAGGAGGGGCGCTCCGAGGCGGAAATTGCCGCAGCCTTGAACGAGGCCAGCGTCCGAACCGATCGCGGCGCCCTCTGGACACGAGGAACCGTCCATCAGATTCTTACAAACGACAAATACGTCGGGGACAACGTTTGGAATCGCGTGTCTTTCAAGCTCAAACAGGAACGAGTTCGCAACCCGCCGGCCTCATGGATCCGCGCGGACAACGCGTTCGAGCCTATCGTTGATCGAATCATTTTCGAAGCCGCCCGACAGATCATTCTCGCGCGTTCTTACCGTCTTACAGACGCCGACATGCTGGACGCGCTGCGCAAGCTGCTACTCCGCAACGGTTACCTCTCAGGCATCGTTATCGACGAGTCGCTAGGCTGCCCGTCAAGCAGCGCTTATGCCAACCGCTTCGGCAGCTTGCTGCGTACATACGATTTGATTGGCTACACGCCGGCTCGCGATTACCACTACGTCGAAGTCAACCGGCGTCTGCGCGAGCTCCATCCCGAAGTAGTCTCGGCCGCTGAGCGGGCGATGGTCGCGGCGGGTGCGCAGGTCGAGAAGGACGTTGCCTCAGGGCTGCTGTTGATCAACGATGAGTTCAAGGTGTCGCTGGCCTTGTCGCGCTGCCGACCGACCAAAGGAGGTTCCAACCGCTGGCTCATCCGCTTCGATACGGCGTTGCGCCCCGACATCACCGTTGCGGTCCGAATGGAGCTCGACGCGAAAACGATCCGTGACTATTACCTCTTGCCGGCGATTGACGTCTCGGCAGACGTCCTGCGCCTTTGCGACCACAACGAGTTCGGGTTCGAGGCTTATCGCTATGACGACCTAGGCATGCTCTGCCACTTAGCGCGCCGGGTCCCACTGAAGGGAGTCAGCTATGAATGACCGTGTTGATAAAATTGTGTCCGCGCTTTCGCGAAGCGAACAGATTGCCCTTGTCCCGGTGGAGCGGCTTCGAGTGCTGAATCCACGAACTCGCAATCCATATTTCTTCGCGCAGCTCGTCGAGAGCATCGCGTCGGTCGGGCTAAAAAGGCCTATAACGGTTGCCCATGGCGGTCGCGACCCAGACGGCGACTGGTATGAAGTGCTATGCGGACAGGGGCGTCTAGAAGCGTTGAAAGCGCTTGGCGAGACGGGTATTCCCTGCTCCATTGTCGAGGCCAGCGAAATCGACCGATATTTGATCACACTGACCGAGAACATCGCGCGGCGGCGCCATTCGACTTCCGAGTTGTTGGGAGGCTTGCAGATTCTACGCGCGAAGGGCTACACAACGGAGGAGATTTCAAAGAAAACCAATTTAGACGACTCCTATGTCAACGGCATCCTTCAGTTGTTGGAGAAGGGTGAGCAGCGGCTCATACAATCCGTCGAAAAGCGCGTCATGCCGTTGTGGCTTGCCGTAGAGGTCGCTCGTTCGCCCACTGAGGAAGTGCAAGCCGCGATGGTCGCAGCCTACGAGTCAAAGACACTTACCGGGGACCAATTGCTGCGCGTGCGCCGTATTCTCAGCAAACGCGAAGTGTCAGGCAAAAAATTGGGCGGTCGCCCCGCTCCACGCGAAAAGCCGACTCCTCAGAGGCTGCTGCAGACCTACAAAACCGAGGTCCGCCGCCAAAAGATGGTTGTTCGGAACGCGAATCTTCAAGAGGAGAGGTTGCTGCTGATCACATCAGTTCTGAGGCGGTTTCTTGCCGACGAACATTTCAGGACGCTCCTGCGAGCCGAGGGCGTCAAGGACATTCCCGAGGCAGTCGCCTCGCGCATCCCACCGGAGCTTATGCCATGAGTCACGTCAGACACGGATTCGAAGCGAAAGTCCTCGAGATTCCCTTGGAAAAGATTGTCGCCGACGCACCGATGGGCAAGGGCGTAATGGGCACTGCGAAATACAAGACCATCCTCGGCTCCATTGCGCAGTTGGGCGTTATCGAGCCGCTGGCCGTGTTTCGCTCTCCCCGGCGGTTGGGCGACTACGAACTGCTCGACGGCAGGCTTCGGTTCGAAGCGCTCAAAGAGTTGGGCCGCGAAACAGCTCCGTGTATGGTGTCGACCGACGACGAGGGGTTCACGTTTAACCGCCACATTACGCGCTTGTCGGCCGTTCAGGAGCACAAGATGATCCGCGCGGCGCTAGCCAAGGGCGCTTCCGAAAAGAGAATCGCGGAAGTCCTTCGCATGGACGTTCGGAGCATTCGGGAGCGAGCTACTCTGCTGGATGGCGTAGTGCCCGAGGCCGCCTCGCTTCTGAAAAACCGCCAAGCCGCGCCAAAGGTTTTTTCTGTCTTGAAGAAGATGAAGCCATTTCGGCAAATAGAGGCGGCCGAGATGATGGTCGCGGCGAATAAATTCACCGCGACTTACGCCGAAATGATATTGGTCGCCACGCGCGCCGAGGCGCTGACCGATGGAACGAAGCCAAAAAGGAAAGATGAAATCTCGCCGGAAGATCTGGCGAAAATGGAAAGCGAAATGGAGCGGCTGAGGCAAGATTGCCAAGCTGTGGAGGACGAGATCGGTGACACGATGCTATCGCTTGTCGTTGCCAAAAGCTTTATGGCGCGCTTGCTTCGCAACGAAAATATACAAGGCCACTTGAAGCGTCACCATGGCGATCTGCTCGCGAGCCTAATCTCGACAATGGACTCAATCGGGGCTGACAATCGCGTCTCTGAGCGAGAGTGAAGGGGCCTACTCCAGCCGTGGCGGCTAATAAAGCCGATGGTCTAGCTGGAAAATTTCCGATAAATCAATGGGTTAGAGGGGATGCGGGGAAGGGTGACGTGAAAAACTGCCACTGTTGCTCGTCGGATTTCGCAGAGGTTGCCGTCGAGTCGGTCGTAGATGCTCGCTCGCCGTTGCCCGGAAGGTTGATCTGATGGACCCTGGACGCACTTTCAACGAACGGAGTGCGGTGATGGTGGATCAGAAGCAGGGTGCAGCGGACAAAGACGAGAAAGCTGGCAAGTCGGTCACGACTGACCAAAAACAAGCGGTGAACGCTCCTGCGTCGAACGCGGCCGGGAATGATCCGGCGGCGAAGGCGGCACCGACAACGCCGACGAAGATGGAACAGGCGACGGAAATCTACAAGCGAATGCGGACCGTCAAGGACGTGACCCGGAAGGATATTATCGAGAAGTTCATCGCCGAGGTGAAGCTGACGAAAGCTGGTGCGAGCACTTACTATCAGATCATCAAGGACAAGCACGAGCCGCAGAGCAAAAAATGATCTGGCGGTCCGGAAGGCTCGATCGAGCCTTCCGTTGTTTGTCGCCGGTGGGATGAATCAGGAAGTAAACTGATTTTTACGCAGCCATTCTTTGTGCTCGATAGATATGTCCGCAAACGTGGCAGGATCGGCAGCGTAGAGCGTTCGCAGCATTGTGATGCAATCCGGCTTGTCGGGCTTGGGTTGCGTCATTTCAAGAGACGCATCGGCTAGCGATGTGCCTGGCCCGAAGTAGGCAGTCGTCACCATGTTATTGGCCGCGTCAGCCATATCTTTGGCGCCGCCCTGTAGGAAACACACTGGTGCTGCCTTGGCGGCGATCTTCTGGAGGTCTGGCGTTGCCCACGCTTGCCCTGACCCTTGCATGAGGTCGACAGCTCCTGCCACCTCGACGACTTGCCGCTCAGGATCGATCCCCGGGTTTTCTGCGAGCCAAGCTTTCCAGCCGATGCCAGCAAACAGAAGCAGTGCGACAAATCCAGGGAGCGAATTCCGTGCCGAATCCCAGCCCAGTAGGCAAGTCGCCGCCGCAATACCCGCACCGAGCAGCAAGTCCGCTGCGCTCCAGAAGGCGCCATGGACCGCGCTCATAGTCGCAGTCACGAAACCGGCGATGAGACAAACGAGCGCGCCCATGATTTTCAGGTTCTCCATACATACCTCGATATGTGTGAACTAGATAATCTGGTCTACGGCAGCCTCCTACAGAAGTTGATGTGCGTTGAAACGGTCCTCTAATTTCATGGCTGGCAAAGACGAGAAAGCGGGCAAGTCGGTCCGACTGACCAAAAACCAGTGGTGTCCTGCCTCGAACGCGGCCGGGAATGACGCTGCAGCTTAGGCGGAGCCAAATACGCCGACCAAGATGGACATGGCGACGGCGGATGCCGACTGTCAAGGACGTGACGCGGAGGACATCATCGAGAGGGTCGTCGCGGAGGTGAAGCTGACGAAAGCTGGCGAGCACGTATTACCAGTTGATCACGGACAAGCACGAGCCCATGGGCAGGAAGCAAAGCCTCTCCGGTGGAAAAAGCAGCCGGGCTCCCGAAGGGAGCCCGGATCATTCTCGCTAATCAGTCGAAGTTAAAGCTCAACTGACCGGGTGCAGACCGCCAGTGCGAGCACACACTTTCCAGATTGCCGAAGCGAACCCGAGTGTAGTTACGCACGAAGACAGTCTTAGCCCGCGTAAAGGCGCGTGTGGGCATAATCCCTCCGTGTAAGGAGGTTGAAAGCGATTCTTGCCCTCAGTTCCCTTGTCGCGTACACTGCAAGGGTTATCTGACCGATAACTGTGGGTGACAGAAGCACGCTCTAACGCGCTGTCTTTTGCTCGCGGACACCTCCAACGTTTCGATCTCCTGGCCGAGATTGGGGTGTTGGGGGTGTTGTTTTTTGGGGCTAGGATGCGCCGAGCTACGTATCCGGAGCCGAATCATCTTCTTTTCATTCTTTCCCCTCGGGCGCGAAGCCCTTCCAGCGCTTGACGTAGGCCGCGAGCATCGTTTGAAGCATGACCCAATCGTCAGCGTCAAGGCCGTTTGGAACGGTGATCTTCGCGCTGCGCTTCCCTGGGAGCGGGATCTCAAAACGTTCAACGTCTGGATCGTCCTCTTCCGGTTGCGCTGCCTTGCTGCTGTCCGACTCGACCTTTATTTCTTCGGTAGTTTTCGTTGCCCGTTTCTGACTGCCGTTAGCTTTCGGCGCTGGAGGCGGTTTGATGTGAGGGGAGACTGGAATTCCATATTCTTTGGCGGCTGCCAGAAAGAACGCAATCGTCTTGGTCAACGTACTGCCGCTTATGCCCAAGCTGCGGAACTTCTCTGTCATTTGTCCCGCGCTGGCGTGACTCAGATCGAACTCTGGGTCTTCGAACAGAAAGGCGTAAGAATCTTGAAAAATCTGCTGCAGAGTCGGCTTACGCGCCTCGTCGTCCGCGAGGACAAGGGGTTTGAAATGCTCCTTCGGCTTGCCTGAATCGTCGATCAGTCCAAGATAGCGAAGGGCCGCGATCATTCCCGACTGCTGTGAGCCCGATGCCTTCGGCATGAGCGTTTTGTCGATGCGTGCTGGAACAGTGCCCGCGTCCCGTAGCGTGTTCAGGAACGTCGTCAGAGAGATATGAGAGATGACCGGCGGCGTAGCTGGTTTTTCTTTGTTGCTCGCCATGATGTGCCGTATGAGAGTTGTCAGTGGTTGCACTCTAGCACTAACCTAACCTCTGTGCAATGAAGTCGCTGGACTTTCTTCTTTCTGGAAAATCCAAGTCGAAAATTGTCTTTCGCCGTGGCATCAGATGATATCAGTCGATATCAGAACAAATCAGAGCCAAACATAGATCGTTTGAGCGCTTGGAAATTGCTGTAAGCTTTTGATTATATTGAGAAAGTCATTTTCCGCTGTGATTCAGGCGAGCGAGATCGTGATTTTTCGGCTGGGTCGCAACTTGGTCTGGGATGTTTGGTCGGGCGGCTGGTCCCCGCTTCGTGGAGAATCGGGAGGCCTTCTTTGCCTCAACACGCAAGTCTGATTGCCAGTTTCGTTGTTTCGGCGCGGCTCTGCAGGACAACGAGTCGCCGTTCTACAGAACCGTGCCCGGATGTTTTGTTTGGCCGAAGCAGCGTACGCTCGCTTCACGACAGTTCCTAGGTGAAGAGCCGTGTGTAGCCGCATGAGGAATGTGCCACGCAGCTGATTATCTTAACGAGATGATTGCTGCGGTGACGGCCTTGCTGAACTATTCCCGTAGCTTCTCGGAAAATGTACTGGTATGGAAACTGGCGTCGCCGTCAAACGCGCATGACACGTGGTTTCTAATGGGGCCTGCTGGAAAACCACGCCTAAAACCCGCATGAATAGTGGGTTTGCTCAAGCCGTTGCGGCTTGGGAAGCTGGGGTAATGGCCATTATACGACGCCCGCAGAGCGCGCCATTCTACGCGGCTTTGGCCGGTTATGGCAATCAGTGCTTCGCGGCGGCGATGGCGCAGTCCAACGACCGCCGCCGCGTCACGTAATCAGATCCC
>Ga0164242_10002800_pt1 | contig 20123 bp, 11 predicted proteins | sample OricomgcompostMG_FD_108783 | JGI IMG/M metagenome (GOLD analysis project Ga0164242, IMG submission 108783) | Miracle-Growth compost microbial communities from Emeryville, California, USA - Original compost - Miracle growth compost (MG) ... | reverse complement strand
TTCTGGAAACTGGGTTCTTTGTGTCAGTTGCAAGCCCTGCTCCTTCCAATTCAGGCGGGAAGCCATAAACAGATTGACAAACAAGCTGCTCCCTTTATGATAATAGATGCCCTCACCAAATTTAGCCTGATTTTCAAAGCCTGTACCGACACAACACCAAAAGGAGCTATCCCTCGTGCTATAGACTTTAAAAGCGCCAGGCAGCATGGGCAGAAAATAAGCAACCATTCCCGTCAGCGTATCCTGCTGACCTAAAATATGATTGAATAAGGCTTTTTCATAATAATCGGCCTCATGCACATCTGCGTCCAGGCAGAAGAGCTGACTTGTGAGCTTCAGCATATTATACACATTACAGGACTCCCCTGTGTAACCACTTAAATGATGGATATTATCATCTGCCTTAAAGAAATGCTCCTTATCACTATTGCTACCTGTTGCAAAACTATGGTGATATACCACCGTGTTCCAGAAAAACTCAACCATCTGTTTATAGCCTCCATCGCCGTTAGCCGTTCGCCCCTCCCCTTGGTCATAGGCCCTGATCAGACCAATCAGCTTAGGGATATATGTATTTGCATGCATACCAGCGAGGTTATCCACACCTTTTTTTAATGGATCCAGTACCTGATTATGATAGAAAAAGTCACCCAGCCATTTATCATGGGGATCGCCAGTCAACTCATAGAGTCCATAAAAAGCGTCGTTCATTCCTCCAAATTCATTTTTCAGCATGGTTCTGCGCTGATCGGCGGATAATACACTTAATTTCTGATAGGCCCAATAGCTCATCTTCTTTGCAATGTCCAGTGCTGCCTGGTTATCACAATAAAGATATTGATCTTCCAGCCCTGCCATGATCTTATGCAAGACATACCAGGGTGCCCAGACCGGTTTTCCGGCAATACACCTGTCAATTAGCTGCTCGGGAAAAGCGCTTAGGTAACCCGACGGCCCCAATGCCCGCTGCACCCGGGCCAGGCCATTTACGAGGCTATCGGCTTTTAATTTGTATTTCTGATCTCCCGTTGCACCGTAAAACATAGCCAGTGCGGACAATATATGTCCGGTAGAATGCCCTCTGAGCTCACAATCCATAGACTCCCAGCCGCCCAGCTTGTCTACCGTATCATATCCCCCTTCCCTCCCAGCATAAACACCCGCATTGTTATAAAAACTGTGAAGTAGCTGATCCGCCCCGATAGACATAATCCACTCGCTGGATCTTTCCCGATTTTCTGTAAAACGGGACGGCAGAAGCCTCACGTCCGACAGATCAAAAGCATAGGCCTTGAACCTTCCAGCCTCCCCAACTGATGCACCTGCTTTCCTTTTAGCTTCAAACTGACCTGGATATAGCGATTGTCCAATCGCAGCCCCAATAGACATACAGCATAGAAGTGTGCCTAACCCTACCCATAATCTTTTCATATCTACCTCCAAAACGATTTAAAACATTATAAAAACAAAGTCTGCGTATAAGCTTCTCAGCCGTAAGTTGCTCACTAAAAAAGCGATTTTCCCTCTTCCAGCTTCTTCAACATCATATTACATTTCGGTTATCTTGCTATTATAAAATAAGTTGAAAAGTAGTGCCCAGCTAGGGGTTCAAATCATCTTGCTTAATATCAATCATATGCTCCTCATCCATTTTAAAATCGGTATGCACTCCGTTAACCCTTAACCGTTTCACCCCGCCCCCTCTAATTGACAGGTCTATCAATGGCTGGCCCTGAAGTTGAACATTTAGTGTATCACCAGATTTTTCAAAATAGCCAAAGACCTTAGATAAGGAGCTTAGAACAGCCTTGCCATTCTTTCTCAGATAACTACCATTGGCCACAAAGCATGCCTTCAAAGCATCAGGATTTGACTTATCGGCTCCTACCGGAAAACTCAGTGCCGTAATATAGGCGTCCGTCTCATAGCCTTCGATATCGATGCTGCTATTACGATGCATCATGCGTCCATCAGCCATCAGATTAATATAGACCTTGGTTTCAATGCCGCCCTGTGTAATACGAAGTCCGAGATAGTCATTTCCCTGGAAGCGTTCAATCTTAGGGAGATTGTTACGACCAGCCGCAGCATTGGCTCCTGATGACCCGATAAATGTCTTGCGAGCCGTGTTTGAGCTATCTAAAAGTAAAATGGCATTTACAAACTTAGTTCGGTCCGTTTTCTCTGGAGCAGACAACACATAGTAAGGGACTTTCACGTTGGTTGTTCTATCCTTTATGCCGTAATCAATTCGGTATTTAAGCTTCTCAGGAAAATCATGGGGATACCCGAGCGGTAAGGTCTCCGGGTACAAAGGTCTGAATAAGATACCTGCATTCCCCTTTGTAATTTCCAGATCCGGCCCTTTTTTTACCGCAGTATCCGCATAATGCAGCAAAAAATCAAACTGGCCTATGTCATAGGTATGGACGTCATCGATAATCAAAATAACATTTCCGATCCACAGAAAATTTCGGTAGTTCCTAAGGAAGTTCCTAGACGTCGGTCCGGTGGCGTCCGCCAGCACATACTTTAAATCGCCGCCATCCAAAAGATCGTAAACATGACCGGGATTTTTAACGGCGTGGTACTGATCCTGCGGATCTTGCGCCACTCCATTGAACATCATCACGTTATGAGCTCGACTGGTCACAAAATAATCACTATATGCGTCATTACCGTAGCCTACATCCCCGCCATCGATCAGCAAATTCTCGCCATTATGATAGAGTACAAAAGAGCCTGCATCCGCATGGGCATGATTCCAGGTATAGCCACACTTAACACCAAGAAAAGTCGCATTTGGGTTCCAGCTATTTCTAAGCATCGCCCATCCCATCGTGGGATAGATAGCAGAAGGAGCTAGTGCCGGCTGCTTAGGCGCGTCAGATAGATCCGGGCTGTATAATAGTCCAAACGGGTTTCTGGTATTGATTCCTTCCCCAAAATCACCAGAGGCCGTTTGTTTTAGGTACCATTTATACTCCGGCCTACCCATGCCCAAAGCGATAAGTATTGCGGCAGGCTTACTGCCGTTGGCAAAATCATTACTATCTCCAAAGTTAAGACTCATCATCCGCCCCTTTCTAGCGTAGGCACTCTCAATAAACCAATCCACAGACTTCTGCAAAAGGGTATCATAGCTCCTATGGATGACGCCCAGACTATTGGTCCAGGCCAAACGGAACTGCATATATTCAGAGATTGCATAATTGGCATAATTAATACTTTCATAGAAGCCGCCATTCACATCAAAACTTTTAATCTTATTTTCCAGAACGCTGCCGTCAAAATAGAAAAACTGATCACTGGCATCCATAATCTGCTGTGCCCATTTCCTAGCTTCCGGTACCTCATCCATTACGGCCAGACAGCAGTTCCCCGCTCCAAAAACAATGGCTGCCCACCAGTTATGCCCCATATTATTTAAAGACTGTAGTCGTTTATCCTTACTCAGCCATTCATCCAGCACGGGCTCAATACCTAGTTTCACAATCTTCTGGGCGATAGATTGACGTTCATCGGGGCTCAGATAATTGTAAATCCCATCAAAGGTAACAGAGGCCAGCCAGCCCTTATGACTGGTATTCAGTCCGGCATGCCAAACGGGAGTGCGGTCATCCATCAGATCCCAATAAGGCTGACCGACTAGTGCCATCAGAAGATCTTTCGCCCGTTTCGCATATTTATCTTCACCCGTCACCAGGTAAGCAAAGGTCAAATCCTCCATGCTTCCTCCTGTTTTCCGGCTAAGAGCCTGATCACAGCCCTGCTGCATACGATGCCAATAACCGGCAAATGCAGTATCCGACTTAATTCGGGCTTTAAAGTCGTTAACCCTCTTAGCTGTGTAAAACAAATCGGGGTGCACGGTTTTGGCCTGAACTACGAGTCCAAAACAGACAAAGAACAACACAGGAAAAAACAACTTTGTCTTGCGAGGCAATAAATGCTTAATCATCCTTAATTATTTAAAATGTCAACACACAGAAAATCTTTACCTTCACAGCTACTTACAAACCTACTTATTCTCCTATCAACCTTTGCTCCAGTTCCTCCAGCGAGACCCCTTTGGTCTCTGGCACACGGGTTAATATCCAGACCAGCTGTAAAATCATCATAAACGCAAAAAATGCAAATATGGGCCATGGATTATCCTTAAAAATGCCGTTGTCGCTGTCCAGAAAAACAGGTGTTATCAAGGTAATAATCGCAGCACAGACCCAGTGGATACTGGCGCCAAAAGACTGGCCCAAGGCCCGGACTTTATTTGGGAAGATTTCAGAGATAAACACCCAAATGACTGCTCCCTGCCCTACGGCATGTGCAGCAATAAACAAAAGGAGAAAACCAAGTAAAAACCCCGACGAATAATGAAAATAAAAAGCTAACGCCACCATGACAAGACTCAGCATATAACCAAAAGAACCCACGATGAGCAAAAAGCGTCTACCGATCCTGTCAATAAAATACAGGCCCACGAAAGTAAAAACAAGGTTGGTCCCACCAATAGCGATAGAGTTAAATAGCGAGTCTTTGGCCGCCAGACCAGCTCTTTCCAAAATTTCTGGTGCGTAATAGAGAATAAAATTAATCCCTGACCACTGGTTAAAAAAAGCTACGAAAAAGGCCAGGTAAATCACCCGTTTATATTTTCTTGAGAAAAACCGGGTGGTAGTTCCACCGCCCGTTTCATCTTTAATTGCGGCCTTTATAGCTCCGATTTCCGCCTCTGGGTTTTGCACGCCGAGTCTGGCGAGCACCAATAGCGCCTCAGCTTCATCTCCTTTCTGGGCTATCAGCCACCTGGGACTCTCCGGAATTCTAAAAACCAGCACTGTATAAATTAATGCAGGCAGCGCCATTACACCCAGCATCCAGCGCCAGTCATTTGCACCTCCCACACCTTTCAGAAAATAATTAGAGAGATAGGCTATAAGAATGGCAAATACGATATTAAACTGATACATAGCACCAAGCCTGCCTCTGGATTTCGCAGTAGAAATCTCCGAGATATATGTAGGTGCAGCAATTGAAGACACGCCTATCCCCACTCCACCAATAAAGCGAAAAAAAGAGAAGATATACGGGCCTGTCGCTAATGCAGAACCAATAGCCGAGATGCTGAATAAAATCCCTACCCATAGCAGGACCTTTTTACGACCATACTTTTCTGTCGGCCGCCCACCAAATACAGCACCGACAACCGTGCCCCAAAGAGCCATAGACATAATGAAAAACCCATGAAACCATGGAGAAGTATGCCACAGTTCTTTGATCGGTAGATTAGCTCCAGATATAACTACCGTATCAAAGCCAAAAATAAACCCTGCCAGTGCAGCTATAATGGATATACCAAAGAGCACTTTACCGCCACTCCCGGCACCTGCATGATTGTTGATCCCTTTTTTAATTTGCATCATTTACTTTTTTATCCCAATTTAGTTCTTTTGTTTGTAAAAATCAGTTCAACGGGCTCAGTCGGATGGCCATACCTCCAGACGCTTTTAAAGAAAATCGGTGAGCCTGCTTATTAGTCACAGTCAGCTCCTTAATACCCACTTTTGTAGCTGTCAAAGCCAGGTCATCGTCAAAATATACCACCGCCTTATATCGCTTGCCGGGATTAAGAAAATCAACTTTATCGTCAACTCTTTTGATGAATCGCCTGTAATAGCTCCCACAAACCAATCCTGCCCTTTTCTTCTGGCAGTCGCAATGAACTGTCCGGGCACCCCATCCAATACCCGGGTCTCATCCCAGGTCGTAGGCAGAGCGTCCCAGAAGGCCAGTTCCGGTTCATCATGACTCATTTCGGGGCTGTCATACCAGTATAGCGTCTGTATCGGACTATAATAAACAACTCCTAAAGCCAGCTGATGCGCATGGGTCGTTTTAATCCTTTTATCATAATAGCAAATCGTATAGTCTGCAGGTCCTGCAATATACCTGGTGAAAGGTAGTATCGTATTATGGGTAGCATCCGGCATTTCTTCATTACCCCTGACACCTTCGGCCGTCATTAGGTTAGGCCAGGTTCGTTGTTCTCCCGTTGGACGCCAGTCGTCGTGAATATTAACCATGATATGATTTTGAGCGGCCTTCCTAATGGCGGATTCAAGCCAGGTTGTCCACCGGTGAGATCCCACCTGGACAAATCCAAACTTCACCCCTTTTACCCCCCAGTTGTGATAAATGCTAAATAGTGAATCTGATTGCATCAGCAGTGCCTGCTGGTTTACATAGAGCCAGACACCAATCCCTCTCTGCTTGCCATATTTAATGATAGCCGGCAAATCAAAATCCTTAATTGCCACTTTAGAAGCGTCTGCGCTAAAATCAAAGGCTGGTCCGTACCATTTCCAGTCAAAAAGAATGTATTGCAGATGATGCTTAGCTGCAAAGTCTATATTATCAAAGGCCGCTTTTGTTGTCTGTTGCATGACCCGCATGATCTTTCCAGGCTTTATCCAACTGGTATCAAGAATCTTAGACGGAGCATTAAGATTCAAAATAAGGTTATTATGTTCTACCAACTGGCCAGGTTTTTCAGCAACCATAACAACACGCCAGGGGGTAGCAAAAGGCGAGATCAAATCGGCCGGTGTATACATTGAGGTCTCTATCGTTCCCGGATTATCTGGACTAAGCTTAAACTTTGTCCTGGCATAATCCACCATCCCCGCTTCAGCAAGACAGGCGTACCATCCATTAGGTAGTTCGAGTGTCAGCGGCCGCTCACTTTCTTCAGGCCATTTTTTTAGCTCCATCAGGCTATACGCTCCCTGTGCCCACCCTGTAAACCAGGCTTTTGTACCCTTTGGTAAGGCAAACTGATCATTTTCTGCCATTATCCGGTAATAGGTACCCTTTTCATTCATTGGGAAAAAGAACCTGAAAGCAATCCCTTCATTATAAGCGCGGATTTCCAGGTTCATCGTGTAAATCGAATTGTACGCCTTCTCCATACCAATTATAATGGACTTATAACAGTCTCGTATCCTAGCTTTTTCTCCATGCACAGGAACCCAGGAGGTGTCTCTGCTAATCGTTGTAACCCCCGTTATATTTAAATCGCCAAACCAGGCCAGCGAACTATCCACCGGGATAGCCATTGCTTGCTCCGATAGGTGATTATCCAGCGTCAGATCTAATTTAGAAGGGCCAATCACCTGTACCCCTTTATAATCCAGTGTATAAAATAGCACCTTACCACTATCACCTCGAAGTTTTTGATAACAACTAAATGTATAACTACCATCAGGAGAGCTAACATGATATGTCTTCTGCCCCTTGGCCGCAAAAGCCAAAAGCAGAGACGCAGTAGCAAAAAACAAATTCGCTACAATACCTCTTTCCTTTTTCTTCATGAAATTAAGTTTAATCATGGCTTAAGTTCTAACTATTTAAATTGAATATTTTCCGTGTGATCGCCCACAAAAAAATCGGCAAAATCGGATGTCTTATACCAGGCTGGTTTGCCAGGCATATTATCTGATATTTTCCGCCCATTAATGATGAGATTGTCAAAAATTATATTTCTAACCAGCCGAGCACTATCATATCCGTCGATTATAGAGGTCGATGCATGTGAGCCGTTATAAGTGATATCTTTAAACAAGATATTTTCAATCGCTTTCCCAGGCGCCTTGCAATACTTTTTATTATAGAACACTCTTAAATTCAAGAGTTGTCCACAGCGAAAATCCTCAACGCGGATATTTTCAAAAGTGACATCTGTAATTAGGTTCTCGTCACCAGCGTCTATACTCATACATCCCTGATAGTCCTTCTGAAGTTCATTGTGATCTAGAATATCGATATTCTGGTAACGAATATGCTGAATCGTATCCGGATGCGCCACATTTCCATGGGTACCGATAAGTATAGGATGCGCCACATCAGCCCACAGCGTTGCATTGCGCATGATAACATCACGGCTCCCTCCGGTAAAACCCTTTCTTGTAGCGTATACAGTCGTACAATCGTCTGAGGTCCTGCAAAAAACGCCTTCAAAGTACACATGACGGCTGGCAAACACATTCATACCGTCACCCCAGCCGTAATAACTGATGCATTTGACATTATTTATAAAAACACTATCCGATCCACCAGTCGCACATTGCGTAGACTCAATTCCTTCAATAGTCACATTCCTAGAATTAGAAACTTCCACGCCCATCTTAACGGCCGGATCAATCATCCCTCTTCCCAAAACCTTTACATTATGGGCATGATCCACCAAAATCTGGCCATCAATGACAGCACCGCCGGCGATATAGACCGTTTTACCGCTAGGGACAAGCAGTTTTCTTCCCTTCAGATGGTGTAATCCGGGGCCAAAGTAGATCAGGTTCGGGTCTCCCTGATTAACAACGAATTTCTCCGGAGGATTTGCAAACAGATGGAGATTATGAAAAATATCACCGTTAACCTCTACCGACAAATTTGCAGGACGATCAAGGCTAAATCTCAATGTATTTCCCTGAATATCAACCCGAATCCCATTATGCAGGGGACGCACGCGGGCTGTATTAACACGGCCCTTCGTATATTGAACCGACACCTCTACCTTCCCATCAAAATCAAAGCTAGCCATCGAAGCGTCCTCTACCTGACTATTGCCCTGCGTTACCTTCAACACATGAACCTTATAGCTGTACACATCCTGCCAAGCGCCGCCTGGTTTGCGCACCTTCACTTTGAAATCATCGTTATGATAAGTTCCTGGAAGATCAGCCGGCGGCGTATAAACCTTAAGCCATTGGGAAAAAGCGCTTATAGGGCCAAATAGCAGCAAAAACAGCCCAACCCATGGCACCAACTTTTGCATTAACTCCTTTCTGCTATATACAACTACCATTTTAGAATTTTTTAACTCAACAATTAAAAATACAGTTCCAAACTACTGTTTAGCGAACATCAGCGTTCCATAACCTAATTGATCAAATCCGCCACTATTCGGTCCATAGTCTCCGGCGCCGCCGTCCGTTCCATCCAGAGCCGTGTTCTCCCGCATCTTGTCCACCCACATCTTACTATAGATATCGGAAATGCCATAATCCTGAGCCAGGCGATTAATCAGTTCCCAAGCAGGGCGAACGGTTCCTCTAGTGTCAGCCCCAGTCTTGTGTTCTTCAAAAGAAAGGCTTGGCCACTCATTACCCGTACAGTTTGTATAAGTCGTATAAGGCAATGAAGTCGCGCTATAGTTAAAATCACTCATCGTCCAGCCATTTGCTCCCGCATTCTGCATTTCCACCTTACCCAGGTTGTATTTCCCGACATACTCACACATGGCAAGCGCCCGATTATTGTCATAAGTCAACAGATCGACGCCGATATTTTTTGCCATCTGACATAAAACGCCCATTAAACTCACACAAAGCGTCGCATGTCCCTGGTCTCTGCCAGACTCCTGACATTGACCTAAGATTTCATCGCTGTCAGGGTCTTTTGCTACAAAGGGAACCGCATTTTGGATATTTCCCGACCCAGCACCGTTTTTAAAATATCTTACAACCTCATTGATCATTGCCTGGTTATCGTTCAAAATACCTATGGACATAATACCTGTCATAGTCGCCAGATCCCAGTTTAACCAATAATGCAGGGGGCAGGAAGTCTGATCACCGTGCAGACTGAGAAATTTAGTGAGCTGCGGATAAAAGACGTCTACCATCCACTGTTTATACTTATTAAAATCAGCGGGTGCCCAGAGACTGGAAGTCCGAAGGACTTCAGCAGCGTTAGCCAGTTGATAAATCTGTATGGAAATAAGATATTCATTTGGATCAATAAATTCTCCATTACTGTTTACGATATAGCCGGTACAGGTCGCCGCCCAAGCATTCAGTATTGCAATCCCAGCCTTTGCGTACTGATCATCGCCGGAGATCTTCCAACGAAGTGCCAGCTGATAAGCTGCTGCTGCATCACGCATCAGATAGGTATAGTTGGAATAATCATCGGGGTAGGTATCATGCCAGTTGTTATAATCCAGTCTGGCCAACAGCTTCACCGGATGGGCAGCCCAACTACTCTGTGCATACTGACTCTTAGTCAGATGGTCATAAGCATTCTTCCAGGGAGTTTCACCAGCATTCACCTTTTGTTTAACAAACAAGAAATCAGCATCTGTATGTAGCATTCCGGGGTGCTGGAAGACCGCGACGACAGTATCGGAACTATCAGGCGTATCATAAACATTTGGATACACTTGTAACTTATCGCTGCAAGCAAAAAACAGGCTCGTGCCTGCCGCCAGCAGCACAGATCCTATTATAATCTCTTTTAATTTCATAACGATTAATTTAATGTAATGCGAACTGGAAAGTACCATATCCAATATTGTCGGCGTCATAACCCTCCAGCTTCAACTTATTATTCACAACTTCTTCAACACTCGGCATACTTAACCCCTCCAGACCCGCGTAATGATTATAGGCTACCGCATAGATCGTCCTAAATGCGCCTCTGCTGTCAGGACTAACAACTGTCCAACTGCTATATTTCCCTGTAACGTCTTTCCATGTTTTAAAGGGAACGTCATTCCCCAGATTGTACTTGGCGACATACTCATATCCGAGTAACAGCCTGTTATCCAACTGGCTGTATAGATCCGTCCCCTGTTGAAATGCAACTTCACACAGCTCTCCCAGTCCACCAATGCCTAGCTGGGCATGTCCCTGATCACGTCCACTTTCCTGACACTGTCCGGTTTCACCATCCACATAATTAGGGAGCGTACCATTATCATTTCCATTTAGATAGAAATCAACTGCTCTTTTATACATTTCGTGGTCATCCAGCAAAATACCTGCTGCCATATATGCCTTGGTCACAATAATTCCCCAGTTACCGTTCGTATATGGTGGCGTTGCATAAAATTTATCTAAAACAGGTAAAAAAACATTTTTGACCATTGTCTTGATTTTGTCAAAATCAGAACTGCTCATGTCGGGGTAAGTATAACCCAGGATCTCAGCAGCATACATCACCTGAAACCCTTGCAGTCCGGCCAGCAGCGGCGCATCATTGGAAACTTCAATTTCCTTTAACTTGTCTGCATAAGCTAAAAGAATTTTCCTGGCCTCCTCAGCGTGTTCCTTGTTACCCGTCACCGCCCAAATTAAGGCATTGAGATAAGCAGCACTAAAGTCAGACTCAAAAGCACCTTTCGTAGACTTATAAACACCATCTCTTGATATGATGTCAAATGGCCCCTTCATAGCATAATCAGACTTTGATTTTGAATCATTTGACAACAGCTGAAAATCCATGTAGGCCACAGAAGCCGGATCAGCTTTCTGAACAATCTGCTTCAGCGTAGCAATTCGCTCCGCTGTATGTAATATCCCAGGATGAACAAAAGTCGTTGGTAGCGAATCCAGAATCGTTCCTACTGACGTATCATAATGGTTGGGATAAATCGCGACTTTGTCCTTACAGGCGACAGAAGAGACTATGAAAGACAACAGACAAAGACAACCTGCTAATTTAACCATGCGAATTCTGGTCTTTTTATTGATAGACATCTCTTTATATCTTTTAGACTTTGAATTAAAAAAGATAGCAACCGCCTCGCATCAGATGCGCGTCGTTCCAGGGCAGTTGCTACCCAATTACTATTTGTTAATATAATCCTCCATGGCTTCCAGACTGGAAAATGATTTCACCCAGTCTACATGGTAAACATTATTACCTGCTTGTACCTCCTTATCAGTCAGCACCAAGTCGGCCACTTTTAATTGGAAAGTCGTCAGTGTTGTCGGGGAAGTCGTAGACAACTTATTGCTGGCCCCAAAGGTCCCTGTAGCGATATTATAATACAAAATAGTCGTACCATCAGCTGCAGTTTCTGTGGAAAATTTATTGGCGCCATTGCCAAAAGCTCCCAGATTGGTATCAAATGTTAGATTAGCACCACCGGCAGCTCCTGTGGGCCGTGTCATTTTAAAGGCAATTATTGGATACTTGCCAGCATTCACAGTAGCGCCACCCTTTCTTTGGAAGTCGCCCCTGTATTTGGTACCGGAGAGCGCCATCGTCACAACAAACTGGCTATTTTGAATCTTCGCTGTTGCTGCGGCCGTAGAGGTGATCCAGGGAGTGGTTGTTCCATTAAAGTTGTCGTCCAGTTTACCAGCTTCCACTGTAAGAGCGATAGAAGCTGTGATGGCATCATCAAATTTAGATTTTACAGTAATGACCGCTGTTCCTTCATTCATTGCAGTGATTGTACCATCCTGCGTCACAGAAATTACATTCGCGTCACTACTTGACCAGACTAAAGTATTTAACGTGGCATTTACCGGTTGTACTGTATAATCAAGTTTCAGTGTTTGACTTAAGCCCAGCGGATCAGAAATAGTCGTGTTGATCTTTATACTTTCTACAGCCACAACCTCAATAACATGTAAATTCAAGCTTGCCTTAATATCACTGCCGTCAGTGGCCACCGCCGAAATGATCACATCTCCTTTTTCAATGGCATGTACCTTACCAAGGGAAGAAACAGTCGCAATCGTCTCGTCCGAGCTAATCCAACGGACAGCCTTATAAGTTGCATTCGACGGTCCGACCTGAGTTTGTAGGGTAATTGTGTCTCCCTGATAAACAGACGTATCTGTCCCAACATTGGTAATTTCAATAGATGTCACCTTATCTATGTGATCAACCACTTTTATGACGACGGAAGCCTTTTTAAGTGTGCCGTCTGTTGAAGCAACAGAAATATCAGCACTCCCTACTGCAGCGGCATGTATTTTTCCTCCCTCAACTGTAACAACAGAGCTGTCGGAACTTGTCCATACAACCGCTGAATTAGAAGCACTGTCAGGTGTAATGCTAAATGGTAAAGTCGAATCTTTGCCCTGTAACAATACTACGGTATCCGTAGTGGCGATCTCAAGACCGGAAACCGTTGTGGTCGGCTGAGCTATATTATTGCCAAAATCCTGTTTACTACAGGAAATTAATCCGGCAACCGTTGCACAACATACCAAACAAAATATTTGTAAGGGCCTGCGTAAGTATTTATTGCTAAATAGCTTTTTCATTTTATTTAAGTTTTACTTAATGTTTAAGTTATATTTCCGTTGGTGGCTTTCATCAGCCACGTTACCATCATTCAGATGATAATTCCATGAGTGGCATTAATTCCATCCGTCATTCTGTCCCAGGTTTTTATTGAGTTTTAGCTGATCTGATGGAATGGGGTATAAATAATTTTTTTCAGCCCAGACTCTTCCTGACTGAATAATCAGCCGTCCTTGCGTATCAGTGCCCATTGAAGCCGCCGCTGACCAGGCCTTTTCGTATTGAGTTCCTTTCCAGACAATGCCAATTATATTTTTCGGCATTTCTGTACCTGCCGTATACCATCTTTTCAAATCATCCACTCTAAATCCCTCATTATATAATTCTATCGTTCTTTCTCTTCTGATTTCTGTACGCATATCCAATCCGTTTGCACTGACAAATGCATTACTCAATTCAGGCATGTCTTTATTCACTCTAAGCCGAACAAGGTTCAACGAGAGATTGAGATCGGCATCCGATATCATCTCGTCCTGCTCAAATTTAGCTTCAGCATAATTCAACAACACTTCTGCGTAGCGGATGACGGGAAAATCATATCCTTCATATGTATCCGAAACATGTCTTTCACTCGCCCATTTCTGATTCTGATAACCGGAACCTGCTGTGGGTACCATGGCCTGAGAAGCGGCGTTTGCCAGATCTGCCTCATCACCGTTCCAGGTAATCCGGTATTTGGCATTACTCCAATATGGCTTATTAGGCTCCAGCAGCGTATAACGCATTCTATTATCTCTGCTTTCAAACTCTGTGGCAAATTCTGAATATCCTTTAAATTTTGGCGATTTTTCTATCGGCAAACCGTCAGAGCATAAGTACATATTTACGAACTTACCGTTGACTAAAACGACATTCGCCAGTTGCCCCTTTGTAATATTCGTTCCAATCGGGGCGATTACTTCATCATGTTTTTTCACCAAAATATACTCATGATTATCCGCTTTCTTCAACCCGGCAGGATTGGATTTTGTATCCTCCAGAATGAACATATACTTTTGTGCGGAATCTCCAAGAGAAACTGGTTCAAAAAGTGAATATTCCTTACTATCTATCACATCTTTAGCTGCATCCGCTGCTATTTTCAGGTATTCCTGTGCTTTTGAGGTGTTTAGACTACGAAACTTATCCCAGGTGCCCTCATATAAAGCGACCCTGGAAAGAAATGCCTGAGCGGCACCTCTGCTGACTCTGCCGGCATCTGCCGTTGCAATGCCACTCTGCAAGGGCAGAGCAGGTATAGCTTCCTGCAAATCCCGGATAATGAAGTCCGTAACTGAATCTCTGGAATTACGGGAGGCACTCAGTTCGGGGGAAGTTGTATTCAAGACCGATTTAACAATAATTGCATTACCGTAGAGCTGCAAAAGATCAAAATAGGTATAAGCCCTGAAGAATTTAGCCTCCGCTATTGAGACGGCAATAGAAGCAGAGTCATTATAGCTATGTGCGTGTTCTAACAATGTATTAATTGTTCTTATCCTGGAATAAGCGCCCGTATAATTTCCATCAGTTGCAGGTATCGTATTCGTACCATTACTATATATGTTGGGCGTTTTATCAGTCATCAGGTCAGAGCGGTAATCACTATGCGGTCCATCAGAAATGACCCCGGAAAAATCGCGCAACCAACCGTAAAATTGATTGGCATATTCCTTAAAATCAGCTGGAGATTTCCAGTAATTAGCATCAGAAAGTTGATCCTGGGGATTTAAATCCAGTGCCTTATTACAAGCTCCCATCACTAACGATGAAAAGAGGACAAGGACTATATTTTTTATATTTACGTATCGCATTGCTATTAATTTAAAAGTTAACATTTAATCCAAAGGTTACCGTACGTACAAATGGATATCTTTCATAAGTACTGACATTTCTCGTAGCCTCCGGATCCCAACCGTCATGAATATGTGTGTACTCCCATAGATCCGCTCCAGCCACGTAAACCCGGAGCGCACTGAAGACTTTTATACGATGGAGCAACGATTCTGGTATGGAATAACCTAACACTACATTTTTAAGTCTGATGTATGCTCCATTTTCAACGGACCACGTAGATGGCTGATAGTTATAGTTATTGATATCTGAGTTGGTAGAATATTTTGGGAAGAAGGCCCCGGTATTTTCCGGTGTCCATTCATTGCCGACTGACTGATTTGTCGTATTCAGATACACAGATCTAAATGGTATCCTCCAATTCACGTCCTGTCTAAATATCGTTCTATCAGCGGCTCCCTGAAAAATCACAGAAAAGTCAAATCCCGCATAACTAACACTTGCGTTAAACGCATAACTGAGTTCAGGATCATCGGAACCCAGGTAGACTAAATCATCCTGATTTAATTTACCGTCGCCATTTACATCCTGGTACATATTGTCACCCAACCCGATTGCTTTTGAGAGTCCTATAGCATTTCCTGCATTAAATTTATCCAAATACTGCTGCAACTCTGCCTCAGTTTGTATTCTGCCCGCATAGCGATATCCAAAGACACTGTGCAATGGATATCCCTGAACCGCATTATTAAATCCAGCACCTATAATATTCTGGCCACCAAAATCAGTCAATACATTCTTAGCAAATGTGATATCGCCTCCAACAGAATATTCAACCTGGCCAATTTTATCTCTCCAATTTAGGTTCCCATCCCAGCCATAACCTTTAAACTTGCCAATATTGGCTTGAGGGGCGCTTGCACCGAGTACGCCGGAATAAGCGGCCGACAACAACATATTATTATTGTGCTTCTGAAACCACTCAACGGTCCCAGACAAACGGCTGTCAAACATGGAAAAATCTACCGCGAGATTATAGTTCTTAATCCTTTCCCAGGTTCGATCATAGCTGACCAACGTTCCTGAAGGAGTAACCGTGCTTACTTTTCCTGCGCCGAGGAAGGGTCCGGTACCGGAATTCTCAGTTAACAATTGTACACCATCGTATAAAGCAATACCATTTTGATTCCCTACAACACCATAGGAAGCTCTTAATTTCAGTTCACTGATAAAATTCAGACCGTTGTTATTCCTGAAGAATTTTTCCTGAGAAATTCTCCAGCCAGTCGACACACCATAAAACGCATTCCATCTGTTCTGAGGTGCGAATTTGGACGATCCGTCATAGCGTCCGTTGACTTCAAACAAATATTTTGATTTAAAATCATAATTCAAACGTCCATAATAGGACCCCATTGCATAATGATTTTTCGTTTCTGAATTCGTTTGAACACCATTTCCTTTGAGTATTGGAAGGGAACTATTGATATCATTAACCTGACCTGACTGATAATCATATTCATTGCGTTCATACTGCACACCTGCCGTGGCCGCAAAATGATGAATATTATTAAAAACCTTATTATACGCCAGATAAGCAGAAGCAGAATAAAAATCTGTCGTGGCTGCCGTTTTTTGAAAATAGCTATTGGCCTGAGTGGGAGATTCGTTGCCTGCTACGGTGCCTTCGTAATTATACCATTGAATCGCGTTTTGTTGAATATCTCTTTTTGCATAACTGGTATTGTAACCCAGATTGGCAACCGCTTTTAAATTTTTGGTGATTTCGTAAGTAAAATTCTCACTGATATTAACCTGAGAGACGAGTAGTTTGTTATCACCGCCCGCTTCTGCAAACCAGTTCGGATCATACTGTCCGCCCCATCCATAGGGTTGGCCGGTAAGTGTCTCATATGGGAAGCCCGGCTGCGGATACCCCTGACCGAGAACATTTCCTTTCATGGTGGGTGAGACCTGGTTTTGTCTGTTATAAGATATTACAGAGTTAATTGAGAGTTTGTCAGTTACTTGAAAATTGTTATTCAACCGAACATTATATCGTTTATTATTATTATTGCCCCATTGCAGCGTACCGTCATCATAATAATAACCAAGAGACAGGCGATATGTCGACTTCGACGTTCCTCCGGCGATACTCAAATTATTTTGCATAGAACCCGCGTTCCCCCAAAGTATCTTGGTCCAGTCATTATCCAGGAAGACTAAATCCGCCACATCCTGAAAAGCAGGCAACGGATTAGCCTGATGTTGTAAGTCAATATATTTGCCTTGATTAACCAAGGCTAGCTTTCCATATTGAATCCACATATCATTATCATCATAGCCGTCGTTTTGCCTGGCCTCAATCACTCCGTTAGCCCATTGTTCAAGATTCATTAAATGTGGCTGAAGCCCCACTATGTTGCGCGTATAAGCGGGATCAAATGTGATAGTAGATTTACCAGCATGCCCTTTTTTTGTAGTTACTAACATTACACCACCAGCCGCTCTGGAACCATAGATTGCAGCAGCCCCATCTTTCAGAAAACTAATGCTCTCAATATCGGATGGATTTATATTGCGCAAATCTCTGTAGCTATCCATAGCAACTCCATCCAGAACAACCAATGGTTCTGTGGAGTTTGCAGAAACTGCGCCTCTTATACTCACCCCCCAGGATTCATCGCCTGGAGCAGAGGATGAGCGGGTTATGATCACTCCGGGTACCTGGCCTTGCATTGCCTGCAAAGGGCTTGCTAAAGCACCCTTATTTTCAAACGATTTAGCATCCACTGTAGCCACAGATCCTGTTAACGTTTCCTTCTTCTGCGTACCATATCCCACCACCACAACATCATTCAAATCCTGTTGCACTGGAACTAGCCGGACAATTAAAGAATCGTTACCGGCAGGCTGAACGCGCATAGACTTATAGCCTATATTCGTTATTACCAAGAAGCCTTCGTCAGCCACTCGAAGAGAAAAACTGCCTGATAATGAAGATATTGTACCCGATTTTGTACCTGAAATAAGAATACTTGCTCCAGATACTGGCAATTGAGTGATAGAGTCTATTACCCTGCCTTTAACAATTCTGCCCTGGGCAAAAAGTACGGTGGGTATTAGCCCCCCCAGGAACAATATAAAACAAACTGACATTTGTTTTATAAATTTTGTAATCGATTTCATAATGTGTGTGTTATGGTTTTAAGTGTAAATTAATATGTAAAGGTTTTCATTTAATTCCTTAAAGAAGATTCTCTCCGTATGAGATTAACTGGTAATACTTTTGTGTCTTGAGACCACTGTTCATACATGGATAAGGCTGTCAATATTTCTTTCACTATATTCTCTGCTATGTAGTCTACTGGTTGAGCGATCGCTGTTACGGAAGGGGTGAAAAGTTTAAAATTTGTATTATCATCAAAACCAACGATCCCGAAATCTTTACCTGGAACCAGCGCAAAATCCTTAATCGTCTGTAATCCGGCAATTGCCAAATAGTTGGTTCCAAATAATAGGGCGTCTATAGTCTTGTTCGTCTCGAGAAACTGCTTAATGGATTGGCTGTTATCCTTTTCGGTTTGATTATAAGGCAGTTCCAATACAATCTCATTTTTTTGAATTGAGTTATAAATGGCTTGTTCATACCCTCTTTTTCGATCTGCCATTTGAATTTGATCGGACTGTAACGTAACAAACCCTATCCGTTCATAGCCATTACTGATTAATTCTTCAGTTCCTTGTTTTGCCCCCGATTCATTGTCAACAATTACATTACATGTTTTTATATTTGGGAAGTAACGGTCAAAAAGCACAACCGGTTTTCCTGATTTTAAAAGCTTAAGTAATTCTTTTTCCAATCCTGGGGTCGGGGCTATTATATAGCCATCAACTTTATACCCCTTTAAAGTAGCAAGCTTTGCAACAGCATTTTCCAGATTATTTTTAGTACTCATAAAAAAGATGCGGTAACCACTGGCTTCAAGGCCAACTTCAACCCCTCGGGCAATAGCAGAGAAAAAAGGATCAGATATATCTTCCACCAACATACCGATCACATTTGTTTTTCCTGTCCGCAATGCCTGCGCCAATACATTGGGTTTGTAATCAATTTTCTCCAGGTATTCTTTAACCCTAGCGATGGCAGCATCGCTAATCCTATTCTCCTTGCCAACACCATTTATAATCAATGAAACAGTTGTTGCCGAAAGTCCAACTTCTTTTGCGATCGTATGAATAGAATGTTTCTTTGCCATTATCTGAATTTGCTAAATCGATAACCTTATCGATATGACAAAAATTTATTTTTTTTAACTAATGGCCAAATAATTCATAATTTTTTTTAAAATTTTTATTTTCATACTATTTAAATTACAATAAAACAGCATATTATAACCAATATAAAAATACATTCTTACACTTATCTTTACGAATTCACCGTTTATTTCTAACATTTTAACAAATACGAAAGCATTTTATTGATAAATGGTTTGATCCGTAACTAATACTCAATTAAGTGGCGGGAAAAGATTTTTTCAAACGGCAGCCACATTTATTATCACGCGATATAACACAATTCGTTTTCCAAATTTCTGCCCAATTAGGGCAATCCTAACAATAAATAAATATTGAAAATTAGTTTGTAATATAGCAATCAAAATTGCCGGCATTTTAAAAAAAGTTTCGGGAAAAGTATTTTGGCATTCACCATAGCAACATTTGGAACGTCATTTTATTTCTCCCTACTCATAAGTAAATAGGTACACTCATCATATTCAGGCTTTCATTTATTACCATAATTTAAAGGCAGTAGATAAACTTTGGCGGAAAGATAAGTAGCTTTTAGCTCACCTTGGTAATTAATGTCTACCGAACTATAAGGCGCCATCAGTTCTCCATTCTTCGAACCCGATGAGATTTTCTAAAATCAGCTTGACAACCCTTATCAGATAAAATATCGTTGTATTATTGATAACAACAGCATACCTAATACCAGCTTACAGAATGAAAATTTGCTACATATGACCTACGGTTCAGTAATACAATCACTCCGCAAGGATCCATGCCGCTTGCCCATTAAGATTTGTGTTGATCCATTAAGATCATAACAACAGTAAAGTTATGGGCATAAAAAACCGTATCGGACCTGCATGGTTAATGCCAGGTCCGATACGGTAAAATACATTATATGGACTTTATCCTTAGAGGCCTTAGACTTCACGATCCGGGAAAATTAAAATTCTCCC
>Ga0164242_10002799_pt1 | contig 20125 bp, 20 predicted proteins | sample OricomgcompostMG_FD_108783 | JGI IMG/M metagenome (GOLD analysis project Ga0164242, IMG submission 108783) | Miracle-Growth compost microbial communities from Emeryville, California, USA - Original compost - Miracle growth compost (MG) ... | reverse complement strand
TCGCTGCGGTCGCCTTTCGGCTCCATTGTCCCTGATCACCCGCCCGGTTCCCAACCCCGGGTTGTTTTCGAGGCTGCTCAGGGCCCGGCACGCCAGCAGGTAGCGATGTGATCGTCGACGATCCCGGTCGCCTGCATCGCCGCGTACGCCGTGGTCGGGCCGACGAAGCGAAACCCGCGGCGCTTGAGTTCCTTGGCCAGCGCGACCGACTCCGGCGAGGTCGCGGGCACGTCGGCGAGCGTGCAGGGGCGTCGCGGCGCGGCCGGCGCGTAGGACCAGAGCAGCGCATCCAGACCCTCGGGGACGCGGTCGAGGACGGCCCGCGCGTTGTTGATCGTCGCCTCGATCTTGGCCCGGTTACGGACGATCCCGGCGTCCGCAAGCAACCGGGCGATGTCCGCCTCGTCGAAGCTGGCGACGCGCTCGGGGTCGAATCCGGCGAACGCCGCGCGGAACGCCGGCCGCTTCCGCAAGATGATCAACCAGGACAGGCCGGACTGGAACGCCTCGAGGCTCATCCGCTCGAACAGGGCGACCTCGCCATGCAGCGGTACGCCCCACTCCTCGTCGTGATAGGCCGCGTACTCCGGCGCACCGGACGCCCAGTCGCAGCGGACCAGCTCAGTCGGCGGCATCGTGCCTCACGGGCGTGCCCTTCAGCCGGGCGATCTCCCGGTCACGGTCGCGCAGCTGCGCGGCAAGCGCGTCCAGCAACTCGTCCACCTCGGCGAAGCGGTAGCCGCGCAGGGCCACCGGCAGGCGTACCGACTCCACGTCCTCGGCCGCTATCGACTGGCCTACCGGCAGCCTCCAGATCGGGTCGTCCCGCAGCGGCGGTGCGATCTGCTCGCCGGCCGGCAACACCTTCGCGACGATGACGAAAAGCGCGACGGCGCCGACGAGTCCCACCACGACCGACCAGAACAGCGTCACGAGAGCGATCGTCCCACGCCGCCGTGATGATCTCGGCAAGGACGTCGTTATGACGCCCGTTTCTCCGAGATCATCACGCGAGGAGGGCGAAGACCTCCTCGACGGTGTGCACGCGGTGCAGGGTGTCCAGCGCGATCTGGCGGACGAAGCCGCGCTCGCGCAACTGCTCGCACCACGCCCACAGCGGGGCGTAGAAGTCGTCGGGGTCGAGGACGATCACCGGCTTCGTGTGCATGCCGAGGTACGCGCTGGTCCAGACCTCGAGCAGCTCCTCGAACGTGCCCAGGCCACCCGGCAGGGCGAGGAACGCGTCGGAGGATTCGTCCATGATCCGCTTGCGCTCGCGCATGGTGTGCACGACGACCAACTCGTCGGCGTCGGTGTCGGCGACCTCGAGAGGCATGAGGTGCTCGGGGATCACACCGAGCGTGTGGGCCCCGCCCGCGCGAGCCGCCCGGGCGACCGCACCCATCATCGACTGTCGGCCACCGCCAGAGACCAGCGTGTGTCCCTCCTTGGCCAGCCGCTCGCCCACCTCGGCGGCCAGCTCGACGTACCTCGGCTCGATCGCCGGGGACGAGGCGCAGTAGACACAGATCGCCGCCACTACTGCCCGCCCGCATCCGGTTCGGGATACATCTGGGCCTGCAGCGCGACAACGGCGCGCTCCTCGCGCACCGACTGCTCGGACTCCTCGTGGCGGGCCTCGATGATGATCTGCACGACCTCCTCGACGTCGTCGCAGACGTGGATCAGGCTCAGATCCTCCATCCCGATCTTGCCGCCGCCGAGCACCGGCCCGCTGAGCCAGTCGAGCAGTCCGGTCCAGTACGCGCTCCCGAAGAGGATCACCGGGAACCGGGTGACCTTGCGGGTCTGGACGAGCGTGAGCGCCTCGAACATCTCGTCCAGCGTGCCGAACCCACCGGGCATGATCACGAAGGCCTGGGCGTACTTCACGAACATCGTCTTGCGGGCGAAGAAGTAGCGGAAGTTGATGCCGAGGTCGACCCACTCGTTGAGCCGCTGCTCGAACGGCAGCTCGATCCCGAGGCCGACCGAGACGCCGCCGGCGTCGCAGACGCCCCTGTTGACCGCCTCCATCGAACCGGGACCGCCGCCGGTGATCACCGCGAAACCGGCCTTGGCGAGTTTGCGGCCGAGCCCGACGCCGGCCTGGTAGTCATCGCTGCCCGGTTGTGTGCGAGCCGAGCCGAAGACGGTCACCGCCGGCCCCAGCTCGGCGAGCAGCCCGAAGCCCTCGACGAACTCGCTCTGGATCCTCAGCACCCGCCACGGGTCGGTGTGCACCCAGTCGGTCGGCCCGCGCCGGTCGAGCAGTCGCTGGTCGGTGGTATCGGCCTGGATCTGGTCACGGCGGCGGACCACGGGGCCGCGCTGCTGCACCCGTCCGCTCGTCGGATCACTCACGAAGTGCTCTCCCTACGACAGAAACTGGGTCAAGGTGGCCTCGGCCGCGGCGATCCGCTCGATCTCGACGTACTCCTCCGGCTTGTGCGCCACGTTCGGGTCGCCGGGCCCGAAGTTCACCGCCGGGATTCCGAGCTCGCCGAAGCGCGCGACGTCGGTCCATCCCAGCTTGGCTCGCGGTGTGGTCCCGGTGGCGGCGACCAGCGCCTGGGTGAGCGGCGCGTCCAGGCCGGGGCGCGCGGCGGGGGCCAGATCGACGATCTCGACGTCGTACCCGTCGAAGACTTCGCGCACATGCTCGATCGCAGCCTCGGCGGGCCGATCGGGCGCGAAGCGGAAGTTGACGGTGACCGTGCACTCGTCCGGGATCACGTTGCTCGCGACACCACCGTCGATCGCCACCGCGCTCAGGCCCTCGCGGTACGTCAGGCCCTCGACCTCCACCTCGCGGGCCTCGTACGCCGCAAGCCGCGTGAGCACCGGTGCCGCGAGGTGGATTGCGTTGACACCCAGCCACGCCCGGGCGCTGTGGGCGCGTACGCCGGCCGTCCGGATCACCGCGCGCAGCGTGCCCTGGCAGCCGCCCTCGATGTCGCCGTTGGTGCCCTCGCCCAGCACCGCCAGATCGCCGGTCAGTAGCTGTGGCCGTTCACGTGCGATCCGGCCGAGGCCGTTGCGCGACGCCTCGACCTCCTCGCAGTCGTAGAAGACCCAGGTGAGGTCAGTGGCGGGATCCATCGCGCCGGTGCCGACGAGATGTGCGATCCGCAAGAAGACCGCGTTGCCGCTCTTCATATCGGAGCTGCCGCAGCCGGTCAGCCGCGCGCCGTCCAGTCGCGAGGGGACGTTGCCGGCGATCGGCACGGTGTCGGTGTGGCCGGCGAGCACGACGCGCTGCGCCCGCGCCAGCTGTGTACGCGCGATCACGACGTTGCCGTCGCGCACGACGTCCAGGGCCGGGTACGCCCGCAGCGCGTCCTCGATCAGCTCGGTGATCACCGCCTCCTCGCCCGAGACGGATGGCACGTCCACGAGGGCTGCCGTCAGTGCGACGGCGTCCTGGCTGAGATCGAGCACCACATCACCGTATATGCGAGTGCGGTGAGGGAGGCGAGCACTCGCACCCTGCTGGATAGGGTGGCGCGGTGACTGAGACGAGAAACGCGTGGGGATTCGGCCTGGCGACGATCACCGAGTCGGGCACGGTCCTGGACACCTGGTTCCCCGAGCCGGCGCTGGGCAAGGCGCCAGCCGACGCCGCGCCGCCGGCCGAGCTGACCAAGATCGCCGGGCAGGACGGGAACGCCGCGGCCCGCCGCGTGCGCACCGAGGTCGTGCTGGTGACGATCGACCTGGACGCCCCCCCGGCCACCACGGCCGATGTCTACCTGCGCCTGCACACGCTCAGCCACCGTCTCGCCGCGCCCCGCACGGTCAACCTCGACGGCCAGTTCGCCCTGCTGCCCAACGTGGTCTGGACCAGCGCCGGACCGTGCGAGGTCGACGGCTTCGAACGCACCCGGCTGGCCCTGCGCGCGCACGGACCCCTCGCCATCTACGGCGTGGACAAGTTCCCGCGGATGACCGACTACGTGCTGCCTGCGGGCGTACGCATCGCCGACGCCGACCGGGTCCGCCTCGGCGCCCACCTCGCACCGGGCACCACGGTGATGCACGAGGGCTTCGTGAACTTCAACGCCGGCACCCTGGGCACGTCCATGGTCGAGGGCCGCATCTCGGCCGGCGTCGTCGTCGGCGACGGGTCGGACGTCGGTGGCGGCGCGTCGATCATGGGCACGCTCTCGGGCGGCGGCAAGGAGCAGATCACCATCGGCGAGCGGTGCCTGCTCGGCGCCAACTCCGGCATCGGCATCAGCCTCGGCGACGACTGCGTGGTCGAGGCCGGCACGTACGTCACGGCGGGTTCGAAGGTCACGCTGCCGGACGGTCGGGTCGTGAAGGCACTCGAGGTCTCCGGCCAGCCGAACCTGCTGTTCATCCGCAACAGTGTCACCGGGGCCCTCGAGGTCAAGCCGCGGGCCGGGCAGGGCATCACGCTCAACGTTGCCCTGCACGCCAACTAGGGCGGGCCCTACCCGATGGCGCCCTGGACCCGGTCTCGGGTGATCGTGACGATCGTCGCGCTCGCCGTGCTGACCGGCGCCGTCATCGGCGTCCGTGCGCTCTGGGACAAGGCGCAGCACGCCCTCAGCTCACCGTCATGTACCTTCGGCGACTTCTCGCTCTCGCCCGGCCAGACCGCCGTGGCCTCGACGATGGTCGGCGTGGTGAACCGGCGCGGGCTGCCCGAGCGAGCGGCCGTGCTGGTGCTTGCCGCGGCGTACCAGGAGAGCAAGCTGACCAATCTCGCGCCGGGCATGGGCGACCGTGACTCGGTCGGTGTGCTGCAGCAGCGCCCGTCCCAGGGTTGGGGCACGATCGAGCAACTCTCGGATGTGCACTACGCCACGGCCAAGTTCCTCGACGAGCTCGTCAAGCACGAGAACTGGAAGACCACCTCGATCGCCCATGCGATCCAGCAGGTGCAGATCTCGGCCGACGAGGACGCCTACAACCAGCACGTCGAGCAGGCCACCGCGCTGGCGCACGTGCTCATGGGCAAGGTGCCCGTCGGCTTGACCTGCGAGTTCGACGCCCCGACGGTCGTCGCATCGGCGGCGACGGTCGCGACGCAGGTGAAGGCTGATCTGCCGGTCAACGCGCCGGTCACCTCCGGCTCGACCGTGCGTGTTCCGGGGGCGAAGTGGGCGACCGCGATGTGGTTCGTCGCGAACGCCGACCGCCTCGGCATCGACACGGTCGAGTACGCCGGCCATCGCTGGACGCGCGAGAAGGGCTGGAGCGGGGACACCTCGATCGGCACGGATGCCGTGAGCGCCATCCTCGGCACGCCGAAGAAGTAGCCGGAAAAGGCCCGAGCCCGCTGGCCGAGGAAGGCTCGACCAGCGGGCTCGTCAGTCCCAGTGCCCTACGGCCACCCCCATGGCCTTAACGGACTCTGTCCCCGCTTCATCGCAGCGCGGGTATCACCCCCCGATGACCGGCCACCCCCATGGCCGCCCGCTCTGCGCGAAGGCTTTTCATGTGTTGCGGACGCGGCGTGAACCCCCGCTCACCTGTGTCCGCCAGCGTTGTAGCCCGGGCGTCTCGCTCATCCCCCGATGATGCGATCCCGCTGCCGACGTTCGCTGCCCCCGCCAGCTACTTAACGGTAACCTTACGAAAGCTTCCCCTGCAACTAGTTCCAAGGAACTATGGCACAGATCACTTCCGCGGAAGGTACCTACTCGCCCTGCGGGGGGAGGTTCTTGACGAACGCTGGGTCGTTCGAGGTCTGGCCGACCTTCGATGCGCCGCCCGGGGAGCCGAGTTCGGCGAAGAAGTCGACATTGGCAGCTGTGTAGTCGCTCCACTTCTCCGGCAGATCGTCCTCGTAGAAGATCGCCTCCACCGGGCACACCGGCTCGCACGCGCCACAGTCGACGCATTCGTCCGGATTGATGTAGAGCATCCGGTCGCCCTCATAGATGCAGTCGACCGGGCACTCCTCGATGCAGGCCTTGTCCTTGATGTCGACACACGGCTCGGCGATCACGTACGTCACTGCGATTCCTCCGCGGAAATCTGATTCTCGGTTGCCGCATAGTATCGCCATCGTGCACTCACCCCGCGACGACACCTGGTCAGTCGCGTACCGGCACCGTGAAGCTCCTCCCACCACTGCCGAGGAACTCGCGCTGGAGGCGGTCGCGGCCAATGGCTGGCGACCCGCGCAGTCGCACCGGATCGGTGGCTGGTTGCTTCGGGCCAGCGGCGGACACACCCAGCGAGCGAACTCGATCCTGCCGCTGCGCCCACCCGGCCTGCCCCTCGACGAGGCGATCACGGCGGCCCGGTCCTGGTACGCCGAGCGGGGCCTGCCCGTGATCTTCCAGGTCCCGACCGAGTCACGCCGCCTGCTGGACGCCGAACTCGGCGAGCGAGGCTGGGACTTCTCCCCCGACGTCCACGTCATGACCGCCCCGGCGGCTGAGCCGGGCGAGAGACGAGCTCCTGCCGAAACCGCCGTCACGATCGCCCCCGCCCCTGACGAGGGCTGGTACGCCCGCTACCGCAACGGTGCCGGTGCCTCGCCCGACGCCCGCTCCCTGCTGACGCGGCACGACCGCGCCGGATTCGCGGCGGTGCGCGACGCCGCGGGCAGCGTGATCGCGATCGGTCGCGGCGCCCTCGACGAGGGACCCCGCGGCGTGCTCTGGCTGGGGATCTTCGCCGTCGAGGTCGACCCGGCGCACCGCCGCCTGGGTCTGGCGCTGGCGATCACAGCGGCCCTGCACCGCTGGGGGGCCACCCAGGGAGCCCGGCAGGCGTACCTGCAGGTCGAGACCACCAACGACGCGGCGGTGGGGCTCTACGAGCGACTCGGCTACGTCGTGCACCACGACTACCGCTACCGCCGCGATCCCGCAGCGGACGGCGCGACCGGCGGTTGCTGACTACCCTCGACGCATGAGCGAAACGCGGCCCGACAACCGCAAGCTGCTGGTCATCTCGTTCGACGACGCCCTACGCGCCCAGGAGTACCTGCTGGCCGTGGCAGGCCTGCAGAAGCGGCATGAGATCCAGCTGCACGACGCGGTGATCATCTCCCGCGACGAGGACGGCCGGACCCACGTGCGCGAAACCACGGACGTCACCACCGGCCAGGCGAGCGTCGGCGCCGGCGTGTGGGGCCTGCTCATCGGGACGCTGTTCGGCGGCCCGATCGTCGGTCTCATCGCCGGCGCGGCCACGGCGGGAGGCGGCGCGCTCTACGCGCGGCTGGTCGACACCGGCATCAAGGACGAGGCCATCACGCAGCTGCGCGAGGCGGTTCCGGTCGGGCGTACTGCGGTCGCCTTGCTCGTGACGCACGTGTCGGTCGCCGACCTGCAGCGCGAGCTGGCCCGGTTCCCGAACGCCGAGCTGATCGAGTCGGACCTGCCGGAGGCGTCCGTGAGCGCGGTGCAGGCTGCGCTGAGCGAAGCCAACCGCCAGCCCTTCACCGGCTGACCCGCGATGACCTCGGGACTTTCGTCGTTATAGCACCCGTTTTTCCGAGATCATCGGCTTGGGTGAACTGAGCACGGCGGTGACGCACCCGGCGACGACCCCGCCGAAGAGGACCCCGTAGAAGACCCACTGCTCCCCGTTCCCGCCGCGTACCAGCACATCGCCTTCCGGACGCGGTGTCATCGCAAGCACGACGACGGTGATCAGCCAGCAGAGGATCGGCGCGACCGTGGCGGCGGCGGTCTCGTACGCCGCCCGCGCAACGCGGGGGAACACGACGTTGCCGGCGAGCGACATGGCCACGGCGATCGGCACGAGGACGGTGCCGCTGCGCAGCGGCACCAGCAGGACCTCGAGGATGCCGGCCAGCACGGCGGCGGCGCAGGCCACGACGACGATCAAGGGCTTCACGCCGCACCCCGCGCCAGGCGGAACGACTCGACGCCGGTGAGCTCGCGCGGGACGCCGTCCGACAGGGCGAAGGTGTGCTCGTCCAGGACCGTGATCTGCGTGGCGTGCGCGCGCATCGCGGTGGCCTTCGCCTCGACATACGCAGCCGCGTCGACCGTGACGTCGGTGTCCCCCTCACAGATCCACCAGAGGTCCGGCGTACACCACTGCGCCCGGGCGAGGGCCGCCATCGCCACCCGGTGGGTCATGACGTGGTCGGGGTGGCCGTAGCCGCCGTGCTCGTCGTAGGTGATCGCCAGCGCGGGGCGTACCTCGTCGATCACCGCCACCGCCTGTGCCACCGCCTCCTCGAACAGCGCGGAGTCGCGCGAGCAGGCCCAGAAGGCGCGCGGGTCGTCGTTACCAGCGGTGTCGATCATGCCGCTGTCGCGCCAGCGCCCGGCCCCGCCGAGGAAGCGATGGTCGCTGACGCCGAGGGCGCGCATCGCCTCGGCCAGTTCGCCGATCCGGTATCCGCCGAGTTGGTCGGCACGTCCGGCCTCGAGCCCCGCGAGTTCCGGCACGATGATCTCGCCGAGCTCCCCGAGGGTCGAGGTCACCAGCGTGACCGAGGCACCCTGCGCGGCGTATTTCGCCATCGTGGCACCGGTGTTGATCGTCTCGTCGTCGGGGTGCGCGTGGAACAGCAGCAGCCGAACGGTCACGTGGGTGAGCCTAGTGCGGCTCAGATCCCGCCCGGCAGTCCGTCGACGCCGAGGTCCTCGGCAGCCGCGACGTCCGCGCGCGCCTCCGGGAAGTGGCAGGCGACGAAGTGGTCGCTCGCCTTCTCCTCCAGTTCCGGCACGACGCCGACGCACTTCTCCTTCTCCGAGTCCGACAGGAGCATCCGGAACTTCGGGCAGCGGGTGTGGAACACGCAACCGGAAGGCGGGTTGATCGGGCTCGGCAGGTCACCGGTCAGCAGGATGCGCTCACGGCGTTGCTCCTTGGCCGGATCCGGCACCGGCACAGCCGACATCAGCGCGTGCGTGTAGGGATGCATCGGCTCGCTGTAGAGCGTGTCGCGGTCGGCCAACTCCATGATCTTGCCGAGATACATGACCGCGACCCGGTCGGAGATGTGCCGGACCACCGACAGGTCGTGCGCGACGAAGATGTACGCCAGCCCGAACTCACTCTGCAGGTCCTCGAGCAGGTTGACGACCTGCGCCTGCACCGACACATCGAGCGCTGACACCGGCTCGTCGCAGATGATCAGCTTCGGCCGCAGGGCGAGCGCCCGGGCGATGCCGATGCGCTGGCGCTGGCCGCCGGAGAACTCGTGCGGGTAACGGTTGTAGTGCTCCGGGTTGAGGCCCACGCGCTCGAGGATCGCCTGCACCTGCGTCTTGATATCGGTGTCGGTCCTGGCGGCCTTCTGGATGCGGAACGGAGCGCCGACGATGGTGCCGATCGTGTGCCTCGGGTTCAGCGACGAATAGGGGTCCTGGAAGATCATTTGAATGTCTTTGCGCAGCGGGCGCATCTTGCCGCGGCTGTACCCGCTGATGTCGCGCCCGTCGAAAATGATCTGCCCCTCGGTCGGGTCGAGCAGCTTGCTGACCATGCGACCGGTGGTCGACTTGCCGCAGCCGGACTCCCCGACCAGTCCGAGGGTCTCGCCGGCGCCGACCGAGAACGAGACGCCGTCGACGGCCTTCACCGCTCCGACCTGGCGCTGGAAGAGGATCCCCCGCTTGATCGGGAAGTGCTTCTTCAGGCCGTTGACGGTCAGCAGCGCGTCACCGCCGGCAGCCGCTGCCGGGTGCAGCTCCTGCCCTTCTACAGTGATGGACGTGTCGGTCATCGGCACAAACTCCTCGGTACTGCGGCATTCACAGTTTGGGGGCGATCTCGTCGGTGAAGATGCGACGCCGCTCGTCAGGCTCGATGTGGCACCGGACGCTGTGGTGGCCTGTCGGGCCCTGCGCGGTGGCGAGCAGCTCCGGGTGCTCGGTGAAGCAACGCCTCTCCGGCACCCGGTCGCTGAACTGGCAGCGTGGGTTGAACACGCAGCCCTTGGGCACCTGGATCAGCGACGGCGGCGACCCGGGGATCGGCAACAGCCGCTCCAGGCGAGTGCGGTCCATGCGCGGCATAGAGCCGAGCAGGCCCCAGGTGTAAGGCATCTCCGGACGATAGAAGACCTCGTCGACGGGAGCGCGCTCCACGCACTGGCCGCCATACATGACCACGACCTGGTCGCACGTCTCGGCGACGACGCCGAGGTCGTGCGTGATCAGGATGATCGCTGAGTCGAACTCGCGGCGCAGGTCCTTCATCAGCTCGAGAATCTGGGCCTGCACGGTCACGTCCAGTGCCGTGGTCGGCTCGTCGGCGATCAGCAGCTTCGGGTCGCACACCAGCGCCATCGCGATCATCGCGCGCTGGCGCATACCGCCCGAGAACTGGTGCGGGTAGTCGTCGTAACGCTTATCGGGATTGGGGATTCCCACCCGGTCGAGCATCTCGATCGCCCGCTTACGGGCGGCCCGCTGGCCGACCTTGTGATGGACGAGGTACGCCTCGCTGATCTGCGAGCCGACCGTGTAATACGGGTGCAGCGACGACAGCGGATCCTGGAAGATCATCGCCATCTGCTCGCCCCGCAGTCTGCGGATCTCATGCTCGCTCGCGGCGACCAGCTCGGTACCGTCCAGCCAGATCTCGCCGGTGATGCGGGCCCTACTTCCCTTGTGCAGGCCGAGGATCGCCTGGCTCGTCACCGACTTGCCCGAGCCGGACTCACCGACGATGCCCAGGATCTGTCCGCGCTCTAGGTCGAAGCTCAAACCGTCGACGCTCTTGACCAGACCGTCGTCCGTCGGGAAGTGCACCCGCAGGTCACGCACCGATAGGAACGCGGACGCGCCGTCGGCGGGCGCCACAACGACCTCGATGGGTTCTGCACTCATGATCTCCCCCGTCTCATGGGAGGTATTCCCACTACGAGATGTCGCTCCGCGGTCATCCGTCCTCCCGCATCAGCTGTAGCTCACGCGCGGATCGACCACGGCGTACAGGATGTCGACGATGAGGTTGGCCAGCACCAATGCAATGGCGGCAACGAGCGTCACGCCCATGATCACCGGCAGGTCCTTCTGCCCGATGGCCTGGATGAACAGGTGCCCTAGGCCGCGCAGATTGAAGACGGTCTCGGTGATCACGGTGTTGCCGATCAAGGTGCCGACGTCAATGCCGAAGATCGTCACGATCGGGGTGAGCGCGGACCGCAACCCGTGCTTGATCACGATGGTGCGCCCGGGCAACCCCTTCGCCCGGGCGGTCCGGATGTAGTCCTCACTCATGACTTCCATCATGTTGGCGCGGGTCAATCGGGCGTACAGCGCCGCGAACGTCAGTGCCAGGGCGATCCAAGGCAGGATCATGCTCCGCAGCCATTGCGCGGGGTCGTTCGTGATGCCCGCGTAGTTCACGTTCGGCAACCACTTGAGCCGGTACACGAACACGAGCAGCAGTACCGGACCGGTGAAGAAGATCGGCAGCGAGACGGCGCCGAGCGCAGCGGTCATGCCGGCGCGGTCGAAGATTGAGCCGGGACGCAGTCCGGAGACGGTACCGATGAGCAAGCCGCCGACCAGCCAGAGCAGCGCAGCGCCGATCGCCAGACTGATACTGACTGGTAACGCCTGCCAGATCAGACTGCTCACCGGGCTGTGCAGCTTGAACGAATAGCCCAGGCAGGGGAAGGCACAGTGCTGCGTGTCGCCAAAGCCGTTGTTGAGGTTGTGCGAGCGGAAGATATTGCGCAGCCAGAGCCAGTACTGCGAGACCAACGGCCTGTCGAACCCGTACGCCTGTTCCAGCAGTTTGAACTGCTCACTGCCCTCCGGTGGAGGGTTGCGCGCGATGTAGTAGTACACCGGGCTCTGATTCGTGAGTCTGGGTGCGAGTTGGAAGAGCACGAACGTCACGACGCTGACGATCCAGACGACGACGACCGCACCCAGGAGCCGACGAATCACATAACGGATCATGTTCTGTTCACCGCGGTGACCGGCCCGGAATCCGGACCGGCCACCGCGGCATCACCTTTCTGTGGGCTCTACCCGCTGGTCAGCTGACTCCGACGTTGACGAAGTCGTAGTTGCCGAACGCGAGGGCGTTGTTGCAGGTCACGTTCGTCATCCGTGGGTTGCGGTACATCAACGTGTGGCCCCAGTACAGCGGCAGGTACACCGCATCCGTCATGATCTGCTGGTTCAGCTTGGCGAAGTCGGCGTCGGAAGTCGTACCCTTCGGCGCTCCGTCCAGGATCTTGTTGACGACCGGGTCGTTCAGGCTGACATAGTTCGACGTACCCGGGTCGACGATCGCGTTGCCGTTGGCGATCGACTGGTAGAACCCCACCGGCGTCGGGAAGTCCGCTCCCCACCCGGCGATGGCCATACCGATGCCCGAACTGAGGACGTGCTTCGGCGAGCCGATGAACGTCGTGTAGTAGGTCGACGGATCGTCTGTGACTGCGGTGATCTGAATGCCGACGCGGGCCAGTGCGGCCTTCTCGGCGGCGAACACGAGGGGCGCCTTGCTGCTGTTCGTCGGGTAGGCGAACTTCGTCGAGAAGCCATTCGGTTCGCCGCAGTCCTTCAGTGCCTGCTTGGCCTTGTCCAGGTCACCGGTGTTGTCGCTGCCGACCGGGTACGGATCGTAGGACGCGTCGTAGCCCGTGATGCCCGGCGGGGTCATCGACTTGGCGACGGAGCCGTTGGTCGGACCACCGTACGCAGCGAGGATCGATGCCTTGTTCGTGGCGTAGAAGATCGCCTTGCGGCAGTCTGGGTTTTTGATCACCGTCTGGAACACCGGCAGGTACTGGGTGAACGCGGTCGCCGGGTCGTCGGTGTTGGCCTTCGCCTGTGGGTTGGTCAGCACGTAGCTCTGGAACTGCGGGTCGAGACCACCGGCGCCGGTTGAGGCGTTGGCGTCGAGGCTGCCATCCTTGAGCTTCTGGTCCAGATCGGCCGGGTTCGTGTCGATGGTCAAGGTGACCTCGTCGACGAGCGGATGCCGGATCGTGTCCGTGCTCTGGTTCCAGTTGGGGTTACGCACGAAGTCGGCCGACTGGCCCGGCGTGTACGACTTGATCATGAACGGGCCGGACGACATCGGGTGCTTGGTGTAGTTGGCGCCGGTGAAGCCGGTGCCACCCTCGGTCTTGTTCGGGACCGGCGCGGAGGCCGCCATCGCCATCAGGTAATCGAAGTCCGCGTTCGGGCTGCTGAGCTCGATCGTGATCGAGTTGTCGGTCGTCTTGATGAACGAGTCGTCGCCATCCTTGTACGGACCGGCGTAATCCTTCGGGGCTTTGATGCTCTGGGTGAAGTACGAGGACGGGCCGCCGGGGATCTCGCCGGTGGCGAAGTTGCGCTCCAGACCGTACTTGACGTCCTGCGGCGTGATCGGCTTGCCGTCACTCCACTTCAGGTCCGGCTTGAGCGTGTAGGTCCACTCGGTGTAGTCGGCGTTGTGCTTGCCCATGTCGGTAGCCAGGTCAGGCGCGAGTTTGAAGTCGGTGCCGTTGACGACCGAGTAGCCGATCAGCGAACGCGTGATCAGCCGCTGCATGTTCCAACACCAGCCGTAATAGGTGATCTTCGGGTCCCACGAGTCGCAGTCCGCGGTGGACCCGAGCTTCAAGGTACCGCCCGTCTTGGTGGACGGATTGACGATCGCATCGAAGGCGGCGTTGTACGCAGCGGAGGCCGTCTTGCCGCCTCCGGTGGCGCCTCCCGACGCGCTGCCGTTCGGCGATGGCGAGTTGTTGTTGTCACCGCCTCCGCTGCTGCCACAAGCAGACAGCACGACTGCTGCCACAGCCATGAGACCGACCGCGATGGTCGTCTTCCGATTCCTTCTCATCAGGAGATCTCCGCCCTCTCTGTGCGGTGGGGACGTGCGACCGGCAGAACCGGTCGCGCCGGCGAGAACGCCGGATTCGTTCCGTGCCCACGAGGGACACGGCACGGGTGGGGGGATTCGGCGGGAGGCATTAGCGCGCCGATTTCGGGTCGAGCGCATCGCGCAGTCCGTCGCCGAAGAGGTTGAACGCGAGGACCGCCAGGAACAGCGCCGCGCCGGGGACGAACAGGTACGTCGGGTCGACGGTGAAGTAGTTGCCTGCGTCGCTGAGCATCTTTCCCCAGGAGGGTGTGCCTTGTGGAACGCCGACGCCGAGGTAGGAGAGCCCGGCTTCGCCGAGGATGTTGTTCGGGATCGCCAGCGTTGCGTAGACCAGGATCGGGCCGACGAGGTTCGGCAGGATTTCGCGGGTCATGATCCGGTAGTTCGACGCGCCGAGACTGCGAGCGGCATCGACGAACTCCTTCTCCCGCAGTGACAGCACCTGGCCCCGGACGATGCGGCCGATGTACGGAAAGCCGAAGAACCCCAGCACGAAGATGATCACAGCGAACCGCAGCGGGGTACCCGACAGTCCCGCGAATGACGGGACGTCGACAAAGATCGCTATCAGGGACAGCGCGAAGAGCAGCTGCGGGAACGAGAGCAGCAGGTCCATCAGGCGCGACAACAGCGTGTCGGCGAAGCCGCGGTAGTAGCCTGCGGCGAGGCCCGCCGCGACGCCGAGCACGACGGACAGCAGCGTCGCCAGCACGCCGATGATCAGAGACGTGCGGGCGCCGTAGATCAGGTTTGCGAGCACGTCGTTGCCGAGCGCCGGGGTGACGCCCAGCCAGTGTGATCCGGACGCACCACCGAACGAACCGACCGGCATCTGTGTGGAGGGATCGAGCACGCTGTCCGGCGGAGAGTTGTGGATCGTGTTCGGGGACTGGCCGTACCAACTCGTCAGAGGACCCGCGAGGATCGCGACCAGCGCGAGCAAGACGATGAACACGGCGGAAACCGCGGCCACCTTGTCCCGACGCAGGCGCCGCCAGGCGATCTGCCCGAGCGAGCGACCCTCGATCTTCGCTTCGCCGGCCGGGTCGTGGGGGGCACCGGATGGCAACTCGACCTCGAGCTCACCCATCGGCTGAACCGACATGAAGCGTGTTCCTTCTTTCCCCTCGCCCGGCGGGGTCTCCACCGAGAACTGGCGTGGCCCGTCAGGGTATGTCCTGTACTGCCCACATGTGACCCGTTCCGAGTGAAGACCGGATCACCGCTGCGCGTCGAGCACGGTACAGCGGAAAAGTTCGCCTTGTAAGGCTTCTCGCCGCTGCAACATTCTGCGCAACTCGATAAACATTAGACATCGGTGGTAGCGCCGGCATTACGGGACCGCACTTGTTGTCGAACCGTTACCGGCCGGTAGCCCGACTCGCGAACCCTCGTCGCCGGCCGCCCGGCTACCGGACCCGGCGACGGTCGGCGAGGAACGGGAAGCGCTCGCGTACCTCTCGGACGACCCGCGGGTCGACCTCGGCGATCGCGACCTGCTCCCCCACCGGGGCGGCCAGGGTCACGCCGAGCGGGTCGATGATCGCCGAGTCGCCGGAGTAGGTGGCGCCGCGTTCCCCACGCTCGGGTCGGTCGGGTTCGGTGCCGACCCGGTTGACGCCGACGACGTACGCCTGGTTCTCGATCGCGCGGGCGCGCAGCAGCGCCTTCCAGTGCTCGACGCGCTGCTGCGGCCAGTTCGCCGGGATCACGTAGACGTCGGTGTCGCGTGCGCGCTGCCAGAACTCGTCGGCGAAGCGCAGGTCATAGCAGACGAAGGTGGTGACGCGGAGCGTCTCGCTCGCTCCACCAGATGTCGCTCGGTGCCCGCCGATGTCAACGGTGAGGAAGTCGGTACCCGCGGCGTAGTGCTCGTGCTCGCGGGCGTAGCTGAACGGGTGGATCTTGGCGTAGCGATGCACGGTGCCGTCGGGCGCAGCGACGATCGCGTTGTTGCGGTACGCGCCGTCGGGGCCCTGCTGGGCGATGCTGGCGATCAGGTGCGCGTCGTGTTCGTGGGCCTGCTCGCGCAGGAAGCGCTCGGAGGGCCCGCCCTCGGGCTCGGCGATGCGCTCAGGGTGCATCGAGAAGCCGGTGGCGTACATCTCGGAGAGCACGATGATCTTGGCGCCCTGCCGCGCCGCATCCGCGATCAGCGGGCGGACGTGTTCGTGCGTGGCGGCAGCGTCCTCCCAGACGAGGTCATGCTGGACGATCGCGACCTTCACGCGCGCTCCAACCTGCGCAGTGCTTCTGTGATGACCTCGGGCCTCTTGCAGAAGGCGAATCTGACGTAGCCGTCGCCGGCGTCCGAGTCGTAGAAGACGCTGCTCGGAATGGCGACCACGCCGGCGGCCTTCGGCAGTTCCCTGCAGAAATCGACGGCGTCGCGGCCCACGTCGACGGTCGCGAAGTAGGTCGCCTGCGGGCGCACGACGTCGAAGCCCCGCTCGGCCAGACCGTCGCAGAGCAGGTCACGTTGCTGCTGCAGCGAAACCTTGGTCGCGTCCAGGTCCGCGTCCCTGGCCAACGCACTCGCGATCGCGGGCTGGAACGGCGAACCGTTCACGTAGGTGAGGAACTGCTTCACCGTGCGTATCGCGGCCAGCAGCGGCGGTGGGGCGCAGACCCAGCCGATCTTCCAGCCGGTGACGCTGAACGTCTTACCGGCGCTGGAGATCTGCACGGTGCGTTCGCGCATTCCGGGCAGCGTGGCGATGCTGGTATGGGTGCCGCCGTCGAAGATCAGGTGCTCGTAGACCTCATCGGCGATGACCACCAGGTCATGCTCCTGCGCGGTGTTCGCGATCACCCCGAGCTCGTCGGCGGTGAAGACCTTTCCGGTGGGGTTGTGCGGGGTGTTCAGCACGATCGCGCGGGTGCGGTTCGTGATCGAGCTCTCCAGCTCGGCCGGGTCGAAGCTCCACTGCTGACCCTCGCGGTGGAGCGTGACCGCGCGGCGGGTGGCACCGGCGAGGGCGACACCGGCGGCGTACGAGTCATAGTACGGCTCGAAGAGGACCACCTCGTCGCCGGCCCGGGTCAGCGCCAGTAGCGCCGCGGCGATGGCCTCGGTGGCACCGGCGGTGACCAGGACCTCGCTGTTGGGTTCGTAGGCGAGGGAGTACCGGCGCTGCTGGTGATCGGCGATGGCCTGGCGGAGCTCCGGGATGCCGGGGCCGGGCGGGTACTGGTTGTGGCCGCTCATGATCGCCGTGGCCGCGTCCTCGAGGAGCCGGGCGGGACCGTCGGTGTCGGGGAAGCCCTGGCCGAGGTTGATGCTGCCGGTGGCCACCGCGAGGGCGGACATCTCGGCGAAGATCGTCGTGCCGAACTCCCGCATGCGCGGCACCAGGGGATCGCCGTCTCGTACCCTCACCCACCCAACCTACTGATCCACTCCACTTTGGGCCTCGCGTTCCCCTCGCAAACGTGCGCCCGCGGCCCAAGGTCCTGTCTTTGGGCCACGTAGAGCGGGCACGCGAGGATCCCGCAGGCCCAAGGTCGGCGTACACGGGCTGGGGTCACCGCCAGTCCCGCCGTCCACAGGCTGGACGCTTTCCACAGGTGGGTCTGCCCCTGGCTCGGTCTCCGGCCCTCGCGACGATGCTGCCGGATATGACACCGGAACTCGCAGCCGATGACCACCACGGAGTGTTCTGCGGAACTGCGTCTGGGCTGACGAAGTCGGCCCTTGCACACGCCGTTGGGAAGAGCCGTTTGATACGGCTGCGACGCAACCTCTACGTCGACGCCGAACGGTACGCGGCTGTCGACCCAAGCCCGCTGGCAGCGCGAGAGCGACTTCGAATCCAGTCTGTCGCAGCGGTGCAGTCCCTGGCGGACTCTGCTGCCAGTCATCGGTCGGCGGCGGCCCTGGCTGGTGCGCCGCTGTGGTCGTGGCGCTCTGCTACGCCGTGTGTGACCATCGGCCAGGGGCGCGACAGCGGCGGTCTCGACAATCATGTGCATCGGGCGCGTCTCGCCCCGGAGCACATCATCGACGGCGCAGTCCGACGGACGACGATCAGCCGGACCGTCCTCGATCTTGCACGAGAGCACGGAATCGCCGATGCGGTGGTCGCGGGCGACTTCGCACTACACGAGGGGTGGACGACCCTCGACATGTTGCGTGCCACGGCAGCAGACTGCGGGCGGTTCCCCGGCATCCGGCGTGCGCGTCGAGCCATCGAGTTGCTCGACCCGCGGATGGAATCGCCGTTGGAATCGATCAGCCGCCTGGTGCTGCGTTCCATTGGGTTCCCGAATTCGGTTCCGCAGGTGAACATCCACGGCCTGGACGGCCGTTTCCTCGGCCGCGTCGACAACTACTGGGACGAGTTCGGTATCGCCGGCGAGGTCGACGGTCGGGATAAGTACGGGGACCACGATGATCTATGGGACGAGAAGCGCCGCCAGGACGATCTGAGCGAGACGAATCTGGTGATCGTGCGATGGGGCATGCCGGAGGTGCGCGAGCCCGAACGCTTGCGAGCAAAGCTCACCTCGGCGATGCAACGGGCGGCGCGCCAGCGTCATCGGGGACGCGACTGGACAGCGGTTCCGGCGTACGCGGACGTTCTTCGGGCCGCGTAGGCACGCTGGCGACCGACTCCTGAGGCCCAAGAATGCGGCTTGGGGCCTGGCTGGCCCGCTGGGAGGCGGCCCACCAGGCCCAAAGTCACATGCGGGGGTCAGGCCTTCTTGTTGCGGTTGCGGTTCTTCGCGCGGGTCTCGGCGTTCAGCTCCACCTTGCGGATGCGCACCGTGTTCGGAGTGACCTCGACGCACTCGTCGTCCCGGCAGAACTCCAGCGCCTGCTCCAGCGAGAGCACCTTGTGCGGGATCAGCGGCACCAACACGTCGCCGGAGGACTGGCGCATGTTGGTGAGCTTCTTCTCCTTGGTCGGGTTGACATCCATGTCGTCCGATCGGGAGTTCTCGCCGACGATCATGCCCTCGTAGACGTCGATGCCGGGACCGACGAACATCGTGCCGCGCTCCTGCAGGTTCGCCAGCGCGAAGCCGGTCGTCGCGCCGGCGCGGTCGGCCACCAGCGAACCGGAGGGCCGGGTACGGATCTCGCCGGCCCAGGGCTCGTACCCCTCGTGGATATGGTGCAGCAGGCCGGTGCCGCGGGTCTCGGTGAGGAACTCGGTACGGAATCCGATCAGGCCGCGGGCCGGGATCAGGTATTCCATCCGGATCCAGCCGGTGCCGTGGTCGACCATCTGCTCCAAGCGGCCCTTGCGCAGCGCCATCAGCTGGATCACGACGCCTTGATATTCGGCCGGGGTGTCGATGGTCATCCGCTCGACGGGCTCGTGCACCTTGCCATTGATCTCGCGAGTGACCACCTGCGGCTTGCCGACGGTGATCTCGAAGCCCTCCCGGCGCATGACCTCGACGAGGATCGCCAGCTGCAGCTCGCCGCGGCCCTGTACCTCCCAGGTATCGGGACGCTCGGTCGGCGTGAGGCGGATCGAGACGTTGCCGATCAGCTCGCTCTCGAGGCGGTTGAGCACCTGGCGGGCGGTGAGCTTCGTGCCACCGGACTTGCCCGCCAGCGGCGAGGTGTTGATGCCGATCGTCATCGAGATGGACGGCTCATCGATGGTGATCAGCGGCAGCGGCCGCGGGTCATCGACGTCGGTGAGCGTCTCGCCGATGGTGATGTCCTCGATGCCGGCGACGGCGATGATGTCGCCCGGCCCGGCGCTCTCGACGGGCACGCGCTCCAGTGCTCTGGTGCCGAGCAGCTCGGTGATCTTGACGCGCTGCGTGGTGCCGTCCTGCTTGTACCAGGCGACCTGCTCGCCCTTGCGGATCGTGCCGGAGTGCACGCGACACAGCGCGAGACGCCCGAGGTACGGCGAGGAGTCGATGTTCGTCACGTGCGCCTGCAACGGGATCTCGTCGTCGTACTCGGGTGCCGGGATGTGCTCCAAGACCGTCGCGAAGAACGGTTGCAGGTTCTCCGAGTCGGGCAGCGTGCCGTTCTCCGGCCGGTTCAGCGAGGCGCGACCGGCCTTGCCCGAGGCGTACACGATCGGGAAGTCGATCTGGTCCTCGTCGGCATCCAGGTCGAGGAACAGCTCGTACGTCTCGTCGACGACCTCGGCGATGCGGGCGTCCGGGCGGTCGACCTTGTTGATCGCCAGGATGACCGGCAGACGGGCCTCCAGTGCCTTGCGCAGGACGAAGCGGGTCTGCGGCAGCGGCCCCTCGGACGCGTCGACGAGCAGCACGACGCCGTCCACCATCGACAGACCGCGCTCGACCTCGCCGCCGAAGTCGGCGTGGCCAGGGGTGT
>Ga0164242_10002798_pt1 | contig 20130 bp, 23 predicted proteins | sample OricomgcompostMG_FD_108783 | JGI IMG/M metagenome (GOLD analysis project Ga0164242, IMG submission 108783) | Miracle-Growth compost microbial communities from Emeryville, California, USA - Original compost - Miracle growth compost (MG) ... | reverse complement strand
GCGACCCCACGAATGGGCCCGCTACCTGCGCGACCTGGTCAACGACGAGGCCATGCGCACCGAGCTGGGCGCCAACGCCCGACGCTGGGCAGCCACCCGCACCATCCAGGCCAACGTCTGGCGGTGGGAGACCGCGTACCGGTCCGGGCTGGGCACCGAAACCGGCGACGCGCGGGAACTCGCGACTCTCCAACCGGCACGGCCGAAGGGCGAAGCATGAACCTAGGGACGTCGGCGCGCACCAGGCGCGCACGCCACGGCTGGCGCCCGGCCGGCTCGGAGGCGGGAACCGCATCACAGACCTTGCCGCGCCGCCTCGATGAGGTCCAGCGGTCCTACGAACGCGCGGTCGCCGCGTTCCCCGCGACCGAGATCGTGGACGCTCCCGGCGTCGTCTCGTTCGTCGAGAACAAGCCGATCGACACTCAGCGCGTCGCCGACTTCCTCGGCGGCGCCGCGATGTTCAACCGGTGGGCCAACCGCGGCCCGGCCTGGCACGCGGTGTCGGACGCCTACGCCGCGTACTTCGCCAACATGGCCGGCAAGCGGGTCGTGCCGGTGGCCAACGGTGGGATCGCGCTCGAGGCGCTCGCGAACCTGCACTCGATGCGGGCCGGACGTCCACTGCGCTGGTGTGTGAGTTCGTTCAGCTTCCTCAACACCGGCCGCGGTCTGTTCGCCGACGCCATCACGGTCGACTGTGACGGCACCGGCGTGCTCTCGCTGGATGCGGTGCGCGCCCTCGATCCCGGCAGCTTCGACGGGCTCGTGGTCACCAACCCGTTCGGCCTGCTGCGCGACTTCGACGCGTTCGCCACCTGGCAGCGCGAGACCGGTAAGCCGCTGCTGATCGACAACGCCGCCGGCATCGGCCCCGACGTTCCGGACCTGGCCTACCAGTCGTTCAGCCTGCACCACACCAAGCCGTACGGCGTCGGCGAAGGCGGCCTGGCCGTCGTGCCCGAGGACGACTTCGAGGAGTTCCTCGGCCTGCTCGAGTACAAGCCGCTGCCGTCCGACGCGCTGTCCTACTGGATCAACAACGGCAAGGTGTCCGAGCTGTCGTGCGCCTCGCACCTGGTCCGGCTGGAGACCGCCCCGGTGTGGGTGCCGCTGTATCACGAGCAGGCGCAGCGGATCACGCAGCTCGCGCTCGCCGCGGGCCTGCGCCCGCTGCTGCCGGGCTGCGACTTCGGCATCCAGAGCGCTGCTGCGCCGGCGATGAGCCTGCCGTTCGTCGCGCCGCACGCCGTCCCGGTTGAGGCGCTGCGCAACGACCGGTTCTGCATGGCGAAGTACTACAAGCCGCTCGCCCGGACCGCGACGGCGACGGCGCTCTACGACCGGCTGCTCAACGTGCCGTCGCACGCGGACATGGCGCAGGTTCCCGACGCCGAGATCCGCCGCGTCCTGGACACCATGCTGGAGCGCACGCGGTGAGCTTCGACTGGCAGGCGTACTGGGGCGGACGGACCGCGGTCGCGGACGGTACCGACGACCTGCTGATCCAGGTCGGCAAGACCCAGTTCGGTGTGCCGGTGGGCAGCGAGCAGGTCGAGCTGCTCGTCGAGCACGTTGGCGCGTCCCTCGCAGTCGACCCCACGGCGGGTGCGCTGGATCTCGGCTGCGGGAACGGACTCGTGACCGCGCTGCTCGCGCCCCGGCTCGCGCGGGTCGTCGGGTTGGACTACTCGGACGCGATGCTGGCCACCGCGCGAACGGCGAACGGCGCGCCGAACGTCACGTACCAGCAGGCCGATCTGCGCAACATCGGCGGCGTGAACCTGGCGGCGGGCCCGTACCAGCTCGCGTGGAGCATCGAGGTCGTCCAGAACCTCGACCCGGAGAGCCTCGCGAAACTGCTGAGCTGGCTGTCCGACGTCATGGTGCCGGGCTTCCGCTTCCTGGCCAGCGGCATCCCGGACGCCGAGCGGATCCGCAACTTCTACAACACCCCGGAACGCTGGCAGGTGCATCTCGACAACGAGGCCGCGGGTCGCGAGGCGATGGGCCGCTGGTGGAGCCGCGCGGAGATCACCGAGGCGGCCGACCGCGCCGGTGTCACCGCCGAGTTCCGTGCGCTGCCCGGCGACTACTACACCAGCCACTACCGCTTCGACGTGCTGTTCCAGGGCGCTCGGTGAGCATCGACGTCGACCGGCCGGTGTTCCTGCTCGGGATGCCGCGCTCCGGCACGACCTGGCTCTCGCAGATCTTCGAGAGCTCACCGGACGTCGTCGTCCGGCTCTCGCCGCCGTACTCGTACGACTACCGGCACCGCATCGGCATCGGCTCCGATACGGACGAGTGGCGCACCACGCTGCGCGGCGTGATCGACACCGAGGACAAGTTCCTCACCCAGAACTGGCGACGCGAGACCGGCGAGCTGCCCGAGTTCGGCCAGGACAAGGCGGGTGCCGAACGGCTGGCGATCAAGGACACCCGCTTCCATGCGCTGTACGAGGCCGGCATGGAGGCGCTGCCCGGTGCCCGGACGGTGTACATCGTGCGCAACCCGGGCGCGGCACTGTGGAGCTGGCGCAACTGCAAGGAGTTCCCGGCCGGCGCGGAGTTCCGCGAGCAGTGGCGCACCGGGGCGTGCCGCAAGCACGACGGCGGCGGCGAGTACTGGGGATTCACGGACTGGCTGCGGCTGACCACGGCGTACCAGCAGCGCGCACAGGCCGAGCCGGACCGCTACCTCGTGGTGCGCTACGAGGATCTGGTCACCCACGCGATGCCGACCGTCGAGCGGATGTTCGCGTTCTGCGAGCTGGCCGTACGGACGGAGACGATCGAGTTCCTCGGCGCCAGCCAGTCCTCGTACGACCCGCGCCCCTACTCGGTCTTCAAGGGGCGGACGCTGCGCGACGACTGGCGGCACGAGCTGCCCGAGGACATCTACGCGGCCATCGAAGCGGAGACGACCACGGCCGGCCTCGGCGGGATGCTGTCGTGAAGCTCGGCATTATGCAGCCGTACTTCTTCCCGTACGCGCAGCAGCTCCGGCACATCGCGCAGTGCGACCGCTGGATTGTGTTCGACACGCCCCAGTTCACCCGCAAGTCCTGGATCACCCGCAACCGAATCGCCGACCGGAACACCGGGTGGAGCTACGTCTCCGTGCCGGTGAGCAAGGGCGCGAGCACCGGCGCGATCGCCGACGCCCTTCTCGCGCCGTCCGACTGGCGGGACGTGCTGCGCAACCGGCTGCGCGTGTACGAGGGCGCCGCGCCCTTCTACGCGCAGACCATCGAACTGGTCGAGCGCTGCATCGCTCCCGAGGCGCGCACGATCGCCGATCTCAACACCCGCGTACTCGTGGAGTTGTGCGCCGCACTCGGGATCAGTACGCCGGTGGAGCGGCTGTCCGAACTGCGGCTCGAGCTTCCCGACACCGCCGAACCGGGCGAGTGGGCGCTGCTGATCAGCACCGAGCTCGGCGCCGCGGAGTACTCGAACGCGCCCGGTGGCCGGCACCTCTTCGACCCGGATCTCTACCGCCGCCGGGGCGTCGCCCTAGACTTCTACGTTCCGGTCCCGTTGCTGTTCGCGACACCGGGTTTCGACTTCATCCCCGATCTGTCGATCATCGACCCGCTCATGTGGCAGGGCATCGACCAAACGGCCAACTGGTGCCGGGAGAACTGAGGAGGTGGCGTCCGTGGCACGCCCGCTGGTGAGCGTCCTGGTGCCGACCTACAACGGGGAGCGGTTCCTGGACGAGACGCTGCTGTCCGTGCGCCGGCAGTCGTACCGGAATCTGGAGATCCTCGTCCGCGACGACGGCTCCACCGACGGCACGCTGGAGATCGCCCACCAGAACGCCCGGGAAGACAGCCGCATCACGGTCATCGAGTCCGAGCAGAACGCCGGCGGCCGCGCGAACTACATCTCCCTCGCCAAGCTGGCGACCGGCGAGTTCATCAAGTACTGCAACCAGGACGACCTGTTGCACCCGAACTGCGTCGAGACGTTCGTGGCGGCGTTCAAGGCGAATTCGGAGGTGACGCTGGCGACGTCCGCCCGCACCCTCATCGACGCGAACGGCAAGGAACTACCGCCAACCGGGTACTCGACGCCGATGGTGCAACAGGACGCGATCCTGGACGGCAAGAAGATCGTCCGCTACGTCATCCTCAACACGATCAACCAGATCGGTGAGCCGACCACCGCGATGTACCGGAACGGCGTGGTCGACCCGGACGACATGTTCTGCTTCGGTGGCCGGCAGGCCAGGCTCAACGGTGACGTCGCGCTGTGGCTGAAGCTGCTGAGCCAGGGCGATCTGTCGTACACGCGCGCGCCGCAGAGCAGCTTCCGGATCCACGAGAACCAGATCAGCACCTCGATCCGGGCCCGGGTGTACGGCGCGCTGGAGTGGGCCTACCTGCTTGAGATCGGGTTGAACGACGGATACATCAGCGGCAAGGACTACCTGGACCGGATCGGCCAGATCCTCGGCATGGTCCTGAACGCGGCACACCAGGCGGCGCTCAGCAAGGAGCCGCAGGTGGACGGGGTCGTCGACGAGGCTGCGGACCTCGCCGGGCGCCTGCTCCGGCTGATCAAGAAGGCCGCGGAGTAGTCGAGGCCGGAGGTCGAGCCGCAACCCGGCGGCAAGGCCTTCCCGTGCGTCAGACCGGGCGGCCGGTCAGCACCGAGGCGTCCGCGGCGGACGCCAGTTCGGCGAGGGCGGCACCGAGCTGCTCGCGAACGGTCGCCTCGCCGGCGCGGACCTCCTCGCGCGCGTCGCGGAACGCCGCCGCCGCGTCGTCGAAGTCCATGACGGCCAGGGCGATGCGGTCCAGCACGCTGAGCACGGACGCCTCGGTCTCGTCGAACTGGAAGCCCTCGGGCAGCACCAGGTCGACGCCGGTGCCGGCGGCACCGCGGCGGCCGCCGACGACGACGCAGCCGGCGGCCAGCGCCTCGCGCGGCAACCGGGTCCGTCCGGCATGGGTGCCGAAGTCCACGTAGACCTTCGAATACGCCATCAGCTCGGCCACGTCGTCGCGGCCTAGGCCGGCGACCGGCACCCACTGCAGGACGCCCTGCGACGCCGCGACCAGCTGCGGCGTGAACGAATCGGTGGCGTCGGCGTTGTAGAGCACGGTGTCCAGCTTGGCCGCCGGCATCAATGCCGTGGCGCGGTCGACGAACGTGCGCGCGATGTAGTCGCCGACCAGCGTCGCCTCGATCCCGCGCTCGGCCAGGAACTGGCGGGCGTACTCGGACTGGGCCAGGTGGACGGCACCCGGCACCGCGAGCGCGCGCGACACCTCGGGCTCGGCGGACGGATCCAGCCGCAGCCACCAGACGAGCTTGCGGGCGACCGTCAGGTGCTCGACGGCGGCCACGTCGGTGTGCGCCACGGGCACGAAAACGTCCGGTTCGTCCGCGACGTCCTGGTCGTTGCGCAGGCCGTAGGCGCGGAACGCGGACGCGATGGCGCCGAAGAGCGGGTCGCCGCCATAGGCGATCCGGGTGTCGTAGCCCAGCGTCGCGGCCGCGCGGCCGAACTGGTGCAGCGACTCGGCGGAGCCGGTGGGCTCGTCGGACGGGCAGACGATGTGAATGCGCACGGGTTAATCCATCGGCCGCGCGGCGGCGCAGTTGAGAGGGCCGGGCCGCGCCCGTCGAGTGACGCATCCACAAGATCAGAGACGCGATCTGAGCCGTCTCCGATCAAGGAAGTCCGTCACTCGGCGGGCGGTTGGCCGCGCGACTCGCCGCCCGTCCAGGTAAAAACAATGTGAGCTGAGCGCTAAAGGTCGCTCCTGGGCGGTCGATCCCTCTCCCTGAGCACGGATAGCTCGACCCTGCAGCCGATGGACCGGCGGTACCAAGCGTTTTCAGCGCCGGAGGTCTATCCGTGATCGATGACGTCGCATCCGTGACACTGCAGCAAGCCGTGTCCGGGCTGGGGCTCCGCCAGCAGGTGACCGCGAACAACATCGCGAACCTGGAGACGCCCGGCTTCACCGCGCAGAACGTCGACTTCGAGTCCAGCCTGGCCAGCGCCGTCGCCGCGGGCGACCCGAGCGCGACCGCGATCACGACCACGCCCTCGACTGAGCCCGCCGGCCTCAACGGCAACAACGTGGACCTCAACGATGAGGTCGTCACCGCCACCAAGACCGGCCTGCAGGAGAAGCTGCTCACCGGCGCGTTGACCAGCGAGTACGGCCTCATCGCCACGGTGCTGAAGGGCTGATCGCGATGTTCAACTGCATCGATACGTCCGGCACCGGGCTGAACACCTACCAGACCTGGATCGACGCGATCGCGAACAACATCGCGAACGTCAACACCACCGCACCGATGTCCGGCAACGCCTTCCAGGCCGAGTACGTGCAGGCCCAGGCCGCGCCGACCGGCCCGGACGGTGTCGGCACCGGCGTCGAGGTCACCGGCATCCTCGGCTCCAGCCCGCAGGGCATCCCGACCTACGACCCGACCGACCCGAACGCGGACGCGACCGGGTACGTGCGCCGTCCGGACATCGACATGAGCCAGCAGATGGGCGACCTGATCATGGCGCAGCGCGCCTTCCAGGCGAACGCGTCCGTGGTCGACCGGTCCACCGACGTCTACAACTCCGCCATCAACATCGGCAAGGGCATCTGAGCATGACTGCACCCATCGCGGCCATCGGGGCCATCGCCCCGATCAGCGCCACCACGTCCGTCGCGCCGACCGCCGGCGCGGCCGCCACCGGGGCCTCGTCCGGCGTCGACTTCGCGTCCGCGCTCGGCAAGGGCCTGGACGCGGTCTCCGGCGCGCAGGCCAACGCCGAGAACCTCGCCGTGCAGGCCGCCACCGGCCAGCTCACCGACCCGGCGCAGCTGACCATCGCGACGACCCAGGCGACCCTGATGACCCAGCTCGCGACGACGTTGCAGAGCAAGGCCGTCACCGCCTTCAACACGATCATGGGGCTGCAGGCCTGATGAAGGAACAAGCCCTCGCCATCGCCAAGCGCCTCTGGGGCGACTTCCGGGCGTTCTCGCCCGGACAGAAGGCGGTCACCATCGCCGCGGCGCTCGCGCTGCTCATCGGCGGTGTGCTGTTCTTCACCTGGAAGTCCAGCCCGCCGTACGCGCCGCTCTACACGAACCTGGCGCCGAGCGACGCCAGCGCGATCGTGGACAAGCTCAGCGCCGACAACGTCCCGTACAAGCTGGGCGCCGCCGGCACCGAGATCCTCGTGCCGCAGAGCGACGTGTACGCGACCCGCCTGAAGATGAGCTCGGCCGGCCTGCCCAGCTCGGACCAGACCGGTTACTCGCTGCTGGACAAGGAAGGCGTCACCACCAGCCAGTTCCAGCAGCAGGTCGACTACCAGCGCGCGATGGAGGGCGAGCTCGCCAAGACCATCGAATCGATGAACGGCGTCACCGCCGCGTCCGTGCACCTCGCGCTGCCGCAGCAGGACGTGTTCAACGACGGCAGCCAGAAGCCGACCGCCGCGGTCATGCTGACCACCGGCTCCGGCACGCAGCTGAACACGCAGCAGGTGCAGTCGATCGACTACCTGGTCAGCTCCAGCATCCCGAACATGTCGGCCGACGACGTCACCATCACCGACTCCAACGGCCAGGTGCTGTCCGCGCCGGGCAGCGGCGTGACGGACGCGTCGGCCACCAGCACCCAGACGCAGGCGACGCAGGCGTACGACACCCAGCTCGCCGCGAAGCTGCAGGCGATCCTCGACAACGCGGTCGGCGCCGGCAACTCGGTGGTCACCGTGAACGCGGTGCTCAACTTCGACAAGACGAGCACCACGACGAACAACTACGTCGTCAACCCCAGCGCCCCGCCGCTGTCGGAGTCCAAGACGACCGAGACCTACACCGGCGCGGGTGCGGGCAACGCCGGCACGCTCGGCGCCGGCACCGCGCTCGGCAACACCGCCGGATCCAGTCCCGGCAACTACAAGAAGGCCACGATCACCAAGGACAACGCGGTCGGCACGCAGAAGCAGACGGTCGACAGCGCGCCCGGCTCGGTCAAGCAACTGGCCATCGCCGTGCTGGTGAACGGCACCAAGAAGACGGTCAACGTGCCGGCGATCCAGTCGCTGATCAAGAGCGGCGCCGGACTGAACACGTCCCGCGGTGACACGATGTCGGTGCAGGCGATGCCGTTCAACAACTCGGCCGCCAAGCAGGCCCAGCAGGCCGCGAACGCCGCGGCCAAGGCCGCCGCCGCGAAGGCATCGCACGACCACATGATGTCGCTGATCAAGCAGGGCGCCCTGGCCGTCCTGGTGCTGGCGATCGTGCTGGGCACCTGGCTGGCCGGCCGCAAGCGCAAGAACGCCGGCGACCGCGAGCCGCTGGAGCCGATCGACACGTTCCTGGACGAGTCGATCCACCAGCCGATCGCGCAGCCGGGGCCCGACCCCGTCGCCGTGGCCAACGAGATCAACGAAGCAGCCGCCCGCCGCCGCGCGCTCGTCACGCTGGCCGACGAGCAGCCCGACGACGTCGCCCGGGTCCTGTCCGGCTGGCTGAGCAGAGAGGGCTGATTTCCCGATGACCGAAGCTGCCGTCCTTACCCTGCCCGTCGACGACGAGGCCGTCGCCGCCGCCGCGGCCGCCAGTGCCGCCGGAGCCACCGGCCTCGGCCTGGCGACCGGCGCGCTGCCCGCCGCTCCCGCCCAGCCCGCCATCGACCCGCTGCGCGGCATGACCGGCCGGCAGAAGGCCGCGATCCTCGTGCTGCAGCTCGGCCGCGAGGAGTCCGCGAAGGTCCTCGGCCAGCTCAGCGAGACCGACTTGGAGGAGCTGTCCACCGAGATCGCCCGCATGGGCAGCATCTCTGCCGAGGTCTGCGCCGCCGTGCTGGGCGAGTTCGCCGGCATGCTCGCCAACAGCGGTACGAGCACCCGCGGCGGCATGGAGCTGGCCAAGGAGCTGCTGTTCGCCACGCTCGGCAAGGAGCGCGGCGAGGAGATGCTCGACCGGCTGTCCAAGTCGTTCGTCGAGCTGCCCTTCGCGTTCATGACGAACCTGGACGCGCGGCAGATCGTGTCGTTCCTGTCCGACGAGCACCCGCAGACGATCGCGCTCGTGCTCGCGCACCTGCCCGCCGGGCTCGCCTCCAACGTCCTCGCCGGCCTGAACCGCGACCTGCAGGCGACCGTCGCGCACCGCATCGCAGTCATGGACCGCACCTCGCCGGACCTCATCCGCCAGGTCGAGTCCGCGCTGGAGCGCCGGCTGTCCTCGCTCGGTGTGGCCAGCGACCTGTCCACGGTCGGCGGCGTCCGTCCGCTGGTCGAGATCATCAACCAGGCCGATCGCGGCACCGAGAAGATGCTGCTCGAAGGCCTGGACCAGCTCGACCCGGAGCTGGCCGAAGAGGTCCGCAGCCAGATGTTCATGTTCGAGGACCTCGTCAGCCTCGACGACCGCGCCATCCAGCTGGTGCTGCGCCAGGTGGCGATCAACGACCTGGCCACCGCGCTCAAGGGCGTGGCCGAGAACGTGCGCACCCGCGTCATGCAGAACATGTCCGAGCGTGCCGCGCTCAACCTGGCCGAGGAGATCGACGTGCTCGGCCCGGTGCGCGTGCACGTGGTCGAGGAGGCCCAGACCGGCATCGTGCGGATCATCCGCCAGCTCGAGGAGTCCGGGCAGATCATCCTCGGAAGGGGTGACGAGGATGCCTTCGTCGCTTGAGCCTATTGCTCCGGCTCCTTCGTCGCCGTCGCGGGCACCTGGACCTACGGTCGGTGCCACTTCACGCAGCACTGTGGCAATTGCAGAGTTGGAGCTGCCCGATCTGACGGCGGACGGACGGCACCGGGTCGTGCCGACGCAGCCGCTGGAGCCGACTCCGTTCACCCCGGACGAGCTGGCGCCGCCGGCCGCCGCGCCGGTGTTCGAGCTCGGCGCGACCGCCGGCGTGCCCGAGGAACTGCTCGCGCCCGCCCGCGCCGCCGCGCAGGCGGCAGGTTACGCCGCCGGCTGGGCGCACGGCGCCCGTGCCGCACGGCTGGTCTCGGACGCCGAGGCGCACGTCGCCGCAACGAACCGCGAGCGTGCCGAGGAGCAGCGCAGCACGGACGTCCGTCGCGCCATCGCCGCGCTCGACTCCGCCGCGACCGCGCTCGAGCAGCGCAGCGCGCCGTCGGCGCACCAGATCGAGGACCTGATCGTGTCGTCCGCGCTGTCGATCGCCGAGGCGCTGATCGGCGTCTCGCTGCGCGACGACGCCGTGCGCGGCGAGGCCGCCCTCAAGCGGGCACTCGCGCTGGCGCCGGTCGGCGAGGACGTCGTCGTGTCGCTCAACCCGGACGACCTCGCGGTCGTCGACGGAAACGTCCCCGACGACCTGAGCCGCAACATCACGCTCGTCGCCGACGCCTCGCTCGCCCCCGGCGACGCGACGGCGACGTGCGGCGCGACCGTGATCGACGCCCGGCTCAGCACCGGCCTGGACCGGGTGCGGGCCGTGCTCGCCGCCGGCGGAGCGGCCCGGTGACCAGCGTGCTCGATCGCATCCGCCTGTCCGTCGACGAAGCCGTCGGCGCGGCCGCGCCCGTGGTCTCCGGCGAGGTGGCCGAGGTGCGCGGGCTGTCCGTCGCGGTCCGCGGCGTGGCCGCCCGCGTCGGCGACATCGTGCTGATCAACGGCAACCGTCCGGCCGAGGTCGTCGCCCTGCAGGGCGAGCTCGCGACCTGCCTGCCGATGGGCCCGATGACCGGCATCGGCGCCGGCGACCGCGTGCTGGCGACCGGCCGCTCGATGAGCGTCGCCGTCGGCGAAGAACTGCTCGGCCGCGTGCTCGACGGGCTCGGCCGCCCACTGGACGGTTCCCGGCTGCCCGCAGGGCTCGCCCGCGTCGGCGTCGACACCACCCCGCCGGACGCGATGACCCGCCGCCGGGTCGACACGCCGCTCCCGCTCGGGGTGCGCGCGATCGACACGCTCACGCCGATCGGTCGCGGCCAGCGCATGGGTATCTTCGCCGGCAGCGGCGTCGGCAAGTCCAGCCTGCTGTCGATGATCACCCGCGGCACCCAGGCGGACGTCACGGTGCTCGCGCTGATCGGCGAGCGTGGCCGCGAGGTGCGCGAGTTCCTCGAGGACGACCTCGGCCCGGAGGGGCTGAAGAACGCGGTCGTCGTCGTGGCCACGTCCGACCAGCCGCCGATGGTGCGGCTGCGCGCGGCGTTCGTCGCGACCCGCATCGCCGAATGGTTCCGCGAGACCGGCCGCGAAGTGCTGCTGATGATGGACAGCCTGACCCGGCTGGCGATGGCGCAGCGCGAGATCGGGCTGTCCGCCGGTGAGCCGCCGACCACCCGCGGTTACCCGCCGTCGGTGTTCGCGATGCTGCCGCAGCTGCTCGAGCGCGCCGGCGCGTCCGCCGCCGGTTCGATCACCGGCCTGTACACGGTGCTCGTTGAGGGCGACGACCACAACGAGCCGATCGCCGACTCAGCGCGCTCGATCCTGGACGGGCACATCAGCCTGGACCGCAAGCTCGCCAACGCCGGCCACTTCCCGTCCATCGACGTGCTGTCGTCGGTGTCCCGCGTCGCCGGCGCGGTGACCACGCCCGAGCAGCGCCGCTTGATGCGCGAGGCCCGCAAGCTCATCGACGCGCGGCGCGACGTGAAGGAACTCGTCGAGATCGGCGCGTACGTCGCGGGGACGAACCCGGACGCCGACCGCGCGCTCGCGCTGTGGCCGTCCATCGCCGGCTTCCTGCAGCAGGACCTGCACGACCTGTCGTCCGCCGACGAGTCGTGGACGCGGCTGGCCGGTCTCTTCGGTGGTGAGTCATGAGCCCGAAGTGGCTGAACAGCCTGGTGCGCGCGCGCCAGCTGCAGGAGGACGCGGCCAAGCAGCACCTGGCCACCGCCGAGCGGCTCGCTCGCCGCGCGCAGGACCACGCCCGGGTCGTCGACGAGCGGCTCGACTCGCTGGTCGCGGTCGAGGCCGAGCAGTCCGTGCCCGCGTTCGTCGCCGCCGCGGCCGCGCTGCAGGCGATCGCCGCCACGCACGCCGCCGCCCGGCACGCCGCGGCGCAGGCCGAGGACGACGTGGCCCGCCAGCGCGAGCAACTGGGCAACTCCGCGCGCCGCCGCATGGGCGCCGAGGAACTCCAGGAGCGGTACGTGTCCGTCGAGCGTGCTCGCGCGGCCGCCGTGGCGCAGCGCGACCTCGACGAGATCGCGGCCCGGGTGCACCGCAGCCGGACGGAGGGCGCGCAGTGACCAGCCCAGCCGGCGCGGCCGCCGGGATCGCCTCGATCAACGCCGACATCAGCGCCGTCCAGGCCCGCATCGCCGCGATCGCCGCGAGCGTCGGCACGCCGATCGGCACGGCCTCGTCCGCGTCGTCCAGCTCGTCGGGATCCGCGTCGCAGTTCGCGACCGCGCTCGCCCAGGTCTCACCCGCGTCGGGGGGTTCGCCCGTCGCCGGGACGTCCGGCGTGACCGGTTCCGCCGTCGTCGCCGACGCCGAGAAGTACCTGGGCGTGCCCTACGTGTGGGGCGGCGAGTCCGACTCCGGCCTGGACTGCTCGGGCCTGGTGCAGAAGACGTTCAAGGACCTCGGCATCACCGTCCCGCGCGTCGCCGCGGACCAGCAGAAGGTCGGCCAGGCCGTCCCGTCGCTCAAGGACGCCCAGCCCGGCGACCTGCTGTTCTTCGGCCAGCCCGCGTACCACGTCGCGATCTATATGGGGAACAACAAGCTGATCGAGTCGCCGGAGCCTGGCAAGACCGTCCACATCACCGACGTCTACCAGCAGCCGACATCCATCCGCCGGATCGTGCCGTCCACGGCGACGCTCGCCGCGGCCGGTGCGACCCCGGCCGGCGGGCTGTCGGCCGGCCAGCTGACCGCGGCCGGGCTGAACCGGTCCGTGGCCGCCTACGCGACGCAGTTCGCAGCGGCCGAGTCGCAGTTCAACCTGCCGACCGGCATGCTCGCCGCGGTCGCGCAGCAGGAGTCCGGCGGCAACGCGCAGGCCGTCAGCCCGGCCGGCGCCGAGGGCCTCATGCAGCTGATGCCGTCGACTGCTGCCGGCATGAACGTCAACGCGTTCGACCCGTCCCAGGCGATCGAGGCCGCGGCCAAGATCCTGCACAACAACCTGAAGCAGTTCGGCAACTCGGTCCCGCTCGCGCTGGCCGCGTACAACGCCGGCGCCGGTGCGGTGCACCAGTACGGCGGCATCCCGCCGTACAGCGAGACCCAGAACTACGTCCGCAGTATCACCTCGATGATGAGGGCAGGTGCATGAGTTCATGACCGCAACCCTGATCCCGATCGCACCGGCACCCGCACCGGCTCCGCAGGCCGCGGCCGGCGCGAAGCCCGGGACGGACCACGCGACCGACCCGTCGTCGCAGAGCTCGTTCGCCGGGGAGCTGGCGCGCGCCGGCGGGCACGGCGACTCCTCCGCACACGGCCACGACAAGGACGGCAACTCGGACGCGTCCGACTCCTCGGCCCACTCCCACTCCCGCCGCGACGACGCGCCGGGCGGGGCCACCGATCCCACGGCGGCTGCCTCAGCGGCGGCCGCTGTAGTGCTGGTCGCGACGGTGCCCACGACCGGGGGCACCGTCGCCACCGGCACCACCGCGACCAGCGGTTCCGCCGAGGCCGTCACGGCCGTCGGCGCTGCTGCCACGGCAGCACTTCCAGACCACGCAGGTGGCCCGGGCTCCGCGGGGGGGCAAGGGCTGCCGGCGGCGGCGGCTGATCAGGTCGACGCAGGGGCGTCCGCCGAAGTCAGCTCGGTGATCAACAGCGCGCCGGGGGCACCAGGACAGCCTCAAGCTGCTGTTGGTCAGGGGACGGGCGGCAGTGCCACCGCCGCTGCCGGGCTCACCGGCAGTGGCGGTGGCGCAGCGGTCGACGCGGCGCTGGCAACCGCGGTCCCCGGTGCCGCCGGCAACGACGCCGCGGGTACGCCCGCGCAGCCGCACGCCGCTGACGATCACGGCAAGGGCGCCACTGTCCGCGCGGTCGCCACGGGCGCGGCCACCGGTGTGGGCGCCAGTGCCGCCGGTGCGGCCCCCGCACCCGCGGCCGGCGAAACGACCGGCCCCGCCACGGTGATCGACAGCGCCGCCGGATCATCGGCACAGGCCCAGCCCGCTGCCAACCACGGCGCGGCCGTCCGCGCCGTTGCCACGTCCGGCGCCCCCGGGCTGTCCGGAGCGCCGGGCCAGCCGCGCGACGCCGGCAAGGACCGGGGCGACGACGCGACCGCGATCCCCGAGGGCGCGGCGTTCAGCCTCCCGTCCGGTGCCAGCACCGTGAGCACCACCGCGAACGCGGCCACCACGAACGCTGCGGCAGCCGGGAACACCACCGTCTCGGTCCCGGACCCGCAGCCGGCGCTGTCGGCGGCACTGGCGCGGCTGCACGTGAACGCCAACGGGACGCAGCAGCTCACCGTGCAGCTGCACCCGGCCGAGCTCGGCGCCGTCAACGTCACGGCGACGATCGACAACGGCACGCTGAACGTCACCGTCGCGTGCGCCGACCAGGCGGCCCGCGCCGCGGTCACCGCCGCGCTGCCGAGCCTGCACCATCAGCTCAGCACTGCGGGCTTCACCGGCGTGGACGTCAACTTCGGCGGCCCGTCGCAGCAGGCGCCACAGCAGCAGGCGGACCCGCGCTCGGCCGGCGGCTACCCGACCGGCGGCGCGGCGGATCCCGGTCCGGCGGCGATCCGGCCGGGCCCGGCATCCGGCCCGGATGCGGCCCGGCTGCGTTCGCGGATCGCGGTCAACGCCGGCCTCGACCGGCTGCTGTGACCGACCCGGACGCCACACCCGACGCACTGATCAAGACGGCACAGGAGGAGAAGAGATGACCAGCCCCGTGAGCGGCCTGATGATGCCGTACGCGACCGGCTCGACGACCCCGACCGGTTCGGCGAGCGGCACCGGCTCCACCGGCACCGGCTCGACCAGTTCGTCTAGCAGCGACAAGAGCCTGCTCGACCCGCAGGCGTTCCTGCAGCTGCTCGTCGCGCAGCTGCAGTACCAGGACCCGACCAGCCCGGTGGACACGTCCGCCTTCTTGAACCAGACCGCGACGCTGAGCCAGGTGCAGTCGATGACCTCGATGCAGGAGACGTTGTCGTCCCTGCTCGGCGCGCAGCAGGCGCAGTCGGCGACCGCGATGATCGGCAAGCAGGTCACCTACACCGACTCGTCCGGCGCCACGGCGCACGGCGTGGTCACGGCGGCGTCGCTGTTCGCGGGCGGCGCCACCGTCCAGATCGGCGACACCACCGTGCCGCTGTCGAGCGTCACGGAGGTGACCAACCCGACCACCACGGCGTAGCCGTCAAGCACGGCGTAGCCGCGCCGCACTCCCCCAGACCTAGCACCAACCGCACACACCCAAGGAGCCTTCTCATGCTGCGGTCCCTGTTCACCGGCATCTCCGGCCTCTCGGCGCACCAGCAGATGCTGGACGTCACGGCCAACAACATCGCGAACGTCAACACCACCGGCTACAAGTCCAGCTCGGTCGAGTTCGAGGACACGCTGAGCCAGACGATCTCCGGCGGCGGCGCGGCGACCGCGACCGCGGGCGGTACGAACCCGGTGCAGATCGGCCTGGGCGTCCAGGTCGTCGGCACCCGCATGGACTTCACCCAGGGCTCCAACCAGGCCACCGGCGTGAAGAGCAACATGCTGATCAACGGTGACGGGTTCTTCGCCGTGCAGAAGAACGGCCAGACGATGTACACCCGCAACGGCAACTTCGCGGTCGACGACCAGGGCCACCTGGTGACCCCGGACGGCGCCGAGCTGATGGGCCTGACCACCGACCCGGCGACGGGCACGACGACCAGCGCCCCGATCCAGCTGCCGCTCGCCTCGGCGACGGACGCGTCCGGCAACCCGCTGGGCACCTGGGTGGACTACAACATCGCGCCGGACGGCACGATCACCGGCGTGGACGGGACCGGCGCGCCGGTCGACGTCGCGGGCAACCCGATCACGGCGACCTCGCCCGTGCTGAAGGTCGACCTGGAGACGTTCTCCAACCCGGACGGCCTCGAGCGCGCCGGCAACTCGCTGTACATGGCCACGTCCGCGTCCGGCCCGGCGAGCAGCACCGGCGTCGGCACGATCACGACCGGCTACGTCGAGATGAGCAACGTCGACCTGTCCAAGGAGCTGACCAACCTGATCATCTCCGAGCGCGGCTTCCAGGCGAACTCCAAGGTCATCACCACGTCCGACGAGGTGCTGCAGACCCTGGTGAACCTGAAGCAGTAGCAGTTCCCGAACAGCACCCGCGAGTGGCGACTTGGGCCCGCGAGTGGCGACCGATATGTCGCCACTCGGAGGGGAAAGTCGCCACTCGCGGCATTTCGCCGGGTGCGGGCGCGTGCGCGCTCAAGACCCGATCAAGACCGCCGATTACTACCTCGAGGGGCCATGGACGGCTCCGCGAGATCCAAGGACGGATGCCGTGTTGCAGCTGACGAGACTGAGCGGTCCGGTCTTCGCGCTCAACCCTGACCTCATCGAGCGCGCCGAGGCCACGCCGGACACTGTCGTGACCCTGGTCAACGGCAGCAAATACGTCATCCGCGAATCGCTGGACGAGCTCACCACGCTGATCCTCAACTACCGCGCGGACATCATCGCGGCCGCCCAGGTACCCCCCGAGACGCGGCGGCCCCAACCGCCCAAAAGCACCAACAGCTCGGGCGGCAACGTGGTCGCCTTCCGCACAGGGGAGCAGCAGTAATGGATCCGTCGACCATCATCGGCATCGGGCTCGCGCTCGTTGCCATCCTCGGGTCGATGATCATGGAGGGCGGCCAGCCGGCGTCCCTGTTCCTGATCCCCCCGATCATCCTCGTGTTCGGCGGCACCATCGGCGCCGCCATGGCGGGCACGCTGATGCACGAGGCCAAGAACATGCCGAAGTCGCTCATCCGCGCGATCAAGGCCAAGCCCGGCACGGCGCACGACAACGTCCAGATCATCGTCAAGATGGCCGAGCGCGCACGCCGCGAGGGCCTGCTGGCCCTGGAGGGTGACGTCGCCGCCGTCGAGGACCCGTTCCTCAAACGCGCCCTCGAGCTCGCGATCGACGGCACGGACGCGGACGAGGTGGCCGAACTGCTCGGCGCCGAGGTGGACGCCAAGCGCGCTGCCGACGGCGCGGCCGCCAAGCTGTTCCACGACATGGGCGGCTACGCGCCGACCATCGGCATCATCGGCACGGTCATCGGCTTGGTGCACGTGCTGGGCAGCCTGTCCGACACGTCCACCCTCGGCGAGAAGATCGCCGGCGCGTTCGTCGCGACGCTCTGGGGCGTCATGTCCGCCAACATCTTCTGGTTCCCGCTGGCCAACCGGCTCAAGCGGGTCAGCGAGGCCGAGTGCGAGCAGATGGAGCTCGCCATCGAGGGCGTGCTCGCGATCCAGGCCGGCTCCAACCCGCGGATGATCGCGCAGAAGCTGCAAAGCATGCTGCCGAGCGTCGAGCAGAAGCAGAAGGACGCGGCCTGATGCCCCGGCCAGCGCGCATGTCGGGTCACCCGTCCGCGATCGGCAAGTCCCGTCGCCGGACGCGGGCCCGCGGTGGGCACGGCACCGAGGAGGAGGGCGGCGCCGAGCGCTGGCTGGTCACCTACGCCGACATGCTGACCCTGTTGCTGGTGCTGTTCATCGTGCTGTTCTCGATCTCGGTCGTGAACACGTCGAAGTTCATCGAGTTGAAGGCCTCGCTGGCCTCGGCGTTCGGCACCGGGCCCAAGAGCGTGCTCGACGGCGGCCAGGGGCTCCTGGACGACACGACGTCCGAGAGCGGGACCGACACGATCATCCCCGGCACGCCCGCGGACCCGATGCAACAGCAGGCCGGCAAGGGCACGACCGACCAGTTCCACGACGTCCCCGCCGATTTGAACACGCTGGCGGAGCAGCAGGTCGACAACTTCAAGAAGATCAAGCAGGACGTGAACCGGGCGCTGGACAAGGCCGGCATGCACGGCGCGGTCCAGTTCTCGATGGACCGCCGGGGCCTGGTCATGACGGTCGTGACGAACGCGCTGGTGTTCGGTGGCAATAGCGCGGTGCTGCTGCCGGGCGGCCAGCGGATCATGGCCGTGCTCTCGCCCGAGCTGGCACAGATCCCGAACCGGATCGAGGTCAACGGCTACACCAACCAGTTGCCGGCCAGCACGTATCCGTACCCGAGCGGCTGGGAGCTGTCCTCGGCGCGCGCGTCGGCCGTCGTCCGCTACCTGGCCACCCACCACGTGGCCGAGCAGCGCCTTTCCGCGACCGGCTACAACGACCTCGACCCGCTGCTCGACCCCAGCGACCCGAAGGCCGCGACGCGCAACCGCCGCGTCGACATCGTCGTCATGTCCACCCTGCCCGACTCCGCCGGGGACGCCCTGCAGGCGGCCGAGCACCCCGCCAGCAAGTCCGCCGTCCCGACGCAGTAACCCGCCCGAACCATCGGAGAACGAAGATGACTACCCCAACAGCGCAGCGCACGACGTCCAGCAAGCCGGGCGCCGTCGGCAAGGCTGGCGACGGCGCCGACAACGAGGCCGACGGCGGCAAGGGCAAGGGCGGCAAATCTGCCGGTGGCAAGTTCTTCAAGTCCAAGAAGTTCCTGATCGCGGTCGTCGGCGTGCTCGTCGTGGGCGGCGGCGCCTACAAGTTCGCGATGCCGCACAAGGCCGCCCCGCCGACCGGTGGGGACGTCGTCCCGATCGACGCGATGACGGTCAACCTGGCCGGCGGGCACTTCCTGAAGGTCGCCGCGGGCGTGCAGCTGGTGAAGGGCAAGGCGTCCGCGACCGACTTCAACGTCAGCCAGGCCGCCCAGGCGCTGATCGACGAGTTCAGCAACCGGACCGTGCAGTCGCTGAGCACCAACGCCGAGCGCGAGAAGCTGCGCGAGGACCTGGTGGCCAACGTCAAGAAGGCGTACCCCGAGGAGGTGTTCGACGTCTTTTTGACCCAGTTCGTCTACCAGTAACCCATGACACGGGGGCACGGATGCCTCCGGGGCGGCGCGGGTGGGCCGGAGGCCAACCACGCCCAGCCGCTGAACTTCACCCACTCTTCACATCGGGCTCAGGTGTGCCCGTGGGCTGCCGATAGCTGAAGACGTGCCAACCACTCCTGCTCGCGAACGCGCCTTCGGCCACGCGACCAGACGACGCAACGACGCGGTGGTCCCCTACGACTTCCGGCGGCCGTCCAAGCTGTCCCGTGAACACATCCGGGTCCTGCAGATGGCCTACGAGACCTTCGCGCGGCGGATGACCACCCTGCTCACCAGCAGCCTGCGCCAGGTCTGCCAGGTGACGATCACCGACATCAGCCAGCAGAGCTACGAGGAGTACGTCACCGGCCTGGAGGCCCAGACGCTGCTAGTCCCGCTCACGCTGCCGCCCCTCGCCGGCACCGGGGTGCTGGAGTTCTCGCTGCCGACCGCGCTCACCGCGATCGACCACATGCTCGGCGGCCCCGGCGGCCAGCAGGCCGCGCGCACGCTCACGGACATCGAGACCACGCTCATCCGCGGCCTGCTCGACCAGATCACCCACACGCTGCGCTACTCGCTGGAGCCGATCGCGGCCGTGACGCCGACGCTGGGCCCGATCGAGTACAACCCGCAGTTCGTCCAGGCCGCCGGCGCCACCGACGCGGTGGTCATCGGCGAGTTCGACCTGGTCGTCGGCAACGAGCGCTGCGTCATGACGCTGTGCTTCCCGCTCGCCTCGCTGCTGCCGAAGCTGATGGCGCAGCGCCCGCGCGACGGGGCCGACAGCGAGGACGCGACGGCGGCCGCCGCCCTGGCGCGCCGGCTGCGTGACCGGCTGGGCGATGTCCCGCTCGACGTCTCGATCCGGTTCGCCCCGGTCAACCTGAGCCCCGATCGGATCCTCTCCCTCGCCGAGGGTGACCTGCTCACCCTCGAGCACCGTTCCGGCGCGCCGCTGACCGTCCAGGCCGGCGGCATCACGTTCGGATCCGCGGTCGCCGGAAAGTCCGGCAACCGGCTGGCCGCCCTTGTAGTCGACACCACCCAGGAGAACGCGTGACCACCGTCATGTCCACCGCCACGGAGCTGGCCGCCGCCGCGGCCG
>Ga0164242_10002797_pt1 | contig 20131 bp, 16 predicted proteins | sample OricomgcompostMG_FD_108783 | JGI IMG/M metagenome (GOLD analysis project Ga0164242, IMG submission 108783) | Miracle-Growth compost microbial communities from Emeryville, California, USA - Original compost - Miracle growth compost (MG) ... | reverse complement strand
GGCAAATCTGCCTCTTTTACAATCGTTTTTGTTACCCGACCAGGACTCGAACCTAGACAAACAGAACCAGAATCTGTGGTACTACCATTATACTATCGGGCAATTCAGGAGGGCAAAATTAAGATCTTTTGGTAAAAAATCACAATCAAACCTCAAAAAAATTTCTAAAATTGAAACCTCACAAACCGTGTCCCCTTTTTCATTGCAAAACTCGTATCTCAACTCTCTAATAATCAACATGTAAAACAAATTCATTTTAGAAAACCTATTCTTTCAACCTTTACACATACCCACACAAAAACGAGCAGGATTCTTTATGTAAGGTATATCCTGCCCGCTTTTAGGACACATTTGTTATTGATGATAAAATTACTTCGCAGGAGTAATGGTTATATTTCTGAACATGATAGGCCCATGGTCACCCTGAAAATAAATAGGACCGGGTTCTCCTTCCTGGCTGTCCAGGGCACCGCCGGTAATACCCGGAATCTCCCGGTTGCAGATTACTGTTTTACCATTGGCTACCACCGTCACCATGCGCCCAACTAACGTGATGTCATAGCTCTGCCACTGATCCGGACCTTTGGTAGGCATTTCACTGGGTGGCAGAAAACCGTATACACCGGCAAATAAATGACTATTGGGTTCATCTGTTGGCGGATTATCTATGATCTGAACCTCATATCGGCCTCTTAAGTAAACACCGCTATTACTGCCTTTCGTGTATTTAAATTCCACGTGTAGTTTAAAGTCATTAAATTTCTGATCAGAGATCAGATTGGCGCCCGAATGCGGGCTGATCAGCGCTCCGTCTTTAACGATCCACTGATTCTTATTTCCGGATATATGCCAGCCATCCATATTTTTTCCATTAAATAAGGTTATTGTTTTACCCCACTGAACCTGTCCCTCTCTTTTCAAATCCGGTGCCCTGACACCGGTAAAATGATGCACGGCACCATTCGGTTCTTTAAAGGTTCCCTCCATATGATCTGCATACAATTTCCCTTTTACGACAAGGTCACTGCTGTCCTGCTCCCATTGGGGCGGAATATTAAAATCAAAATCACCTTGATTAAAATGCACTACAGAAACAGGGCGGGCACTTCCGCCAGCACCTACGAACCGACCAACAAGCGTCTTAACCCCTGAAACCTCCACTTCCAGCCAGCTGGCTCTGGTATGGCCCTGTTCTCCTACGCTCAGATCCCATCTGCCGGCTAAAGAAAACGGATGACTTGGGTCATTATCCGCAGGTTTTACCTGGGCATGTAACCCGGAACACCAAATAATACAAGCGGATACTAATGCGCTGAAAAAGAAAAGAGGATGTTTTTTCATAAAAAATTTTTTAAGCGTTGACAAAATGCAAAATAAAAGAAGGTAAAAGTCCTTATGGACTTCCGGGAAAATGCAAAGGCTGACTTCCTGATGCTTACACATTAAGAAAATGCTCATTAAAATTAAGGGAAATTTTATTCAAAGCCTACTTTCTTGCTGATTTTTAATTATAATCAATCCGGTTCAGGCGCTTTTTTAAAATGTGTTCCCTAATTTCTTTCAAAATTGTTTCTAAGACAGAAAACTTATTTATATATTTATATTTCGGAATTTATAATTAAATGTTTTTTTACTAAACAGTTGTTAACTGATATCAATTTCAGTGTAAGACACTATACATATTTAATTAATTATTAATTTTTAAACCTATGGCAGGCAATCCTCATTTTCAGGACATTAAAAATCTCTTGCATCACTTTTCCAAGGAAGGAAAAAAGGGATTACTTAAAGTCCGGATCATCCGTTTCGTTTTTGAATTAAAGGAGGTGTCAGTCGCTCAGATCTGTGATGCTTTTAACCTGAGTATCCCCAGTGTCACCAAACTGATTCAGGAGCTGACTGAAAGTGGCTGGATTGAACGAAAGGGTGAAGGAGAATCTAGGGGTGGCAGAAAGCCTGTTTTACTGGGACTGGTTTCGAGTCTGTTTTATGTACTTTGTATTGATATCTCCTTATATGAAACCAAAATAGCCTTATTTGACAACACCTTACAAATGGAAGCCAAAACCAGCTTTCCGTTCCAGGTGTCCAAGACCCGGGAAAATACCGATCTGATCAAACAAAAAGCGGATGAACTGTTAGCCGCCACGGGTATCCGCAATCAACAACTAATCGGGGTCAGTATCTGTATGCCGGGGTTAGTGAGCGAACAAAAAGGAGAAAGTCATTTTTATTTAAAAGATCCTAACAGCCATTTGAGTCTGGCTCATTATTTTGAGTCCATGTTCAGCCTGCCCACGATTATCCAAAATGATGTCAATGCTGCAGCGGAAGGAGAATTGCAGCGCGGCCGGGCAAAGGGCATTAAAGACGCCCTGGTGCTGATGATGGACTGGGGATTAGGGCTGGGCATCATTATGGACGGCAAAGTCAGAAAGGGGGCCGCCGGATTTTCCGGAGAGATCGGACATATGCCCTTTGATTACACAGGGGAACTCTGTTATTGCGGCAAGCAAGGCTGTCTGGAAACAGTGGCTTCCGGCAATGCACTGATCCGCCTGGCAAAAGAAGGCGTGCGTGCGGGTCAGCATTCTACCTTACTGGAACTCTGTAATGGAGAGATTGATCAGATCAACCCGGAAATGATTACCCTGGCTGCCAATAAAGGTGACTTGTTTGCGATTAAATTACTTTCCCAGGTAGGCAGCGCGCTTGGTAAAGGTATCTCTACCCTGATTCAAATTTTCAATCCTGCCTTAATTATACTGGAAGGCAAAATGGCAGCGGCAGAACAATATCTGACCCTTCCCATGCTGCAGTCCATTAATACTTATTGTATGACCCAGATCAGGGAACATACCAGCATAGCCGTTTCTGAACTCAAAGAAGAAGCAGGCCTGATAGGTTGCGCCGTGGAAGGCATCGAGCATTTTTTAATAGCCGAAAGAAATTAATATCTGCATACTACTGTACTAATATAAATCCCTGACACCACTTGGTGCCAGGGATTATACATTTCTAACTAAATATCGAAAAATTTTCAGGGGTTTACCACCTGGTGGCATATTCAAATATAAGTAAGATACTGTCCTGTTCCAGAGACTCCATCTGTACCTGATCCGTGTTCCAGAGCATCAGCCCGTCTCTGTCCTGTAACAGACGCCCCTCAATTTCAAAGGAGCCGCTGACAACATAAAACAGGGTTTTATTCGCATCCCTTTTATGGGGATAATAATTAAAATCTTCTCTGGCATTATAACGTCCCATACTGACCTTCTTAAAGGTCCCGGAAATAGAGGGATGCCCGATGGAATGGATTTCCATGAGCTTCTGGCGCATGCCTTCGGCCGTTGACAAATCAAAATAAACGAACTGTGTCATCTTGGAGAAGGTTGCCATGGACTCCGTTGACAGTACCAGGTAATTACTCAGTTCATCCCTTTGGGGATTGGTAATTTTAATGGCGTCCCCCGCGCTTAAATCCAGGATATAAAGCGTGCCGGGTTTAATAATATGAGGTTGCCCTTTATAATTGATATTCAGTCGTCCGCTGAGCGGAATCAGATAAGTCACTTGCGACTGCTTGGCCAGGTATTCTGTACTGTATTTGGCCGCCAGCGTTTCGTCATTAAAGTGGAGCAAAGGTTTGTTTAAGGCGGAGCTGTGTTCCGTAGGACCTTTAGAGAGTACCGGCAGGCTTCTGTAAAAAGAAGTCTGGGGGCCTTTTCTGAATGCTACAGGATAGAACTTACCGTTTGCAATTGTTAAAGGGAAAGACATACTATTCAAATTAAAAGTTAGGGTTTAGACTTACCTCTGATGGCGGATGTATCCTGCTTTTGCGATCAGTGTCTTTGAACAGACCATTATTAAAACACTTTCACGCTTTTGCTTCCAAATCATTCGCATCATTGTGCTATAAACGTACAAAGTCTTTTAAATCCCCATGGCAGAAATCGACAAATTAGAACCAAATATCGCCCAATGACCGCTTTTATAAGTTCGTTAAGAACTGTAAAAATGTTGCCATTTTATGAAAGTTTTAGCCTCGGTAAACCGAGACTAAAACTGTTATCAAACTCATTATGAAGTGGTTGCGATTTTCATGTATTATGCTTTAACGTGTAAGGTGATACTCAGCGCAAAGCCCTTAGCCAGCGTGCCGCTGACGACGGACATTTCCTGGGTGAACCCGTCACTGAACACATTATCTGCATTGTTATACGTATACCCACTCATGCCTTTTGTGTACCCATAATCTGAACCGTCCGTATTGACCGCCGTGGCCAGGCTATCCTGGAAAGCGATCTGGGTCACCAACAGGGAATTACCACTTTTGTCAAAGATATGGGCGTGAATATGCGTAGCCCTGCTCTGATACCAGCCTGGGAAAATAGAGGTAAACACCACCTGTCCATTGCTGTCTGTCAGTTGACGGCCGCGCAGCCAGTGCAGCTCCGTGTAATCCGTAGGCTGCATCTGAGAACCGCCATACTCTGAATAATCCCCGTTGACATCACAGTGCCAGATATCCACATAGACATTTTCCAGCGGGTTACAGCTGTTATTCACGTCCACTACCGTGATGGTGGAAACGAGAGTGGCTCCTACCCCGTCGCCCTTGCGCAGATCACTGCGCAGATAACTGGCCGGGTCATGCGTCGGGAACGGCCCCTCTGTTTCCGACGGGGTTACTTTACAATCCGTATCCGGTGTTACTTCCGTTGCAGATCCACTTCCACTGACACTGCCGCCACTCGTGTTATCGGGTTCCGTCACCGATCCGGTACTACAGGCCTGAATGAGTGGTGCCACCACCACAAAGCCCAATGCCGACAATGAATGTTTTAAAAATTCTTTTCTTTCCATGCTTCCCAAGGTTTTTTTAATAATGATTTTGATTAAAACTATCAATGGTTAACATTTTTTACAAGCCAAAATCGACCAAACGGGTAATAAAATCGCCTACCCAAAGGATTATGCAGATTCGCCGGATTTTGAAGACCGCATGCACATTGGCCCGGGTTCAGGGAATTCCAGAGAATATAAACAGTAAATTACCCTTGGTTTACAGTATCTTTATCATCATCCTTTATTTTCGATATCTTTTTTTAATGCATTAGCAGCAATTGGCAAAAAATGGCATCCACCGGAAAAATCAGTAAACGTTCTGCTCCGATAACAACAGGCAGGTATACGTCCACCTATCAAAGAGCTAAGGCCAAAGCCTATAGGTTGCATTGGCAGGACGCAGCCAGTCATGCAGAGATCCCCGTAAAAAACATCCTCAAAAAGCTGACTGCTGCACAAAAACGCCTGCCAGATACGGCCTTTGCTACCCTTCATAACAAGGAGTATTTGCAAAAAAAACCGGCTGATAACCAAGTGGGGGCTAAAAACAGCGACAAAACAGCACCGCTGCCTTTTAAATTAATATCTAAACGCAACCTAAGCCACCGGGGAGGTAAAAATAAACCTCCCTTTAGTCTGGTGCTTGCTTATCAGTTTGAGTTACCCAGGGCAAGGGGCACGATCATCCTAAGGGCTTTTTATTATCCGCGTATCCATACCTTTATGCTGAAGTTTTATAATAAAAACTTCAAGAGCCTGAATAAATATGCGGTCAGAACCCATAAAGGGGGGTTCCCAGAAATACTCAGGACTTGTTTTGCGATTTTAAAAGAGCTGACCGGGCAGTTTCCGGAGGCGAGTTTCGGGTTTATGGGAGAAAGGAGCTTTTTTAAAGACAAGGCCCGGCAAAATACCTTGCTGGAACCCATGGAGGGCAATCAGCGTTTCAGGATCTACCGTTTATTTCTGCAGGCCCCGCAAAGGGCTGAATGGCTGCATCAGTATTTTATCCCTTTTGAGGTACCGGCACTCAGCACCTGTCTGTTATTGTCCCACAGGGGCAGATCTGATCAAAAAACTTGGCTGAGCCTGCAGCAGATGCTGCGTTTTATGGCCACTGCCTATCCGCAATTAAATTATGCGGCCCTTTAGATATTCCGGTAATTTACCCTACGGGATCCATCCGTGTCATGACCGGTTTACCGCTACTAAAGGCTGAACCAAACGTTAATAATTTCAGGCATGCTAAAAGCCTGCTTATTTTTAGGAGCTTTTCAAAACCAAGTACAATTCAGATGGATACAAACAAACAAATCAAAAGCTATAAGGGAAAATGGAGCCGTACCATTGTCAGCACATGGCTGTGGCTGGGGGCTGTCAGCCTGCCAGGGTTCTTACATGCGCAGCACGCATCCGATAACCTGCAGTATCTCAAATCAGAAATAGGCGGTGTTGGCAGGCTGCTTGTTCCCACAAGACCCACCATCCAGCAACCCTATCAGATGATCCGTATGACCCCGGACCGGGATGATTATCTGGATGACCAGATCCGAAGTTTCCCTTTGCAACTGGTATCCCACAGACTGGGTCAGGTTTTTCCCATCCTGCCTAATGCAGATCAAAAAGTGACTAGGGATAGCTGGCAGCAAAAGCTGGCCTATGACCAGGACCTGGAAATCAGAAACCCCTGGCATTATCATAACTATTTTGCCGACCCGGAGATAGAAATGGATTTTGTTCCCGGCAAAAAAACCGGCATTTTCAGTTTTGCATTTCCTAAAAGCAGCCCCAGACAAGTATTGTTCGGATCCTATAATCATATGGATGACCAGTGGCATTTTAATCCAGACGGCTCTTTAGAAGGCATGCAGTATTTCCCGGCAGAAGCCGGCATGCAGTCGGTCAAAGTCTATATGTACGGACGCTTTAACGCCGACCCGGCTTACTTCAAACCGGACGGCACCGCCATTGCCAGGGGCAGCGACATCCAGGCAAAGGGCACCAGGTTTTATGCCAGCTTCACCCGGGACGCCGCACCGGTTGAATTCAGATACGCCATCTCCTATATCAGTATTGAGCAGGCTAAAGAAAACTTTGCACTTGAACTGCAGCAAAACCCGAGCCTGGAAGCCTTTGCCCGGACAGCCAGGGCACCCTGGGAAAAGGTACTAGGTCAGATTCAGGTGGAAGGCGGCACCGTAGAACAAAAAGAAAGTTTCTATACGGCACTTTACAGATGTTATGAGCGCATGGTCAATATCTCCGAGAACGGTAAATACTACAGCGGTTATGACCATCAGGTGCACACGGACAAAAGAGATTTCTATGTAGACGACTGGGCCTGGGATACCTATCTGGCCCTGCATCCTCTCAGAACCATCCTGCAGCCACAGATAGAGCAGGATATGCTGCAGTCTTACGTCAGGATGTACCAGCAAAGTGGCTGGATGCCCACTTTCCCGGTACTCTATGGCGACCATGCCTGCATGAACGGATTTCATAGCTCCGTTTCCATACTGGACGCCTACAACAAAGGCCTGAGAGATTTTGACGTAAACGCCGCCTATGAGGGCATGCGCAAAAATTCAGCGAGCGCCACGATACTGCCCTGGAGAAACGGCCCGGCTACCGCGCTGGATAGTTTTTATTATAAGCACGGATATTTCCCGGCCTTACATCCGGGCGAGAAAGAGCCCTATGACTATGTCAATGGATTTGAGAAAAGGCAGGCCGTAGCAGTTACTTTAGGCACCAGTTATGACGATTGGGCGGTAGCCCAGATGGCTAAAAGCCTGGGTAAAACACAGGACTATACTCACTTTATGGCCCGCAGTAAAAATTATAAAAACCTTTGGAATGCCGATAAACAATTCTTTTTACCCAAGGACAGTGCCGGCAACTGGATTGACATCAATCCGGCCTTTGACGGCGGTCCCGGCGGCAGGGATTATTATGATGAAAATAATGGCTGGACCTATATGTGGCAGGTACAGCAGGATATACCGGATCTGATTCAGTTAATGGGTGGCAAGCAGGGCTTTGAAAACAGACTGGATGAACTCTTCAGAGCCAGCCTGGGCATGGAAAAGAAACTTTTCTGGGTCAAATTCACCGACGCGACCGGTCTGGTAGGTCAGTTCTCCATGGGTAATGAACCCAGCTTTTTTATCCCTTACCTCTATAACTTCACAGATGCACCCTGGAAAACCCAAAAAAGAATCCGGGTACTTTTGAGCACCTGGTTTAATAACGGCATATTTGGTATCCCGGGCGATGAAGATGGCGGCGGCATGTCTGCCTTCGTCGTGTTTTCTTCTATGGGATTTTATCCGGTGGTACCAGGCAAACCCATCTATACCATTGGCAGCCCTTTGTTTACCAAGAGCACCATTCACCTGCAAAACGGCAAGGATTTTACCGTGCTGGCACCCGGTGCCTCCAAACTGGGTAAATATATCCAGTCGGCTACTTTAAACGGCCGGCCGCTGAATACGCCTTTTATTACCCATAAGGATATCATGGAAGGCGGGACACTCAAACTGGTGATGGGTGACAGACCCAATAAAAGCTGGGGCGTCAGTAAGTAAAGTTCGACCGGCAGACAGTATCATCATAAAAAGAGGGCGCAAGCTTCGGGAGAATAATAAACTCCGGAAGCTTGCGCCCTCTTTTCAATAGACCAGTAAACGGGCCGGTTGATCCTTGCCCCTTATGCTTATTTAATGGTTATCCGCTCCCGGATCAAAAATAGCCACGCCCACCATGGAATCAGCGCAACCGTAATACAGATACCATTTATCTGCGTAGTAAACCATTCCTTCTAAAAATACGGTACCATCCTTATACTGGCCTGTACGTTCAAAAGGCTCCGTAGGTACAAAAAACGGTTTATCCAGTCTTCCGATTAGCTTAGCCGGATGATGGATATCAAATAAGGCCTGGCCGCCGCAATAAGCGCCGCCAGGATAATGCGTATCCCCTTTTTCTCCCTTTTCATTTTTTCCGTTATATAACAGTAGTATCCCTTTATCCGTTATGATAGCCGGCGGACCGCATTCTGTCAACTGGCTATCAAAATGTCCGTCCCTGGGAGCAAATAACCGGACGAGTTCCCCCTTATCATCTACCATCGGTGTCCAGTCAATCAGGTTATCAGAAGTGGCTAGATTGACAAACTGCTCTCCCCAATACATCAGGTAATGACCATCAACTTTCTGGATATACTGTTTACCGTTGTCAAGACCCGTAACGATGGAAGCGCTTTTGGTGGCCACGCGGGCGAACTTACCGTCAAATGCTTTGTTAAAGGCTTCCCCGTGCTTTTTCCAGTGAATCAGATCCCTGGAAGTCGCCACCGATAACCTGGGCAGTTTATGATCCCACTCCGTATACATCATTACATACAGACCGTCTTTTGTCACGGCTACTCTGGGATCCTCACAACCTCCGGGCCAGTCATGGGGCTTTCTGTTATCATTTGCAGGATATAATACCGGTGTTGACTTTTTCTGAAGATGGATGCCGTCCGTAGAGGTGGCATAGCCAATTCTGGAAGTATGTCCGCCTATTTTCAGCTCTCCCGACAAATCTTCCGCCCGGTATAACACCACGATTTTTCCGTCTTTAACGGTGGCTGCCGGATTAAAGGCAGCGCCGGATTCCCAGTGCACGTTTTTACCCGTCATCGGATCTTTAAAAGTGGCAGTGGCCTCCGGCTGTAACAAAGGACTGGCGGGGCTCGGTCTTAAAAAAGGTCCCATAGCCCAGTCGGGTAAGGCTGTCCTAGCGCCGTGAGCACTATCAAAAGTACAGGTCACCAGTACTGGAAAATGATCCGAGAAAAGCATAGCCCTTGACTTTTGCTGATGTACCTGTCCCGGAAAATTATCCGAGGCCGCCTTTTGTGCATTCGCCCCCGGCTGCAGCCTGTAGGTTTCTGTCAGCACGCCGTATCTGGCGGCAGTAAAGCCACTGCCCAAAAAGACATGGTCGATCCTGCTATTAGTAAAGGCATTGGGGTTAAAGGCATTAAAGGTACCGTTAAAGGCTATTTTTATTGGAGCGGTCTCAAAAGCGTCCTGCATGATGCCGTTATCATGCATCACTTTATAGCTGGCACTGTTTTGATCGACATTAAAATCACCGGTAAGTACAAAGGGCGCCGCGCCGGCGATCTTCCTTATTTGTTCGGTAATCAGTCGTGCGCTCTCTGATCTGGCCCTGGTGCCTACGTGATCAAAATGCGTATTAAAATAATAAAAGACCAGCCCTGTATTTTTATCCTTAAAGGCAGCCCAGGTGCAGATCCTCGGCAAGACCGCATCCCAGCCTTTATTAGGATGATCGATATCCGTGCCGGACAGCCAGAAGGTGCCGCTATTTTCAACGGTAAACTTATCTTTTTTGTAGAAGATGGCGGCATATTCTCCTTTCTGATCGCCATCATCTCTGCCCACACCCACATAATTATATTCCGGCATCCTGTCGGTTAAATCCGTGAGCATATGATGCAGACCTTCCTGTGTGCCGATACAATCATAATCAAAAAAACGAATAAGCGTCGCGACCTTATCCTTACGATTGGGCCAGGCATTGACTGAATCTCCCTTATTATCATAGCGCAGGTTAAAAGAGCCAAAAGTATAGCCTCCCGCATAACTCTGTGCAGCCCCCAGACAAATCCCTGCCAACAACAGCAAGAGATAATAAAAACGTTTCCGCATGCATTAAATTTTTAATTAAATAAAAAATACAGCAACAAATACTGTCTGGTTTTACAGTATTTGTCAGGTGTATAAAGCATTCGTATCAAAGATATTTTTTTGCGTCGGTATCAAAAACTTATTAAGATTCTGTTTTGTATTTGTGCATTTTGCAAAACACCTGCAAATAAAGGCAGGCCTGTTATGAACCGCATAATAAAAATTTATCATTTTTTCTGATTGCGATAACAGGTTTCCCGATATCGACACCCTTCGTAAGATAAATGGAGTTATTTCGCTGCGCAATTAAGCAAAGGAATCTCAACTGCAGTTTTAACAGCGTATCTGGCTTTACATCTTTACTGCGCCATTAGGTTTCCGCAAAACAAAAAATATTATTTAAATGACTTCTCAGACAAGTAAAAAACTACGTCATCCATCTGCCATGCAACTTCGTCCCGGTATTTCCTTATTATTTCTAAGTATATTTTGTCACTGGCAGTTAAGCGCCCAGACAAGCCGGCCTGAGGCTATGGATACTGCAGCACTGCAGCAGACACAGCCCCATCATACTTATACGGCTTTAAACAGCGGCCCCGCTACCCTGAAAAACCGACAAAACCCGGCAAACGCCACCAGGCCCGGCCCCGCAGCCACCGGTGTGCTGGACGGCTATGTGCTGACCAGTGATGACAGCCCTGTACCTGGTGTGACCGTCCAACTGGCGGAGACAAGAGTTGTGCGCATCACGGATAAAAACGGTTATTTTCAATTAAAAGCACCGGCCGGTAAATATAAAATGCTGGTCTCTTACACCGGTTCCAGAACCTTTGAAAGCTATGTACAGATTATAGCAGCAGATACGGTACACCTGGAGCCTATTCATCTTCAGGAAGATATACACAGCCTGTCTGAGGTCACCGTCAAAGGACGGCGCAACCGATACGGAAGCAAGAATTCCATTTATGTGATGCGGCTTCCTATCTCTGATATGGAAAATCCGCAAGTCTATACCTCCATCAGCGGCCAGCTGCTGCAGGAACAGAACCTAACGTCCTATCAGGATGCCTTTAAAAATATTTCCGGATCGGGCGTTCCTTCCACGGCCAATAATGGCCGTGTTACCATGAGCTCCAGAGGCTTTAAGGTCCGCAGCCAGATTGTGGATGGCGTATCAGGTTATACCATGACCGACATTGATCCCGCCAATATTGAAAGAATCGAAGTCATCAAAGGCCCTTCCAGCACCCTGTTTGGCGCAGGTGCAGGTGGCAGCACGACTTCCTTCGGCGGCGTGGTAAATATTGTCACCAAAACGCCCTATGACGGTGTAGGCGGCTCTGCCAGTTATACCGGTGGCAGCTATGGACTTAACCGCATTACTTTTGACGGCAATACGCCGCTCAACAGTGACCACACTGTTTTATTTAGGATGACAGGTGCCCATAATGACAACAAAAGCAATCAGGACGCCGGCTTTTTAAAAAGTACGTTTCTGGCACCCAGCCTGTATGTCCAGGTAAACAACAGAGTCTCCGTCAATGTCAATACCGAGTTTTTCCATAGAGATGCCACCAGCCCTTACTGGTTTACCCCATCCAAAAAAACGGTGTACAAAACAGCACCGGATCTGCCGATTAACTACAACCTCTCTTTCATCAACAATGATGTGTATTTTACGGCCAGCCAGTTTAATGTCAACGCACAAATTAAAACCCAGATCAGTAAACAGTGGCTCAGCCAGACCAGCTTTGCCCATACGACCAATGATGTAAACGGCCCTACCGTCTCTCTGACGGGTGTCACCGATTCCACCCTGTACCGCTCTATATCCGCGGGACTTAATAACTATCAGAGCTTCCAGATCCAGCAAAATTTTATCGGAGACTTTAAAATTGCAGATAAGCGCAACCGCATCGTGCTGGGGCTTAACTACCTGGACTTTAACAGCAGTTCCAATACCACTTCCATAAAGATGGATACCGCCAATTTTTTACATCCGGATAACTCTTATTATAATTTCAATATGGCAGCCGTTAATAACCGGCTGGCTGATGCCACCTATAAGAAAAACGCGGGCGATCAGAAATCCTATAGCGCCTATGTAAGCGATGTGTTCAGCTTGCGGGAGAACCTGAACCTGATGGCCAGTGTCAGAGTCGACCGTTTTGAAGACGGAGGCACGGCTAATGATTTAACCGGTAAGCTCTCCGGTAAATACGGGCAGACGGCCCTTTCTCCTAAATTTGGCGTGGTCTATCAGCCTGTCTTAAACAGAGTATCCTTATTTGCCAATTATCAGGACGGTTTTAATAATGTCGCAGGCACAGATTATGAAGGCAATAGCTTTAAACCGGAAAACGGCAAACAGTTTGAAGCAGGAACAAAGCTCAACCTGCTGCACGGTTTATTAACCGGAACGCTGAGTTATTATTATATCAAAGTTGAAAACACCTTAAGAGACGACCTTGAGCATGACGGCTTCTCTATACAAAACGGCACCCAGCAGAGTAAGGGATTTGAGGCAGAGCTGACCAGTAATCCTTTGCCCGGACTGGATATCTTTGCCGGCTATGCTTATAACGACAGTAAGTACCTAAAGGCAGATGACGGTCTTGTAGGAACCAGACCCGATGGAGCCGGTCCGAAAAACACGGCTAATCTCTGGGCCAGCTATAAAGTGTTAAGTGGCTGGGCCAAAGGGCTGGGTATAGGCTTTGGGGGTATCTATGGCACCCAGTTAGATAATCTGAAAGGTTTCACCGGCTTTGTCGTACCTGATTATCTGATCACCGATGGCAGCCTTTTTTATGAAAGATCCATTTACCGGCTGACTTTTAAAGTCAACAACCTGGGCAATGAAAGATACTGGAATAACCGCCTGCAATTGCAACAGATGCGTAATGTCTCTGCCAGCATTATGATTCACTTCTGATGCAAAGACTGAAGCGTTGTATAAGTTTTTAAATAAAGAACCGGGAGTCAGCCTGAATATATTAAGGGCTGGCTCTTTTTTTTAAGGATGGTGAGATCTTCTTAGGCGCCTCCGGTTCCCTGCTGCGGCAACTCTTCAATGCCCGTCTGCCGACTGGCGGCCTTTTTCCCCCAGGCAGCAATACTGGTCAACAGCGGAATTAAAGTTCTGCCAAATTCCGTGAGACCATACTCTACTCTTAAAGGCGGTTTTTCAGCATATACCGTTCTAAGCACCAGACCGTCCTGCTCCAGTTCCTTTAGCTGCAGGCTGATGGTGCGCTCTGTCACCATAGGGAGTTCCTTTCGGAGCTGATTATATCGCTTGGGTTTCATCAGGTGCATTAAGATCACGGCTTTCCATTTGCCTCCAATGTATTTCATGGTGAGGCTGGTACTGCAGGGATATTCTTTGTTGTCTATACGATACATCGGTTACTATACATTTTGACGGTTATTGCAAATATAAGATGCTATACTTAATTTTGCAGCATTAAAAAGTATAGTAACCATAAAAATTAAATTATATGAGCTTTTTGGAACTGGCAAAAAACAGGTATACCACCAAAAAATATGATGCAGCTAAGAAAATTGATCCGTCCGTTATCGCTGAATTACAGGAAATTCTGCGATTAACGCCGTCTTCCATCAATAGTCAGCCCTGGAAATTCGTTTTCGTCGGCGAGTCTCAGCTGAAGGCCAGACTGGCGGCGGTTTCTTACTTTAACGAGGAAAAAATAAATCAGGCGAGCCATCTGGTCGTCTTTAGCGGTCTGGATAATGTGGAGCACTTTGAACAGCAGATCCACCGGCATCTGCCTGAGGGCGCAGTAGCCTATTACAATCAGATGTTAAAACCTCTTGGAGATTCCAGCATTAAAGCCTGGCTCAACAACCAGGTTTATATCGCTTTAGGCTTCTTTTTATCAGCTGCCGCCCACCTGGGCCTTGACAGCACGCCAATGGAAGGCATCCAGGCTGCTGCCTACAGGGAAATACTGGGATTACCACACCATCAGCCTTTATTTGCCGTGGCGCTCGGTTACCGGCATCCGGAGGATAAAAATCAGCCCGGCCTGGCGGTCAAATCCCGCATTCAGCCTGCTGACATCATCGATACTTATTAGTAGTCAGCGGTTCTATTCTAAAACCCGGGTTGTCCTATGCTGTAATACAGCAATGGCCACCCGGGTTTTTATGCATGTTACCGGTTAATACGGTTTTCTATCTATCTAACCGCCATGAATCATTTTGGAGATAATGCCTTTATCCTTGCCAAGTTCCCCCAGCACAAGGCCCCCTAAATGCAGGATAATAAATGCCACCGAATAGTAAAGCGCCTGAATATGAATCAGTTTAGCAATATGGTGCGCTTCAATAAAGGCTTCCCCTCTGGGCAGCCAGACAATTAACATACCCGTCAGCAGGGTAAGGCCAAAACAGATATAAAACACCACATAGATCATGGATTTGAACCGTTCTTTTGCAGGCAGCTGTTTTTTAAACGGACTTTTAAAGGTGGACCCCTGCAGTCTGAATACCAGCATCCGGATAAGATATAACCCGATTAACACATAGCCTGCCCATACGTGGTAACGCCACATGGGATAGCGGACCGCCTTGCCGATGCTTTCGGCATCCTTTGGGGACAGCTTGATGCCTTTATCTGATAATTTCTGAGCAACGATTGCTCCCACCTGGGTTTTATTCATCCAGTTCTGGCGAAGCAGGACGGTTAAAAGGATAAATAAGAAAACACCTGCAATCAGCCAATGTAAGATCCGGTGCGCTTTTGTATAAGAAGTAGAAGCCACTTTAATAATGAAATGTTAAATTATAACGCTTTTGCTTTGATTTTATGAACCCTGCAAAGCTAATATCCGTCCCTTAAAGGGGATTTCGAGATACGGAATTTTTGAGGTTCCCCTAAAATGCAGGTTATGCACATACTCAATGCTTCTTTTTTCACAAAAGCAGACTGATCTGCTCAAATCCTCATGACTGTTAGCTTTGCACAGAATAAGGGCTACTTTTTAAAAAGCTTATACACATGCTATGCACAGGTTATCCACAAATAAGTAATGCTTATACACAGTCTATGCACAGCCATTATTGTGAAATATCTCCAAAGCTACTACTGTAGCGGATTTGAGGGCTGTTTTACTTGTGGATAAAATAGCCCCTCCAATTTTTGGGTTAAAAGTGGGAAAAAGTGTTATTTTGTGGTAGAAAGTTCCAAAAAACAACTTTATTCAACCGTAATGGTGCATTTTTTAGGCGAATACGAAGTAACACTCGATGCAAAAGGAAGATTTCTTTTGCCCGCCGGATTTAAAAAACAAATCCCGGAGGAGTCATCCTTGCGTTTCATCGTCAACCGCGGTTTTGAAAAATGCCTCACACTCTACCCCATGCAGAGCTGGGAACCCATGTTCGCCAAAATTAGTACACTAAATGATTTTGACCCAAAAGTCAGGGCATTTAGACGTCAGTTTTTAGGAGGAGCAACGGAAGTGGAAGCGGATACCGCAGGCAGACTGCTGCTCCCCTCCACCCTTCGTGATTTTGCCGGGCTCACCAAAAACATCATTCTGGTAGCAGCGGTAGATAAAATTGAGATTTGGGATGCCCAGGCTTACAAACAGATCTTTGAAGATTTCTCAGCGGATAACTTTAGCCAGTTAGCTCAGGATGTCATGGTAAAACCAGCACCGAATAATGAGTAGCCAGTCCCCCGCATACGACTATCACCTGCCGGTGCTCTATAAAGAGACACTGGAAGGCCTTAATATACGTCCGGGCGGCATATACGTGGACTGCACTTTCGGCGGCGGCGGGCACAGCCGCGGTATTCTGGAAAAACTGGGGCCTGACGGAAGGCTGATCGCCTTTGATCAGGACAGTGACGCACAGGCCAACATCCCCAAGGATGACAGAATCTTATTCATTGCTCAGAATTTCCGGTACCTGCAGCGCTTTTTGCGCTTAAATGAAATTGAGGCGGTAGACGGCGTGCTGGCGGATTTAGGTGTCAGCAGTCATCAGTTCGACCAGGGAGAAAGAGGTTTCTCCATCCGTTTTGACGGTCCCTTGGACATGCGGATGGACAGAAGAGCCAGCCTCACCGCACAGCAGCTACTGGAGCAGTACTCCGAGCAGGAGCTGCTGCGTATTTTCAGCAACTACGGTGAAGTCTCCAATTCTAAAACCCTGGCCAAGTTTATCGTCACCAACCGGACAGCCGGTCATCTGAAAACAGTGCAGGCTTTTAAGGAGTTTATCCATCCGATGGTAAAGGGCAATCCCAATAAGTATTTTGCCCAGGTATTCCAGGCGCTCAGGATCCAGGTCAATGAAGAGCTGCTGGCCTTACAGGAATTACTGGAACAGATACCCGGTGTATTGGCAAAAGGCGGAAGGGCCGCCATCATCACCTTTCATTCGCTGGAGGACAGGATGGTGAAGAACTTTTTTAAAAACGGAAGACTGGAAGTGGAAGAGGAACATCCTTTTTTAAACTCCACTTTCAGGAGCCCTTTAAAAGTGATTACCCGTAAACCGGTCACGGCCCGGCCAGAAGAACTGAGGGCCAACAACAGAAGCAGAAGCGCAAAATTAAGAGTAGCAGAAAAAATAGCTTTATCACAAGAGTAAAACAGCAGAACCATTAACACCACCCATGATGCAACAACCAGAGGAGAAAAATAAATTTAAAGCATCATTTAAAAAAGTCGTCCGATATGACTGGATTACCAACAATATCGGCTACTTCCTGTTTTTGGCCATGCTGACGGTCCTGTATATCGCCAACGGTCATATGGCAGATAAAGCCATCCGCGATATCAGCCGTACGACAAGAGAGATCAAAGACCTTCAGTTTGAATACAAGACACTAAAAAGTGAGCTCATGTATCAGACCAGAGAGTCAGAATTAGTAAAGGCAGTAGAAGAGGCGGGGCTCAAAATCAGTGAGACGCCCCCCATACATATTAAATTAGAAACAAGAAAACCAAAGGATAATTAACAATGGAAATAAAACGCGACATACTCTGGCGTGTGTACCTCTGCTTTTTGCTGGTGGTACTTGTTTGCATTGTCATCGTTGGGAAAGCTTTCTACATCCAACAGGTACAGGGCGACTACTGGGAATCCATGAGTGACAGCCTGCACCAGAAAATCCAGGAAATCGCCGCAGACCGCGGTACGATCTACAGCGATAACGGGCAGATGCTCAGCACCAGTATTCCACAGTTTGACATCTATATTGATTTTGAGGCCGACGGCCTCAGAGAGAAAAACGGTAAAAGATTCACTGAAAACCTGGATTCGCTCAGCTACGGACTGGCGAGCCTCTTTAAAGACAGAACCGCTTCCGTCTACAAAGAACTCTTAAAGGAAGGATACAGAAAAGGCAACCGCTATTTCAGCCTCAAAAAAGGCATCTCTTACAGGAACTACCAGAAAATGCTGCAGTTACCCCTGATCAGAGAAGGCCGCAACAAGAGCGGCTTTATCGCCGAGACCCAGAATATCCGCCTGAACCCCTATCAGATCCTGGCCTACAGAACCATTGGCCTGAACCGCAGCAATTCTCAGAAAGTGGGGCTGGAAGGCACTTATGATTCTGTGCTCAAGGGCACGCCCGGTAAAAGACTGGTCCGCTTTATTGCAGGCGGCGTAGCCGTACCGGTGGATGAATCCGCTGATATTGATCCGGAGAATGGTAAAGATATCATTACCACCATCGATACGCATATACAGGAGATTGCCGAGAACGCACTGATGAAGATGATGGTATCCAATGAAGCCACCCACGGCTGCGCCATCGTCCTTGAAGTCAAGACCGGGAAGATTAAAGCCATCGCCAACCTGGGCAGAACACCCGAGGGCAATTACTGGGAAAACTTCAATTATGCCGTCACTCCTACCGAACCAGGTTCCATATTTAAGCTGGCCACCATGCTGGCACTTCTGGAAGACAAAAAAACATCGCTGGATGCGCCTATTGATTTACACGGCGGACACTGGGCCATTAACGGCCGGGTGGTCAATGACGCAGAGAACCATGGCAATGTCGCCAATGTAAAAGAAGCCTTTGAGGTCAGCTCCAATGTCGGGATGGCAGAACTCGTCTACAATGCCTATAAGAACAACCCGATGCAGTTTGTCAACCATCTGAAAAAAATCGGGCTGGGCAGCTTAACCGGTGTGGACATCACGGGCGAGAGACATCCTTTCCTATACACGCCGCAAAGTAAATTATGGAGCGCGACCACGCTACCCTGGATGGCTTTCGGTTATAACACCCTGATCTCCCCTTTGGGTATTGCCATGTTATACAATGCAGTGGCCAATAACGGCGTCATGATGAAGCCTTATCTGGTATCCGGTTTTGCCAAAGAGGGCCAGGTCATCAAACAAATCGAGCCTACAACGCTTAGAACAATAGCAGATTCTGCTGTCATCAAACAGCTACAGTCCCTGGTCTATGGGGTCTGTAATGAAAAGCACGGCACCGGTTATACACTGCTGAAAGATCTTCCCTTTCAGCTATGCGGTAAAACAGGTACGGCCCTGGTAGCAGAAGGGAAAAACGGATATAGCTCAAAAATCTATCAGTCCGCCTTTGCCGGTTATTTCCCGGCAGATGATCCGCAGTATACCTGCGTCGTGGAAATCGTCAATAAACCCCACGCTGCCCGTTATTACGGCGCTGCCGTGGCCGGTCCCGTCTTTAAGGAAATTGCGGAGAGACTCTATACTTTATATGTGAGACGCAATAACCCCAATCATTACGAAGGGCTGGACAGCCTGAAAAAAGTTGCCGGAGGATATAGTTTTAACGGCAAGCGCTCCTCTTTTCAGACGATCGCCGGCACCCTGGGCTGGAAATACCAGTTTGCCTCCAAAGATCAGGATGCCACCTGGGCCCGGTTTTATACCAATGACCAGTCAGAAAATTATATGGCCCCCCTCGGTACGATTCAGGACGGGTTTCAAAAAGGGCTGAAAGGCAATAAGATGCCGGATCTAAGCGGACTAGGCCTTAAAGACGCCTTATATATATGTGAAGGATTAGGGTTAAAGGTAGATGTACAGGGATTTGGCAGAGTAAGTGCGCAGTCGCTGGCAGCAGGTGCCAGCGTAGAGCGAGGACAGGTGATTCAGCTGTCGCTGGGCGACACGCCTAAACAGGGATAGCAGATCAGACAGATAAAGACAATATTCATCAGCAGCAATAATAGCATTTGAAACAGTTACGTGACATATTACATAAAGTAGCCCTGGTAGGTCTGTACGGATCCACGGATATCTCTTTACAGGACTTACAGCTGGATTCCAGAGCGGTCCATGAAGGTAGTGTCTTTATTGCAGTGGTCGGCCTGCAGGCAGACGGTCATGCCTATATTGATAAAGCCATCGCTCTGGGGGCTGTGGCTGTTATCTGCGAAAACCTACCGGCCACGCTGCATGACAGCGTTACCTATGTTCAGGTTAAAAATGCGCATGAAGCCACCGGCGTCATGGCGCATAACTTTTATGATGAGCCTTCCACCAGGTTAAAACTGGTCGGCGTAACAGGTACCAATGGCAAGACTACGATC
>Ga0164242_10002796_pt1 | contig 20132 bp, 15 predicted proteins | sample OricomgcompostMG_FD_108783 | JGI IMG/M metagenome (GOLD analysis project Ga0164242, IMG submission 108783) | Miracle-Growth compost microbial communities from Emeryville, California, USA - Original compost - Miracle growth compost (MG) ... | reverse complement strand
GTGTACCTGTATCCAGCCAGGCGGTTCCTCTGCTCAGCACACCCACTGTTAAGGTGCCCTGTTCTAAGTAATACCGGTTGACATCCGTGATTTCATATTCACCTCTGGCAGAGGGTTGAATATTACGAGCAACTTCCACTACTGAATTATCATAAAAATAGAGCCCGGGAACGGCATAATTGGATTTTGGGCTACTTGGTTTTTCTTCAATAGAAATAGCCTGATTATTTGCATCAAACTCCACCACACCATATCTCTGTGGATCGCTCACCTGATAAGCATAGATAACGCCGCCTTCTGGATTATTGTTTTGTTGCAGAAGTTTGGCCAGGCCGCTTCCATAAAAAATATTATCACCCAAAATCAGTGCTACTTTATCCGTGCCAATAAATTCTGCTCCCAGGACAAAAGCCTGTGCCAGTCCATTGGGTTCCGGTTGAATAACATATTCAAACCGGCATCCCCATTTATTGCCATCTCCCAGCAGCCGGATAAAACCTGCCTGGTCCTCCGCAGTAGTTATGATCAAAATCTCCCTGATTCCTGCCATCATCAGCACCGACAGGGGATAATAAATCATTGGCTTGTCATAAATAGGCATAAGTTGTTTGCTGATGCCCAGAGTGATGGGATAAAGCCTTGTTCCGGAACCTCCGGCCAGTATGATTCCTTTCATGGGGGTAAATGATTTATGAGATTATACGTTAAAGTACGGCAACAATAAATCCTTTTCAGAAAGGATCATTTTATCCTTTGGTATTTGCCAGTCAATGCCCAGCGTCGGGTCGTCATATCGGATCCCTCCCTCCGAGGCCTTATGGTAGAAATTGTCACATTTATAGCTAAAGAGGGCTTTTTCGCTTAGCACTGAAAATCCATGCGCAAATCCTCTGGGTATAAAAAGCTGGAGATTATTCTGGCCGGATAATTCTACGCCAAACCATTGTCCATAGGTGGAGGAATCTTTTCTCAAGTCTACAGCTACGTCAAAGACACTGCCTTCAATTACACGGACCAGTTTAGCCTGCGCGTGGGCACCACTCTGATAATGAAGACCCCGGACAGTTCCAAAAGAGGATAAGGATTGATTGTCCTGGACGAATTCTGCACTATATCCTGTCAGCTCGGTAAAAGCTTTTTGGTTATAGCTTTCAAAAAAATATCCTCTGTCATCGGTGAAGACCCATGGTTGTAAGGTGTAGCACCCTTTTAAATATGTTTCTTTTATTTCCATAAATGATTCATGCAGATTTTATCTGCCACTATATTGCTGTTCGTAATATTTTTGATAATCCCCACTGGTGACATTATTTAACCAATCCTGATTGGATAAATACCAGTCTACGGTTTTTTCGAGGCCTTCTTCCAGACGCAGACTGGGCTTCCAGCCTAAGTCCTTTTCCAGTTTATCGGCATCGATGGCATACCTTAAATCATGTCCTGCCCTATCGGTCACAAAAGTGATTAATTGTGCTGAACTACCCGGTGTTCTATTTAATTTTTCGTCCATGATCTTGCATAAAAGCCTGATTAAATCGATATTGGTCCATTCATTATGTCCTCCGATATTATAGGTTGACCCTGACGCTGCCTGGTGATAAATAAGATCAATAGCGCGTGCATGGTCTTCCACAAATAACCAGTCTCGGATATTTTCCCCTTTACCGTAAATAGGAACGGGTTTTTGATGCTGGATATTGTGGATGGCCAGGGGAATGAGTTTTTCCGGGAAATGATGTGAACCGTAATTATTACTACAATTTGAAATCACGGTATTCAAACCATATGTGTCATGATAAGCCCTGACAAAATGGTCCGAACTTGCTTTGGAAGCGGAATAAGGACTATGAGGGTCATATGCCGTCTGTTCCGTGAACATGCCTTCTTTACCAAGGGCGCCATAAACTTCATCCGTGGAGACATGGTAAAACCTGTGATTGTCATAATTATCTTTCCAGGTAGCTCTGGCGGCATTCAGTAAATTGACTGTTCCTACGACATTGGTCAGCACAAATTCCAGGGGACTACTGATGGAACGGTCTACATGGCTTTCTGCTGCCAGATGTATAATGCCATCTGGTTGCTCCTGGGTGAATATATCCAGCATCTGCTGGCTGTTGGTAATATCCGCTTTTATAAACCGGTAGTTCGGTTTATTTTCTATGTCTTTCAAATTAGCCAGATTGCCTGCATACGTCAATTTGTCTAAATTGATTATCTGGTAATCAGGGTATTGGTTGACGAACCGGCGAACTACATGAGATCCGATAAATCCGGCGCCTCCCGTTATTATAATGGTTTTATCTGCCATAGATATAAATAAATTGCTATTTCAAACAAATATAGTCCGCTTTGACTAAAAAAGCTGAAATACAATTATAAAAAACAAAAAGTTCAAACAGTTTTAAGGCCGTTTGAACTTTTGATAAAGATTTACCTAAAGAATTAATAATTAGGCGTTTTTGCCCAGGCAATTTAAATCGCCAAAAGCTTCTTCCAGGCGTTTAACAAAGGATTCCTCTCCCTTGCGTAACCATACGCGTGGATCGTAGTATTTTTTATTTGGCGCATCTTCGCCGCTAGGGTTACCTAACTGACCCTGAAGATAAGCTTCATTTTTTCTGTAATAGTCAAATACACCGTCAGCAAATGCCCACTGCATATCTGTATCCAGGTTCATTTTTACGACGCCATATCCCAAAGTTTCCGTAATCTGAGATTTTTCTGAACCGCTACCTCCATGGAATACGAAAGAAACAGGTTTGGCGTCTGCGGCCAAGCCAAGTTTTTCAGCAACATATACCTGACTGTTTTTCAGGATGGCTGGCGTTAATTCCACGTTGCCTGGCTTATATACGCCGTGTACATTCCCAAATGCAGCTGCAATGGTGAATAAGTCCCCTACTTTAGCCAGGGCCTGATAGGCTTCAAATACTTCTTCAGGCTGTGTATATAATTTGGAGTTGTCTACATGTGAGTTATCAACACCATCTTCTTCCCCTCCGGTTACTCCCAGTTCAATTTCCAGGCACATACCTAAAGGAGCCATTCTTTTGAAGAATTCAACGGAAGTGGCTATATTTTCCTCAATCGGCTCTTCGCTGAGATCCAGCATGTGAGAACTGAATAAGGGTTGTCCTTTCTCTTTGTTATATTGTTCACCCGCTGTAATTAAACCATCAATCCAGGGCAACCATTTTTTAGCAGCATGGTCTGTATGAAGGATTACAGGTACGCCATAATATTTTGCTACATTATGCACGTGCAGAGCTCCACTGATAGCGCCACTGATATTGGCCTGCAATTTATCATTTGGCATGCCTTTACCGGCAAAAAACTGCGCACCACCATTGCTGAATTGAATAATAACTGGTGAATTAACTTTTGCGGCTGTTTCCAGCACGGCGTTAATGGTATTTGTACCGGTTACGTTAACTGCAGGAAGGGCGAAGTTGCCTGCCTTTGCATCGCTGAATACGGCAGCTACTTCTTCGCCATGTAAGACGCCTGCTCTGTACTTTGCCATTGTAAAATTTTAATTTGTAATGAATAATGTTTGAAATCTCGGCAATTTACTGATGTTTTGCCAAATGAACAACCTAACTTGTGTTAGGTGTTTGATGCTCAAAGCTTAAGATTCCATGACTTTCCATGGCCTCCTGTAGTCTTTTAATGACTATGAAGGAAAAAAGCTTTATATTTTATTAATACTCATTTGTTTAAATTTAATCAAAATTCCACTCACCCGTTAAAACCCAATGCCAAACAAAAAAATCGATGTAACTTACTGCTGAATTAAATTTATATAACAGGCGGTTGCCTAAAAACAACCTATGGAAGGCTTTAATTTCTCAAAATATAAACCGGAAGCAGAAAAATCCAAGTTTGAACAATTATTGGATTTATTTATGCAGCTACTCCCCTATACTAATGGAGATGCCGCAGAAACTTTGCGTTGGATGATGGAGCTGGACAAGCAGTTTCATTTAACAGGCAAAGATTATGGCATGGGTGATTTTATTCAGGACCTTAAGGATAATGGTTATCTGAAAGAAGATCCTGTCCAGGGGGATTTTACATTAACGTCAAAATCGGAGCAATCTTTAAGGCAAAGAAGTCTGGAAGAGATTTTTAGTAAACTTAAGAAATCCAAAAGCGGTGAACATCTGACAAAAAAACCAGGTCAGGGTGATGAAATCAGTCCTGATACGAGAAACTATCAGTTTGGAGATAAGCTGGAACAGATTGATTTTACGGAAAGCATTCGTAGTGCACAAATAAACCACGGGCTGGACCAGTTTAGCCTGGAAGAAAAGGACTTACAAATCAGGGAGACAGATTTTAAGGCCCAGACTTCCACCGTTTTAATGATTGATATATCGCATTCCATGATTTTATATGGAGAGGATAGAATTACACCGGCCAAGAAAGTGGCGATGGCGCTCAGTGAGCTGATCACCTCAAAATATCCGAAAGACACCCTGGATATAGTGGTATTCGGTAATGATGCCTGGACGGTGGAAATTAAGGATTTGCCTTACCTGAAGGTAGGTCCTTACCATACCAATACGGTGGCGGGTATTGAGCTGGCGATGGATATTTTGCGCAGAAGAAAAAATGCGAATAAAAAGATTTTTATGATCACGGACGGCAAGCCTACCTGCCTGAAAATTGGAGGCCGGTATTATAAAAATGCATTTGGGTTGGATAGAAAGATTACTAATCGTTGCATTAACCTGGCCGTTCAATGTAAAAAGCTAAAAATAGATATCACTACCTTTATGATTGCCTCGGACCCTTATTTACAACAGTTTGTTACAGAATTTACGGAAGCCAATAACGGCAAAGCTTATTTTGCCAGCCTTGATAATCTGGGGGCGTTTATATTTAAGGATTTTGAGAGTGGTAAGCAGCGCCGGATTTATGACTGAGGATGTTTGGAATTCCTTTACTATCTTTAAACCTGTATCAGCGGCATAATGCAGGTGGTTTATTGATTTTTAATTTTATAGAAAGGACGCTAACAAAAAGTCCTATTTGAATAATATGTTGTCATTTGTCTTAAAGAAAATGGGGTACGGTGTCTTGGTACTGGTGGGCGTGGTCATCGTAGTCTTTTTTTTATTTCAGGGTTTTGGTGATCCTGCAAGACTGGTACTCGGTCAGACGGGTGACAGCGCAACGCTCGCCAATGTGCGCAAAGAACTGGCTTTGGATCAGCCAAAATGGAAACAGTTTACGCTTTATCTCAATGACGTGTCCCCTATCGGTGTAGCCACTAAAGCGGATATTCAACAAAAGAATCTGCATGGGCTTTTTGTCGGAGGCGATCTGAAATTGGGTATTAAAGTCCCTTATTTAAGACGTTCTTATCAGAACCGAAGGCCTGTTATGGACATTTTATTAGAGGCATTATCTGGGACCATGATTCTCGCTTTTTCGGCCATGATTTTTGCTACGATTATAGGTATTTTGCTGGGCGTAATCTCTGCCGTTAAACAAAATACCTGGATGGACAGTTCGGCCGTTTTTACCAGTGTGCTGGGTATTTCTGCCCCGTCCTTTTTTATGGGAATTGTGATTGCCTATGTTTTTGGTTTTTTACTCCATCGGTATACCGGCCTTTTTATGACAGGGAGTCTGTATGATTATGATGTTGTATCTGGAAAACACCTGGCTCTGAAAAACCTCTGGTTACCTGCCCTTACGTTGGGAATCCGGCCTTTAGCCATCATCGCCCAGTTAACCAGAAGTGCCATGTTGGATGTGCTGAGCAAGGATTATATCCGCACGGCCTATGCAAAAGGTCTTCCTAAAAAAATGGTAGTCTGGAAGCATGCTTTACCCAATGCCTTGAACCCCGTGGCCACTGCCATTACCGGTTGGTTTGCCGAGTTGTTGGCTGGTTCTTTTTTTGTGGAGTATATTTTTGGGTGGAAAGGAATTGGAAAAACCACGGTAGACGCCCTCGAAAATCTTGATTTCCCGGTGGTGATGGGCAGTGTCTTAATCACGGCCACTTTTTTTGTTATCGTAAATATATTATCAGATCTGTTATATACGGTGCTGGATCCTAGGGTAAAATTGCATTAAAGCTGAAGATCGGACCGTTTGCTTTTGCCAAATCTTCAGCTTTATGGTTAGTGATCCTGTTGTTCTTAATTTTTGGAGCGCTTCTGACGAATAAAAAAGAGCCGGTAGCCAATAACAATGACACTGATTAGCATAAGCACACCTATAATGGTGCTGGCATCCTTGGCGGATTTACCCGCCCAACTCATAAATTCATGTTTATGGAAAAAGGCGAAAATAAGCGCATCTGCCTGTTTGAAATGATCCGCTTTTTTCACCAGACTGCAGGTATTGACATCAATAAATACGGGATTGGAACCGGCGCTCTTCTTACTGATTTGCCAGACAGGCAGAATCTTATCTGAAAAATTGTACTGCTCGGTAAAATGCGTAAGGTAGTCCAGATTAAATGTTGATGTGTCGGGGGAAATAGCACTTTCTTTATTTTGCCAAAAAATCATACCAGCCAAATCAGAGGCTATTTGCTTTTCCGGGACTGCTTCGAGAATACCTGTATGCAGGGCATTTTTTGAACAGTAAATCCGAAAAAATTGATTAGCTCCCGGACTGACGCTACGTGCCACCATCAGGTCTTTGGCTGCTGACCCCGGTTGGGTACGATTCGTTTTAATAAGGAACTGGCCATTTATACTAAATAACCTTAAGGAAGTTAAAGGCCCGGACAGAAACTGTTGATTAATAAGATCGTTTAAATTATCCGGAAGAGCAGCAGTTTTCATAACTGGATCTCCGATGGCCTGAATGTAAAAGGGGGTTCTGGCGTTTTGAACCGCATGGACAAGGCCGCTGAATGCCCAGCTCAGAAAAAATACAGCCCCGAAAATGGCTGTCACCCGGTGCAGTTTCCTTACCCGGACCAGCTTGTTTTTTGTGGCTTTTGCTGCTTTTGTTTTAAAGGATAGATATATACCAAGTCCCGCAGTCGTTAATGCCAGCAATAAAATTAAACCGATAATGACCGCTTTAAGTACCGCCATCCCATCCATCCAGGACCAGGTATGAAACCAGCCAAAAAACCGGTTAAAATTTCGGCGGTTATTATCTATTGCAAAGGCAAAACTTCCACTACGTGTATCCACATAAATGCCGATTTGATCCTCCCTGGCAAACTGTACCTGCCAGACCGGCAAAAGCCGGTTTACATAACCGTATTCGTCGGTAAAGTTTTTTATTTCACTGACCGATAAAACAGCCGGCGAATGATTTGCAGGCTGAGCAGACAGAAAATGCCTGGCCAGAAAAACGGCGTAATCCTGTTCGCCATTTTTAAGTTCTACGCCGGTTTGCAGGTTAAAATAGCGGACATCGGTTTGTTTATTATTTTGGCCGTTTACAGTTTGCAGGACCTGATAATACCAATTACTGTCCAGCTGTATAATTCGGATTCCGGTCGTTTTATTAATTTCTGCCTTTAATAAAAGCTGTTTGACAGGTATGGCCTTTTGGATTAATGAGACGGGTATAGGTGTACTTGGGCTTGCCTGGGTGGCTATGTGCGGCCTGACACTGGTCATAAGTGGGTGCATCAGGCCGCTTACTGCCCACAATAACATGGGTATTCCGATAAAAATACTCAGACACCGATGCAGCCGGTATAATTTTTTTAATTGCATGGCATCTTTTTTAAAAATGGAAGGCAAGTCCGACAGTTAAGGTAAAGGGCATACCCAGATTATAACTATAGCCATAGGACGATTTGGTCGCGACAGTGGCGTAATAATTATCAAGTAGATTAACGGCATTAACCCAGATTTCTGCTTTATGCCATTGGAAGCCTGTTCTGAGATTAACCAGATTAAAGCCATTGTATTTCGTGGTATTGGCGTCATCCATATAATAACTGCCCACTCTTTGATATTCGGGCTGAAAATACAGTCCTTTTACAAAATCAGGTCTGTAAGTAATGGAGGCATTTGCTAAAAAACGGGGAGCGGCCTGCATCTGATTGCCGTCCAGCTGTATGCCATTTTGGGTTTCCGTTTGGAACTTATGTCGGGATAAGGTTGAGCTAAAGCGAACCTGAAACTGATGATCCGGTTGATAATTGAGTCCAAGTTCCAATCCGCTATGTGCGGTTTTACCGGCATTTTTGTTTTCAGAAGAGCCGTCTGAATTTCTGTACGAGATAATTTCATTAGTGCCGAGCATGTGGTACAGGCTCCAGTCAAGACCCCATGTGTTTTTATATAAATGTAACCAGCCTCCGATTTCGTAGTTATGAAATATCTGGGGTTTTAAAAAGGGGACTTTGACATTGTTGAACAACTCTGTAACCTGAGGGGGGACATATCCTTCTGCATAACTGGCATAAAAACCAAGCCGTTTCAGATTATAATTCAATCCTATTTTAGGGGTCCAATGATTATAGCTGACATCAGAGGAAGGCGCTCCGCTGACAGAGGTAACAGGCAGATGATTGGTGAAATCATAATCAAAACGGTCATAGCGGCCTGCCAGGGTGAGTCGGAGCCCTTGAAGTATATCCATTTGCCATTGTAAAAAAGCCGCATAATTATTAATATGGGTATTATAATCCGTCAATAAGGAATCAGGGTTATTATAGCCAAAATAATCTCCGGCTGCGTTTTTATTCACTTCTATATAGTTAGCAGTATAATAACTGGGGCTGATGTCAGCGCTGATACCCATTATAAGGCTGCTGTTATGCCAGTTGAATTGTTGGCGGTGCTGCAGGAGTCCGACATAACTCTTAAAAGCATTCATGTTAATCTCGCCCGTGGCCTTAAGGGGATTGTTTTTGTCGTCTTTAATTCTGTAGGCAGGATTTTGCCCGGTCTGATTATCCCTGTACATAAAAGAAAGCTTGGTGGAACTATTGTTATTCCATTCTTTAGTCAGCACAGAGCTGGCTCTAAAGGCCCTTACTTTTCTATAGGTAAATTGATAATGGCTGGTAAAATTTTTGGCTGCAAAAGCAGTACTGTCCAGAGAGCCCGACATATCGGCGTAGTAATCCACATAAGTTGCTTTGTTCTGCCAGCTTAAGGAAGGGGTAATTTTGTAAACGGTATTGAGTGTAAAGGCTGTCTTATGGTAATCATTGAAATCAATTGGTCCGTTATGCCGATTGGCATAATAACCGCTCAAGTTCATCCCGAATTTCCCAAAAGTGTCTCCGATTTGCAAAGCAGTCTTTTTATAGCCATTGTTGTCAGCTTCAGCGGTAATTTTTCCCAATAAATTTTCAGGTGGTGCAACGGAGATTAAATTAACAGCACCTCCTACGGCTTCCGGTCCGTATTGCGCAGAAGCAGGTCCTTTTAACACTTCAATTCTTGAAGTGGCGGCAAGGTTCATTTCTAATAATGCATTGTGGTTATACAGCCCTGATGTTCTGATGGGAAGCCCGTCTTCAAGGTACAAAAAGAGGCTTTTTGTGGTAATGGGCTGGCGGATACTCATTTCATGCTGTTCATTGCCTAAATCAGCCATAAATACACCCGGGACTTTGTTGATCAGCTGGTCAATCTGTGTAGCCTTGCTCAAAGCGATTTGTAAGGAATCTATCACGCCAATGGCGGCCGGAATATCAGATCTGTTTTGCCGGAACCTGGCGGCGGTGACCAAAACCTCTGAAAGGTTATTTTCCAGCGGTGTCAGATAGGCTGTAAAGGGGTGGTCAATTTCCTTATGACTTCTAATGAGTTGAAAAGGAAGATAACTGGCTGCACTGATGTAAAGTGTGTCCATTTGCAGTTGGTTTTCCTCCACAGGCATATTGCAGCCGGTACTACTGTTAAGGTATCCCATGGAAAAATTACCGGTTGTATCTGAAATACACTGGCATGTAGCGGCGTTGTCAGTGCAGCAGCAACTCGTCTGAAACCTGATGGTAACACCTGGTACTGGAAGGCCTGTAAACTGGTCCAGCACCTGACCTTTTATTTGTTGGAAACTGCCAGTTTGTTGCCCGTATCCGCTGTTGAAGATGGAAGTGATACTTATAATGAGTAAGAATAAGATTTTGCATGTCCATCCGGCTCCCGGCCATTTTTTAGGGACATATAAAAAGCAGACGCGCAAACAGTAGGAATTCAATATATTGAAGAGCTTTTGCATAGTTGTATTTTTGTAAGTATACGCTGTGGCGTATTCTTCTCTTTTAAAGATTAGCATAGAAAGGCCACTACCCTTAATGAGTCAATCTGCCCCATCAGGATATAATCATTTTATGGAAAAACAGTAAGGTTAGTACCCGGTATTACAGCGCTACAGACACTAAATTATCGCGTATGTCAGTAGTATAACTGCATGACTGCCCCAGGTATTGCTACCTGGTCTTTGCCTGCCGGACACAAGGAGTCCTTTGATAATAGCACCATTCAGCCAAGGCCTGGCGCCATACGGACGTTGATTAAAATGAAAAACTGAAATTAGCAGCTCGCAGGAGGATGTAGTAGTCTTTTTTGATAAGACTGACTGGTAAATATGGCCGGAATACCATATTGAGGGGTAATGGTAATAAATGAACCAATGTTGCCCATCGGATCTGAAGCGGTCTTTATAAAGACGGTTACCTCAAAACTGACTTTTTTATCAGGATTAGGCTGATTTTGTTTCTGGTCTTCGTGGAGTTTTTTATCCAGCTGGCAATGTCCATTACAATGCATTTCCGGATGATCTTTATTGACACAAAGGTTTGCGGCAATATAATTTTCATTGGCATAAAAAGTGGCCATCACCAGAAAGTTATTAAATATCTGGCAGTTAAGCAGTAATATCAAAAATATGGTAACGGCTGATTTTATAATCAATGATTTGCCCGCAAAGTTAAGGTTATACAGACTTTTGGCAAAATCATGTATCAATTTTATTTATGATCCTGATCAGTTTTTGAACTGTCGGCAGACATTTGCGGCTGCCTTGCTCCCTGCACCTTGAAAACTTTATAACAGTCAATAATATACTGACCTAAGGATAAATCAACCATACCCTTTAGCTGGTCGTAGGATGGTCTGTATTTTTTCATAAATGTATGCAGTTCTACGTCATCTTCAATGCCGGTGAGGCTCGCGACCAGTGTTGGCGTAAACCTTGAGTCTATATAACCGTCCTGTTCACTGCTGACGGCAAATTCCTGATATCTTTTCTGCCGGTTTAAATAAGGTTGTCTGAATACGTTTATGGCAGAACTGACAGGATGCAGCGGACTGAATTTCGGTTTTGTATAATCGAAGATATCACCGTAAATCCTCCTTTTTTCCAGTGAATCTGTATGATAATTACGGGCGTTCACCTTTACATCTTCCAGCTGGTTAAAATAACTGTCATCATAAAAAGCGGGGTTTTGTAAATAAATATCAAATTTCTCCGGAGTGGTGATCATACTGATCGGATAGGCCATAATGCGCCTTCCTTTGTAAGACACATACAGGGTATCCTTATTAGGGTTCTCACTACTGATCTGATAAAATCCGGTTGCATCTGAAAATGTAACTACGCCCCTATAGGTACTGATTTGCATGGAATCCACCGGATCGGTGGTGGTACGGGCACCATAAACATGTCCGCGAATCAGGCGCTGTGCTTTGGCCCCTACTATTCCTATTGATATTAAAATTAAAACACATATAATCCGCTTCAAATGCATATATTTTCTTGTGTTCACAAATATGCATCCAATTTAAGGGATAATCTGCAAGCGGATGTTAAAAATTTTCCGGATATATCGTTTTTAGAATAGGTCTCGAATAAAAGGCTAACCACTGTTCATAAAATTGGGTTGTCTTTCTATTTCTCAGTCGGATAAATATAAATACCTATCTTTATTTGAGTGAAAAAATGGCGTAATATAATTTTGGTCCTGTTAGGCGGCTGCAGCTTTGGTATTTTATCCACTTTTGTCAAGCTTTCCTATGAAAAAGGTTTGTCGCTGGCTGATGTAACCAGTGCACAGGCTTATTTCGGAGCCGCCATTTTGTGGTTGTTTTTACTGATATATAAAGGCACAGCCTTGTTTAATGGCGGCGGTAGGATAAGGCGTGTCTCAGCAGCCGGTATTGAGCAGTTAAAAATTAAAAATAAGGTTTCGACTACACTCAGGTTGATACTAACCGGGATGGCTTCTGGTGCGATCAGTATCTGTTATTACAAATGTGTGGAGCATATGGCGGCCTCTATTGCTATTATTTTGCTGATGCAATATACCTGGATGAGTATTTTGCTGGAGCGTTTCATTTTTAAAATCCCGGTTACCGGCCGTAAATGGTTGTTTGTTGGTATTGTACTTCTGGGGACTATTTTAGGTTCAGGGCTGATAGGTCAGCGGGGCTCAGTTGACATTGCCTGGAGTAGTATTGCCTACGGATTACTGGCGGGTTTCTTTTATGCCGTTTTTATATTGGCGAATGGACATATAGGCAATGAAATGCCTGCAGTCATTAAAAGCTCCTGGGTCGTCCTTGGAGTCGTCCTACTTATTATGGCTGTTTTTCCGCCATTTGGTAAGTTGGTGTCTTTGATGCATCATCAGGCGTTACCAAATTATTTAAAACAAGTCGCAGTGAGCGGATTACTGCTTGGATTTTTTGGTATGGTGCTTCCGCCCCTGCTTTTTGCTTCTGCCATCCCTAAGATAGGGGTCGCACTTAGCAGTATTCTAGGCAGCATTGAACTGCCGACAGCGGCACTTTGCGGATATTTTGTCTTGCAGGAAAATATCAGTCTCTGGCAATTGGCGGGTATTCTGTTTATATTAGGCGCCATAATTATTGTAAATATTGAACCTAAAGCCAACGGACAGCATCGCACCTAGGATATGTATTTTGCGATTGAAATATTGCCCTTATACCGGATCAACATCAGCGGATAGAATGACTCTGGCATATTGTTTTGTAGATTGTAAAATAGCCATTTGCTGATCTATGATTTTTCTGCAGGCGCTCAGCATCCCATTTTGTTTGGGGATTTTAATAAGCATCTCCCAGTAATATTGTCCCCGGATGCGCTCTATGGGCGCTGCGGCCGGCCCCAATACGACAAGGGCCGGAAGTTGTTGTAATCCCTGGGCCATAATGACTGCGGCCTGCCTGGCCGTATGCGTATCTTTATGCTTAAAGGTCAGGCGTAGCAGCCTGGTAAATGGCGGATAATTAAAATCCTTTCGGTGGGTAATCTCCTGCGCATACATAGCCGGGTAATCATGTTGTTGAACGAACTGCAAAACAGGATGATGAATATTGAAGACCTGTATCAGCACTTTCCCCAATCCGTCCTTTCTGCCCGCTCTGCCACTCACTTGTTCCATAAGCTGGAAAGCTCGCTCTCCCACCCTGAAATCTGTAAAATTCAAAAGGCCGTCAGCGTCCAATATACCTACCAGACTGACCTGTTCAAAATCCAGCCCTTTTACGACCATCTGGGTACCGATCAGTATATCTATTTTCTGAGACTCAAATAATTGAATCATGGCATCATGCCCATATTTACCTTTGACACTGTCGTAATCCATTCTGGCCACCCTGGCTTTTGGGAATAAGGCGGCGACAGCCTCTTCAATTTGTTCGGTACCGAACTTTTTTCGCTGGAAATCGTGGCTGCCACAGGCAACGCAGGTGGTTATCAATGGATATTCTGTACCACAATAATGACAAAGCAGCTTGTTTTTACTTTTATGATAGGTGAGCGATACTGCGCAGTGTTTACACTGCGGTATCCAACCACAATTGTTACAGATCTGATAGGGAGAATAGCCTCTTCTGTTTTGAAATAATATAACCTGCTTATGTGCTTTTATGGCCAGATGGATTTCCTCCTCCAGTCTGGGAGAGATTAATATAGGTCTGGGTATTTCTCTTGTAATCAGACTTAAATTATCCAGCTCAATGGCGGGCATCGCAACGTTCTCATACCGCTGGCTGAGTTCTACGAATCCATATTTGCCGGCCTGGGCATTATAATACGATTCCAGCGAAGGGGTGGCACTGCCAAGCAAAACCGGACAATTTTCAAATAAGGTACCATAATAAATGGCTGCGTCCCGTCCATGATACCTTGGGGCGGGATCTTGTTGTTTGTAGGAACTATCATGTTCTTCGTCCACCACGATCAACCCAAGGTCCTTAAAGGGCAAAAGCAAAGCAGACCTGGCGCCCAGGACGACCTGTACCTCGTTTCTTAAAACTTTTTCCCAGAGTTCCACTCTTTCATTGGGATTAAATCTGGAGTGATAAACCGCTACGTGGCCGCCAAAATGATGCTGGAGCCTGCGGATAATCTGAGAGGTCAGCGCTATTTCCGGTAAGAGATAAAGTACCTGTTTACCGCTCCTTAAGACCTGTTCGATCAGCTTAAAATACAATTGGGTCTTACCGCTGGCCGTCACCCCCTGCAGTAAACTGACATGTTTATCCTGCATTTGTTGCTGAAGCTGATTTAGGGCATGCTGTTGTGCGCTGCTCAGCGTGAAATCCATTTCAATAAAAGGCGTTAATTCCGGAAGACGGGTTATGGACCTGCTCTCGGCAACCAGTATTTGTTTATCCAATAACGTTTTTAAGGTGGTCGCGGATGCCTCTGCTTTTTTAAGCAAAGCAGTTTGTAAAACATCCCCTTCCCCTAAGGCCATATGCCTTAACAACATTAAAATCTTCAGCTGCGTAGGAGCCCCTTTCCAGTTATTGAGCAGGATCTCCAGGTTTTCCTCCTTTTGGTAATCAGGATGAAAGCTGATGAAAATGGCCTTTTTTTCTTTATACTTTTCTTTGAGCGATTCCTCTATATAACAAATACCTCTGTCAATGAGTTTTTTAACGACACTATAAATCCGCCTGCCTTCCAGTATCTGTTGAACTTCTGTGAATCTTAATTCTTTTCTGATCTGTAGCGCTTCTGCTAATAAATACTCTTCATCTGAATAGTCATTTTCCTGATCTAGTTCGATTGTTCTGTCCTGGCCGTCCATATCCTCTGCCAGTCTGATAATACTTTCACTGGAGAGTTTGAAATTGCTGGGGACGGCTGCCTGCATTACATCCCCTTCACTGGCCAGATAATAATTGGCCATCCATGTCCAAAATTTTAACTGGGTAGGTGTGACTATGGGGGTGCTGTCCAGTAAACTGTATACAGGCAGCGGTGTAAACGATTCGGGCGCCTTATTGAACAGTCTTTTTATGATGCCGGTGTATTTTTTACCTCTTAGTGCAACCTCTACCCTGAGTCCGATGACAACTTCTGCAATAAGCTCTTCCGGTATTTCCCAGGTATAGTTTTTCGGCAGGTGTAGTGGAACAATGATTTCTGCATACAATCTAGGTTTACCTGCCTGGGCACTCTCAAATAAGTTGCTCGTCTGGACTGGCATATTCTGTTGATTATCTGTATGTTGAGTGTTCTTGTTGTCCTGTGTTACCATGCTTAATATTTCCTGTTTTTTGCTGTTGTTCTCCCGTGCTCAGGCGAAGATAAACTATAGTTGGCTTGTAGGAAAACATTGCTGCAATTGTTGGATCCGACAACGGATTATATGTTAACTGATTCTAAACTCCTTTGTTAAAGCGGTAACTCTGCTTATATTTGATGAAGGGTAATTTGCTCTTATCATATTGTAAAAGAAAATATTATGAAGAAATTATGGTCTCTGGTGGTGATGGGTCTGATGGCCATTTCCCCTGCCTTTAGTCAGTCCAATGAATCTTTTAAGGGAGAAATCGGGCATTTTTTACATGAAGACAGCCTGCATATGCCCCCAAAGGATGCCATTTTGTTTGTCGGGAGTTCTTCTTTTAGAAAGTGGACCGATGTTTCCAATTATTTTCCAGGATATACCATTATTAACCGGGGATTTGGCGGCTCTCAATTGCCCAATCTGATTTATTATGCGGATAAGATCATTTACCCCTACCAGCCCAAACAGGTGATTATTTATTGTGGCGAGAACGATTTTGATTATGATAAGACCATTAGTGCAGATTCTGTTTTTGAAAGGTTTCATCAGCTCTTTGATAAGATCCGGGAAAAACTTCCTCAGGCCAATATCGGTTATGTTTCCATTAAGTTCAGCCCTAGCCGCAAGTATGCCTGGGATCGTTTTGAAAAGACCAATAGTTTAATTGAAGATTTTTTGGAAGAGCAATCCAATGCTGAGTATATTGATATTACAAAAGCCATGGAAGACAGTAGCGGTAAGGTGGACACCACCCTGTTTTTAAATGACCAGCTACATATGAAGCCTGCCGGGTATAAGAAATGGCAAGAGGAGATTCAACCCTATCTGATCAAGTAATCTCTGGTCTGAAAGATTAAAAAATGGTTCGTCAGCAATGCTGACGGACCATTTTTTGAAAACGCTTATTAAGGAATAGGGAGTTAAAGGAAAGCCCTAAGATAAATCCGATCCAGATGCCTGTTACCCCGAAATGAAAGACAAAGGTGAGCAGGCAGCCGATGGGAACACCAAAAACCCAGTAAGCCGTTGCCATGTAAATAGTAGGCATTTTTACATCACCGATCCCTCTGAGGCTGCCAACTCCGATGGCCTGAGTCGCATCGGAAATCTGAAAAACGGCCGCATAAAACATGAGCATGGAACTTAAGGCGATCACCTGGCCGTCGTCATTAAAAATCTGAGAGAGCGGTTTACGCAGTCCAATAAACAAAATAGCGCAGATTAATCCGTAAATAAGGCCAGAATAAAACGTGCTTTTCCCTATTGTTGAAATCTCGGGCCAGTTTTTTCGTCCAAACGCATTGCCTATTCTGATGGAACAGCCCTGTGCCAGACCCAGAGATACCATAAAGGTAAGGGAAGCGCATTGCAGGGCAATCTGATGGGCGGCCAGCTCAATAGCCCCCAGCGTACCTACAATAATACCAGAAACTGCAAAGGCGCCTGTCTCGATGCCTGCCTGCAGGCCACTCGGAATCCCAATATGTAAGAGCTCCTTCAGGGTTCGGATCTTTAATTTCCACTGATTTTTACGCACGGCAACATATCTTCTGAAAAGTGGATGCGTGAATAATACCACAATCATAGCCATCAGTATAATGATACGGGTAATCAGTGTCCCGAGTCCGGCACCTACCAGCTCTAATCTGGGCATTCCCCAGTTGCCAAAAATCAACAGCCAGTTTAAAAATACATTCAGTGGCATGGCCAGTAAAGAAAGGATCATCGCGGTCTTTGTCTTTTCCAACCCGTCTGTAAACTGCTTTATGGACATGAACATAAGGGTTGGTATCACAGAAAAACCAACCAGTCTTAAAAAGGGAACAGAAAGCTTTGCTACTTCCGGGTCCTGATCCAGATGAAATAAAATGTTTTTGCCCATTTCCAATAACCCGCTGATCAATAAGGCCGCCACTGAACAAAGAATAAAACCATTGTATAAATAATGGGAAACCTGTTGTCCGTCCTTTTTGCCATGAGCTGCCGCAACTTTTTGGGAGATGGACATGGTAAGGCCTATGCCAAAAACAAATGGAATGACCAGTACACTGTTGACCAGAGCGGAGGCTGCCAGCTGTTTGTAACTTATGGAGCCAACCATGGCAGCATCTATCAGACCCAGAGACATCTGGGTCAGTTCACCAAAAATAATAGGTGTGGAAAGTTTCCAGGTTTTAATGGCCTGTTGCTTGAGCATAGTTATTACCGCCTGATTGATTTAGAATAAAAGGGGGAGCAAAGCTAAAGTAATTTTTGGAACCAAAGGGTTAAAATTAAAAGGATTATCTCCTGTTAATAAGGACATTTATAGAAAAAACTACGGAAGTTATGCGTTATATTTAATTAATATTAAATATGTCTGCCTGAATCGTGACTGCGACCTAAAGTATAAGGTTTATCTAAGAATAAGTTGACATCCAATGCTTTTTTGTTTTTAATCAGTAAATTGCAGGCGAAACAATATTATATGTTTTCAGCATTTTTAACGGAGTTCGGTAAGTATCTGATCATGATTAAAACCATGTTCACCCGACCTGAGAATTTTAAAATGTACTGGAAGGAATTTATCAGCCAGTGCTATGAAATCGGGTTCGGCGCCTTACCTATTGTATTAATTGTCTCTATATTTCTGGGGGCAGTTACCACTGTGCAGACCGCTTACCAGCTGGTCAGCCCATTGATTCCGCTTACGACGATTGCGCAAATTGTCCGAGACAGTATACTTTTGGAGCTCTCCCCTACGGTTCTAAGTATCGTACTGGCTGGTGTGATTGGCAGTAAAGTCGCATCAGAACTCGGTAATATGCGGGTGTCAGAGCAGATTGATGCACTGGAGATCATGGGAATTAACCCCTATTCCTACCTGGTATTTCCTAAAATAGCCGCCTCCTTTATTATGATGCCTATTTTGATTTTGATTTCCTGCATTGTAGGGATTTGGGGAGGAAGGGTAGCCGGTGAATTTTCGGGAATCATATCTCCTAATGTATTTGACAGAGGTTTACGCATGGGCTTTAGTACGTTTAATGTGGTATTTGCCATGATTAAAGCCTATACTTTTGCTTTTTTAATCAGCAGTATTTCCGCATATTATGGATTTCATGTCAGAGGAGGCTCCTTGGAAATAGGTCGTGCCAGTACCAAGGCCGTTGTAACGAGCTGTATCACCATTCTTATCGCGGATTATATTTTGGCCGCTGTCTTGTTGTAAGCAGCCTTACAACAAAGTCCTGTGACCCATTGTATTAACAGCTGCCGGTTGTTTTTAATGGCCGGTCAGCGCTAAAAGACAACACACATTGAAAACAGTAGATATTTTAATCGTTGGCGCCGGCCCAATCGGGCTCACCTGCGGCATAGAGGCGAAAAAAGCAGGCCTGGACTATCAGATTATAGAAAAAGGGGCCCTTGTAAACTCTCTTTTTAATTACCCTATTTTTATGACCTTTTTCTCCACGGCCGATCGTCTGGAGATTGGAGGCCTTCCTTTTATGTGTCTGGCCCCCAAGCCTGGTCGCCAGGAAGCACTTGAATATTATCGGCAGGTAACGCAGTATTTTGACCTGAATGTACAGTTATATGAAAAGGTGGATCAAATTACTAAGCCGGACGAACTATTTTTGGTGAAGACCGATAAAGGGAGCTATCAGGCCAAAAAAGTGGTAATTGCTACCGGCTTTTATGATGTGCCCATTTATATGGATATTCCGGGAGAAGATTTACCTAAAGTGCATCATTATTATAAAGAAGCACATCCCTATGTTATGGAAAAGACCCTGGTGGTGGGTGCCAATAATTCTGCCGTGGATGCTGCACTAGAAATCTGGCGTAAAGGCGGCGATGTAACGATGTTAATCCGGGGGGCAGAAATCGGCAAGAGAGTTAAATATTGGGTGAAACCTGATATTGAAAACCGGATTGCAGAAGGTAGTATAAAGGCTTACTTTGAATCAGAGCTAATAGAAATAAAAGAAAAGGAAGTAATTATTAAAAATAAAGAAGGAGCCATTATTAGCTTACCTAATGATTATGTACTTGCAATGACGGGGTTCAGGCCGGATTTTGATATGTTGGGTAGATTTGGAATTCAAATTGACCGGGAAAATGCCTGTTTGCCGGATCATAATCCAGATAGTATGGAGACAAATGTGCCGGGCTTATATCTGGCGGGCGTTGTTTGCGGAGGTCTAAATACCCATAAATGGTTTATAGAAAACTCTAGGGTACACGCAGAGAAGATTGTGGGGCAAATTGCTACTGAATTGAAGGATGATCGCAATCTTGAACAATCAATGATATAATTGAATTGTGTGCGATACAGGAAGAACATAAAATTAGTTTAGACTCCGTTCAAATAAACCTACGAGACTGTCAAAAATATTGTGTAAACAGAAAATTTAAAGTCGGCATCCATCCTCAAAGATAGTCAAAAACTGGTGGAGTATGTACCCCCAATTTTGGATAGGCATGCTCCATTTTTTGGGATATTGTCAATAGCCATATATACAGCCTTAATTGCCGATTGAACATCAGGAAATAATATACAGCTGGTTTACGAGTGGAAAAAAAATCTTTCAATTGCTCCTTTAATTGTTTTTCCCAATGGTTTATTTGAGTCGAGTGGATGGAG
>Ga0164242_10002795_pt1 | contig 20157 bp, 15 predicted proteins | sample OricomgcompostMG_FD_108783 | JGI IMG/M metagenome (GOLD analysis project Ga0164242, IMG submission 108783) | Miracle-Growth compost microbial communities from Emeryville, California, USA - Original compost - Miracle growth compost (MG) ... | reverse complement strand
TTTCCGAAGTCGCTGGATACGCTCTATGGCGCCGCGCTGACGATGGGGAAATATCTGTCGGATGCGACGGACGGAAACTTCACCATGCAGTCCTTCGCGTCGGGGGAACTCGTGCCGGGCCTGCAGGCCGCCGATGCGGCCGCGGCGGGCACGGTCGAGGTGGCGCATACGGTGGCATATTATTATTGGGGCAAGGACCCAACCTGGGCGCTGTTCGCCGACGTGCCGTTCGCGCTCAATGCTCGCGGGCGGATGGCGTGGCAGTATTTTGGCGGCGGTAACGATCTCTTTAACGAGTTCCTGTCCGACAAGAAACTCGTCGCGTTCCCCGGCGGCAACACCGGCACGCAGATGGGCGGCTTTTTCCGCAAGGAGATCAACACGGTCGCGGATCTGAAGGGCTTGAAATTCCGCGTCGGCGGCTTTGCCGGCAAGGTTCTGGAGCGTCTCGGCGTCGTGCCGCAGCAGATCGCCGGCGGCGACATCTATCCGGCGCTTGAAAAGGGTACGCTCGACGCCTGCGAGTTCGTCGGTCCCTATGACGACGAGAAACTCGGCTTCGTCAAGGTCGCGCCCTACTACTACTATCCCGGCTGGTGGGAAGGTGGCCCGACCGTCCACTATATGGTCAACAAGGAGAAGTGGGAGAGCCTGCCCAAGAATTATCAGGCGCTCTTCCAAACCGCGGCTCGCGCGTCGGATGCCGGCATGTTGCAGAAATATGACTGGGTCAATCCGCCGGCGCTGAAGAAGATCGTCGCCGAAGGCGCAAAATTGCGTCCCTTCAGCCAGCCGATCATGGAAGCCTGCTTCAACGCGGCCAATGACACTTATGCCGAGATGGAGGCGTCCAGCCCACAATTCAAGAAGGTGTGGGAATCGATCAAGGCGTTCCGCAAGGATTACTATTTGTGGACGCAGATCGCTGAATACAATTTCGACACCTTCATGATGATCCAGCAGCGCGCCGGCAAACTCTGACGCCTGTTTGGTTGCTTTACCCACGCCCGGCGCCAAAGCGCCGGGCGTTTTCGTTGAGTCGCGGCAAAGGCGACCCTTCTCTTCTGAAAAGAATACTTACGGTTGCGCCATAGCGACCTTTCTCCTCCCGTATTGACGTCTCCCTTGCCGCCGCTACTTGGCATGGAGAAGCAACGCATATGGGAGGGGATGGCATGTCCACTGCTGCTACCGTAGCTGAAACTGACGAAGGCGGACGGTCGGCCAGGCCGACCAATATCCCGCTTCTTCTCCTATGCATCCTGTCGGCTGTCGGGGTGATCGTCGCGGCTGTGGATACCTTCTCCCAGGGCAATGGCATTGCCTTTTCCGGCGGCGCCTATCTCGTCCTCTGTTCGACGATCCTTTTGCTGATCGCTTCCTTGATTGTCATGCTTTGGAGTTCAGGTCCCGGATGGGCGCGGGGCATTCTCCTGTTCCTGATCTTCCTTGACCTTCTGGGCACAGGCGTTGCCGCCTATTTCCTCGATGCCTATTTGCTGCTCGCCGTCATGGCGCTTGGCTTCATCGCATGGCTGATCGTTCTGTTCGCAGGCGGGAGCCGTAGCAGCCAAGGGAGGGTCGTGGCATGATCGCGAAAACGATCATCCTGGCGACCGCACTTCTCCTCGCGGGAGCCGTAGCCGCCTCTTCCCAAGAGACGAACACGCAGCCCGCCGCCCCGGCCGCCAACCCGGAACAGCCGGCAAACCCCGCCAGTCCTCCTCCGAGCAATCACGCGCCCGATCCATGGATGAAACCCGACCTGTGGGCGACGTTCAACGGCGACCTGATGGCGCAGAAATACGCCATTCCCGACCAGATCACGCCGGACAATGTCAAGAATCTCACCAAGGCATGGGAATTCCATACCGGTGACGTTTCCGACGGCAGCGGGAACAAGCCCATGTCGGTCTGGTCGGCGACGCCGCTCTTCGTCAACGACACGCTCTATATCGGCACGCCATTCTACCGCATCATCGCTCTAGACCCCGGAACGGGTAAGCAGAAATGGGCCTTCGACCCGCATGCGGTCCTCAAGGCGCTGACCCAGCCCGATCTCAAGAATCGGGGGGTCGCCTATTGGCAGGCGGACAATCCGCAAAAGGGCGCCGCCTGCCAGAAGATCGTCTATATCGGCACGATGGACGCCAAGCTTTACGGCGTCGATGCGGATACCGGCAAGCCATGCGCCTCGTTCGGCAAGAACGGCATGGTCGATGTCAACCAGTGGAACACGATCAACAAGAAATGGCCGCTGTCGCTGTTGCAGCCGCCGACCGTCTACCACAATACGCTTTTCTTGGGCTGGGCCGGCCGCGACTGGACCGATCAGGCCGACCCGCCCGGAACCGTGTTCGCTCTCGACGCGCGGACGGGCAAGTTGAAATGGACGTTCGACGCGCTGCCCAAGGAAGCGATCCCGACGACGGGCACCGCCAACGTCTGGGCTTCGATGTCGATCGATCCCAAGCTTGGGCTGCTCTACATTCCGGTCAGTTCGCCGAGTCCCAACATGTATGGCGGCGACCGCAAGGAAAAGCTGCCGCTTGCCACGTCTGTGACGGCGCTTGACGTGGATACGGGGAAGGTGGTCTGGAGCCGCCAACTTGTCCATCACGATATATGGGACCTCGACACCAATTCGGCGCCGACGCTGGTCGATATCAAGAAGGACGGCAAGACCATCCCCGCGCTCGTTCAATCATCGAAGCAGGGATTCCTTTACGTCCTCAACCGCAAGACGGGCGAACCGATCTATCCGATCGAGGAGAAGCCGGTTCCCAAGTCGGATGTGCCGGGCGAACAGGCGGCGGCGACACAACCATATGTGGCGAATCCCGCTCCGGTCACGCCGGACAGATGGTCGGGCGTCTTTCCGCTTGCCGATTGGATCAGCTTGGGGGCTTGCAGCAGCGAGGCGGCGAAGCTTCGCGACGACGGCCGCTTCACACCACCCAGCCTGAAGGGCAGCATCATCTTCCCCGCCACGGCCGGCGGGACCGAATGGGGCGGCGGAGCCGTCGATCCAACGACCAACACCTATGTCGTCAATTCGAGCCGGGTGGTGCAGATCTATACGCTGATCCCGCGCAAGGATTATCAGCAGAAGGCGCAGAATGGCGAATCGGCCGGTTATTATCCGCAGACCGGCTCCCCTTACGGATTCAGGTTGCAGACTTTCCTCAACTGGGCCGGCATGCCGTGCTGGAAGCCGCCTTACGGCACGCTCGCCGCGTATGATCTCAATACAGGCAAGCGGCTGTGGAACGAACCGTTCGGCGAAGTGCAGCGCTATGGCTTCTATATGCCGGAATCATGGGGTTCAGTTACGATCGGGGCGCCGGTGATCACCAAATCGGGGCTGATCTTCATCGGCGCGTCGATGGATTCGCGTGTCCGGGCGATCGATCTCAAGACGGGAAAGGTGCTGTGGCGGAGCCTCGTCGATGCGCCTGCGGTGGCGATGCCTGCCGTCTACACATACAAGGGGAAGGAATATGTCGTCTTCGTCGTCGGCGGCAATTCGATCCTGCTGCCGAAGGTGAGCGATCAGGTTATCGCCTACGCGCTGCCGAAATAGTTCGGGGATCTCTGCGGTCGCCTTGTGAAGGAGCCTGAAGGCAGGCTCTTTCATCATGCCCGCGGGGACAATCTCACTGGATCTTCGGGGGCTGGCTCAGGTCTGGAGAAGGCGCCGGTGACGGAGCAGGCGCCGGCGCGGGCTGCTGCCCACCCAATCCCGGAGGCGGTCCGTTCAGAGTAGGCAGCGCGCCGCCAAGGCCTGAGGGTACGTCGCCCTGATCGCCCGTATTGCCGCCGAGCGGCGGCAGGCCCAACCCGCCGCCCAAGCTTGGCAACTGTATCTTGATCGTGTTCGGATTTACGGCCGGGAGTTCAGTTTTGTAGCGCGTGACCGTTTGGGGAAAGGCGATGACGAGCGCCATCATCACGACCTGGATGAGCACGAAAGGTATCGCGCCCCAATAGATCTGACCTGTGGTGATGGGCTCCGTCCGCTTCTTCGTCACCTTGTCGATATAGGGGATCTTGGGCGCGACCGAGCGCAGATAGAAGAGCGAGAAGCCGAAGGGGGGGTGCATGAAACTCGTCTGCATGTTGACGCCCAGGAGCACGCCGAACCAGATCAGGTCTATGCCGAGTTTTTGCGCCGCCGGGGCCAGAAGCGGCACGATGATGAAGGCCAATTCGAAGAAGTCGAGGAAGAAGGCCAGGAAGAAGATGATGATGTTGACGACGATGAGGAAGCCGACCTCGCCGCCGGGAACCGAGGTCAGGAGATGCTCGACCCACAGATGGCCATTGACGCCATAGAAGGTGAGCGAGAAGACACGCGAGCCGACCAGGATGAACAGGACGAAGGCGGAGAGCCGTGTCGTCGAGGCGAGCGCCTGTTCCACCGATTCCAGCGTCAGCCGGCGCTTCAGCGCGGACATGACGAGCGCTCCGACAGCGCCCATCGCGCCGCCCTCGGTCGGCGTGGCGATGCCGAGGAAAATGGTGCCGAGCACGAGGAAAATCAGCGCCAGCGGCGGAATGAGGACGATGATGACCTGCTGCGTGAGGTGCGACATCAGCTTAAGCTTGAGGCCGCGGTCGAGGATCGCCGCGAGATAGATCGCGATCGTCGCGACGACCATCGCCCAGATCCGCGCATTGTCGCCATAACGCGGCTCCAGCCACTGATAGCTGCCATAGGCGATGGCGCCGGTGGCGATCAGCGCGACGACGAGAGAGGTTACGCCGGAGCCGAGCGTCCTCGCTTCGAGCGGCAGGGCGGGGACCCATTTCGGCCTGACGATGGACATGATGAGAATGAAAAGCGCATAGAGGCCCGTCAGGACGAGGCCGGGAACCAGCGCGCCTTCATACATGTCGCCGACGGAACGGCCCAATTGATCGGCCAGCACGATCAGGACAAGGGATGGCGGGATGATCTGCGCCAATGTCCCCGAAGCGGCGATAACGCCTGAAGCCACGCGCCGATCATAGCCGTAGCGCAGCATGATGGGCAGCGAGATCAGTCCCATGGCGATGACCGACGCGGCCACCACGCCGGTCGTCGCCGCAAGCAGCGCGCCGACGAAGATGACCGCATAGGCAAGGCCGCCGCGAATGGGGCCGAAGAGTTGGCCAATCGTGTCCAGCAGATCCTCGGCCATGCCGGAGCGTTCGAGAATGATGCCCATGAACGTGAAGAACGGGACCGCGAGCAGCGTCTCGTTCGCCAGAACGCCGCCCCAGAAGCGCTCGGGCAAGGCATAAAGCAGATTCCAGGAAAGCGAAATGTCGCCGCCGGAATGAGGCGCAAGTTCGACGCCGATGAAGAAATAGAGCAGACCGTTCGCGGCAAGCGCGAAGGCGACGGGGTAGCCGAAAAGGAGGAAAAGGACGAGGCTGCCGAACATGATCGGCGCGATATTGGCGGCGATGAGTTCGAGCATCAGTTCGTCTCCGGCGTGGATACGTCTTCGAGCGGCGCGTGGGCGGAGACGTATGGCGCCGGGTCGGGAATGACGCCGCGCATCACGGCGATCTTCTTGATGATCTCGGAGACGCCCTGCAGCCAAAGAAGTGCGAATCCGATGAGAAGGAGCGACTTGGCCGGCCAGAGGATCAGTCCACCCGCATTGGTGGAAACCTCGCCGCTGCGGAAGGACAGCATGAAATAGGGCCAAAGATACCACACCATGAGCGTGGCGAAGGGCATCAGGAAGAGTGTATGCCCGATGAGGTCGATCCAGTGCTGCACGCGCCGCGGCCAAAGCCCATAGAGGATGTCGATGCGGACATGTTCGTTCCGTTGCAGCGTGTAGGCCGCCGCGAGCATGAAAGCGGCGCCGAACAGATACCATTGCAGTTCCAACCAGGCGTTGGAGGATTCGTCGAAGGCCTTGCGAATGACGGCGTTGCCCGCACTGACAATAGTGGCGGCGAAGATGAACCAGGCGACCCATCTTCCCACGAATGCCGTCAAACGATCTATGAGCCGCGACAGGCCGAGCAGCCATGTCATGCGCTTCCTCCCTTATCGGGCGATGTGCCAGGTTCTCGTTCTTGATGCGGCTACACCGCGTCCGTCGAGCCGAAGTGGTGAAGGACCAAGTCCTTAACCATTCGGCCGGCAGGCTGAATATCAGGTTTGTTACGGAGTGCAAACAAACTGACGCGATAGGTGTCACACGAAATCGCGGCCAGAAGCTTTCCCGCCGGCATGCGCGCTCAGATCCTCGAAGACGCAGTATCGTCGCTCGGTCGCAGCACCAGCAAAACCGTGAGGAAGAGAAAAACGGCGGGGTCGCGCCAGTCATTTGGCAGATAACCGGTCCAGAGCGCCTCCCCCATCCCTACCGCCGCTGCGCCGAATGCTGCCCGAAGAGGCGAGCGGTAGCCTCCGATCGCCGTCACGAAAAGGACCTTCAACCCAAAAATCAGCCCCGTTCCGAGGCTGATATTGCCGAAATAGATGGCTGCGAGACATCCAGCGAGTGCTGCCAGGAACGCGCCTGCAATTACGGAAAAGGCAAGGATGTATCCGACATCGATCCCGCACATCGACGCGGCGAGCGGGTCGTCGCTGACGGCCCTCCAGAACCGTCCCATACGCGAGCGTTGCAGGAGTGCGACGATAGCGGCGATCGCCAGCACCGCGACCGAAATGTCGATCAGTTGGATGATCGTCAACGTCACCTTGAAGCCGTTCCATTCGAGGAAGACGATGGGAATGGCCAGGATTGGCGGCAGCCAATAATCCCTGGTGTCGGAGGCGAGGCGGGCGAGTTCCAGAAGCACGATCGCGACTCCGAGCGTCGCTGCGACAATGGTGTTGGGCGAACTTTCGGACAGCGGCGCGAAGATACCGCGCGCCAATACGCTTCCAAGCAGCGCCGCATAGAGGAAGGCGGCGATGATGCCGATGGCAAGTGCGACCGGCCAGATCAGCCATAATTCGTCATAAGCGGCGACGGCGAAGAGGATCGCCATCTGCCCGCAAAAAGCAAAAACCGGTCCGTAGGCGAGATTGGTGCGCCGGATGACGCCATGCGTCAGGGAATAACCGAAGGCAAGCAGGGCATAGAGCGCGCTGCCGTGCAAGCCGTTCAGCACCTGCTGCAGGAAATAGGCCATTCATAATCCGCCGTAGCGCGTCAGGAAGTGGAGGATGAGCAAAGCAAACTAACTTGTCAAATGTATTTTACCAGTTAGAATCATTACATGACGATTGCGTGGACTCAACATAGATTTTCCGGCGGGGTATTGGCGCTCAATGTCACCAATACGGTGGTTCACCGCGACGATCCGGCATTGTCATTCGACCGGTTCGAAGAAGCGGGTGAGATCGCGCGTTTTGCCGAGGCGGCGAATGTCTATTGCGCCGACGAACTTGGCGGCCGTTCGCTTTCGGTTTCGCGTCCCGACGCCGCCGCGGAAAAAATCATCGCGCTTCGCGAGGCGACGGACCGGCTTTTTCGCCATGTCGCGGACAAGGGCACGCTGCAAACGGACAATCTTAGCGATTTCATGCTGGTTGTGGGAAAGGCGCTTGAGGGACATGGCGGCGCCGTCTCGCCGGACCGGCCGTTCGGAAATCCGGAGAAGCCACTGCCTTTCGAAGCCGGTGTCTCCTTCTCGGCGCTTTCGCTCCTTCAGCCGGACCGGCTCCGCCGGATCAGGGTATGCCGCAATTGTGCCTGGCTTTTCCTCGATCGCAGCCGAAATGCAAGCAGGCTTTGGTGCGACATGGCGGTTTGCGGCAATCGGCAGAAAGCGAAACGTCACTATCGGCGCCGGAGGGCGGAAAGGGGGGATGGATGATGAGACGGATGCGGGGAAAAAGAGACGCGGTCTGCCGCGTGGCTGTCCTGGGAGCGGTCCTTTTCTCCGCCGGTATTCTCGGCGCGTGCCGCGAATCAGGGGGCAAGGACCAGCTTTTCGCTATTTCCGGAAAGCTCTTCGAATTCAATTACCGCCTTGCGCAGGCCACCTATGTCGTGACCTTGAAGCCGCTCAAACCCATGGTGGAAGGACAAGTCGCAGTCGCCTCCTTTCAGAACCCGGCAGGGGGTGGCCCGATCGTCGTCAAGGAAAAGATCTGGCCGCAACTGCCGCATGTGACGCTCGATAGCCCCCCACTCACTTGCGTGGTCAAGAACAAGCCTTACCAGGTTTCGATCCGTATCGAGGATTCGAAGGGCAAGCTGCTACAGAAGCTCGATGCGACGATCACCTCCTCGCAAGACCAGAGCATCCTGCCGGACAAGCCGCTCGTGGTCGGGCCGATCTACGAACTCAATCCCGAACTGGCCGGGCACCCGGATGGCCGATTGCCGGGAACGCCCAAGCCGCATTGTCCGGCGGCGGCCTGAGATCGATCGTTTTGCGGTAGGAAGGTCGTTCCTCCTGTTCGTAACGACCCGATGGCGCTTGGCAGGCGCGGGTGTTCACGCCATGATCCCTGCCTCGGGATTCTTTTCATCGGAAATCCCGCAATTCGGTCGATCCGGATAATGGAGCAATGCGGTGACAATGCCGCTCCACCCGACATGGCAGGATATTTCGATCAGGCTCATCCTGACCGTCATCGCGGGCGCGGCGATCGGGTTGAACCGGGAGGCGCGGGGCCACGCGGCCGGCTTCCGCACGACAATCCTGGTGGGCCTTGCCGCTGCTATCTCAATGATCCAGGCCAACATCCTGCTTTCAGTGGAAGGAAAAGCTCCGGGCTCGTTCGCCACGATGGACATATTGCGGTTCCCGCTCGGCGTGCTGACGGGTGTCGGCTTTATCGGCGGCGGCGCCATATTGAAGCGTGGCAATTTTGTCACCGGCGTAACCACGGCGGCGACGCTATGGGCCATCACGGCAATCGGTCTGTGCTTCGGGGGCGGCCAGCTTGGCGTCGGCATTGCGGGAACGGTGCTGGCCGCCTTCACATTATGGGCGCTCAAATGGGTCGGCCTTCGCATAGCGCGCGAACAAAGGGCGACCTTGACCATCCTCTCGACCGGCCTGTCAGCGCCGGAGGTCGATCGTACGCTTGCGGGCGCGGGATTTCGTGCCTATTTCGTCGGAAAGCGTCAGGCCCGGAATGCTGGTGATCAGCTGTTTTCCTTCGAGATATGCTGGACCGGTTCCGATCCCGCCGAAACGGCGAACCGGCTGTTGCGGCTTCTGGACGCGGACTACAAGGTCGAATCTTTCGAATTGGTCACGGAAATCGCCCACTGAGCAAAACAGGATCAGGGATCAAGCGCCGACACGTCAATGAACAGAGTGGCTGCGGAACTAATTTCAGTGCGTCCGAGCTGACTCTCCACGCATAATTATGACGGAATTCGCCTTCTATACGTCGCGTTGTTGCGCCTGCCGATTTTGTTTGACGCGTTGGGAAAGCGGCGAAAAACTGACATGAAGAAGAACTCCGCTGTCGAATCGTCGGCTGCCGGAGAGGAGACAGCCCGATGACTATCCATGGCGTTTCGCTCGACGATAAATACGATTTGTCGAAAGAACGTATCTTCCTCTCGGGCTCGCAGGCGGTCATTCGCATGCTGCTGATGCAGCGCGAACGCGACCGGAGAGCAGGAATCAGGACGGCAGGTTTCGTCTCGGGCTACCGCGGCTCGCCGCTTGGCGGGCTGGATCTTCAGCTATGGAAAGCCAAGAGCCAATTGGCTGCTTCCGATATCGTCTTTCAGCCGGGACTGAACGAGGAACTGGCGGCGACGGCCTGTTGGGGCTCGCAGCAGACCGAACTTCTCGGCGAAGGCCGGCATGATGGGGTTTTTGCGCTGTGGTACGGCAAGGGGCCGGGGGTCGATCGCTCGGGCGATGTGATCCGGCACGGCAATCTGGCCGGTTCTTCCAAATATGGCGGCGTTCTGGCGCTGATGGGCGATGACCATACCGCCGAATCATCGACGACGGCGCATGCGACGGAATTCGCGTTCATCGATGCGATGGTTCCCATCTTCAATCCGGCCGGCGTCCAAGAGATCATTGACTACGGCATCTACGGTTATGCGCTGTCGCGTTTCGCCGGCACCTGGGCGGCGATGAAATGCGTCAAGGACAATATCGAATCGACGGCCTCCGTCGATGTGTCGCTCGACAGGCTGAACGTGGTTCTTCCGGAAATCGACATGCCGTTCGGCGGGCTCAATATCCGCCATGAGATCGACATGCTCGGGCAGGAAGCTCGGCTGCACGAATACAAGCGCACCGCGGCCGCCGCTTTCATCAAGGCGAACAATCTCAACCACATCGTCTATTCGGGCGGGCGAGCGCCCAGGATCGGCATCATCAGCGTCGGCAAGAGCTATCTCGACGTCCGGCAGGCGCTTGACGACATCGGCATCGACGAAAAGCGCGCCAATGAGATCGGCCTTCGCCTGTTCAAGGTCGGCTGTCCGTGGCCGCTCGACTTCGAACATGTCAGCCGGTTCGCCGAAGGGCTCGAAACGGTCCTCGTCGTCGAGGAGAAGCGGTCGCTCATCGAAGTCCAGCTTCGTGAAAGCCTCTATGGAACGGCGATGCAGCCTGAAATCGTCGGCAAGAAGGATGAGCGCGGCGAATGGCTCTTTCCCGCCAAGGGCGCGCTCGACCCGAACGACATCGCTATCGCCATCGGCGAACGCGTGCTGAAGGTGATCGGTCCCTCGGAAGAGATCGCCCAGCGCGTCAGCAAGATGAAGCAGTATCAGGCGATGCTCGCCGACACGCAGGATGTCGGCTCGCGCACGCCCTATTTCTGCTCAGGCTGTCCGCACAATTCCTCGACAAAGGTGCCGGAAGGTTCGATCGCAGGCGCCGGGATCGGCTGTCATTTCATGTCGCTGTGGATGGATCGCTCGACGGTAGGCTTTACCGCGATGGGCGGCGAGGGGGCGCAATGGATCGGCCAGGCGCCCTTTTCGAAACGCTCCCACATGTTCCAGAATCTGGGCGATGGGACCTATAATCATTCGGGACTGCTGGCGCTTCGCTTCGCGCTCGCCTCCGATGCCAACATCACTTACAAGATCCTTTATAACGATGCCGTCGCCATGACCGGCGGGCAGCCGCATGAAGGGCAACTGACGGTCGATGCCATTGCAAGGCAGGTCCGGGCCGAAGGGGTCGAGCGGATCGCAATCGTCACCGACGAGCCGGGAAAATATGCCGGACGCGTGGAATTTCCCTCTGGCGCGACCATTCATCACCGCGACCAACTCGACCAGGTGCAACGCGAGTTGCGCGAGGTGAAAGGCGTCTCGGTGCTTCTCTATGACCAGACCTGTGCGGCGGAAAAACGCCGCCGGCGCAAGCGCGGGACCTTCCCCGATCCGGACAAGCGCATCATCATCAACGAGTTGGTCTGCGAAGGCTGCGGCGATTGTGGCGTCGCCTCGAACTGCGTCTCGGTGCAGCCGCTCGAAACCGAATTCGGACGCAAGCGGCGCATCGACCAGTCAAGTTGCAACAAGGATTTTTCCTGCGTCAACGGTTTCTGTCCGTCCTTCGTAACGGTCCATGGCGCGAAGATCCGCAAGGCCGAAGGCGTGGCGGGAGCCACGGATCCGCTCGAGGGTGTTCCAGCGCCTGCAGCCTTTCCGCTTGGCGAAAACTGGGCCGGCATCGTCGATGGTATCGGCGGCACCGGCGTGGTGACGATCGGCGCCATTCTCGGCATGGCGGCGCATCTCGAAGGCAAGGGCTGTGGCATGATCGACATGGCCGGCCTTGCCCAGAAAGGCGGCGCCGTTTTCAGCCATATAAGGATCGCGAAAACGCCGGAGGACATTAACGCCATTCGCGTTTCCGCCGGCAAGGCGGATCTCATCCTGGGCTGCGATCTCGTCGTTTCGGGCGCCAAGAAGGTGCTCGCAGCCGCGCGTGTTGGCCAGACCGTCTTCGTCGCCAACACGGCGGAGGTGATGCCGGGTGACTTCGCGCGTTCGGCGGATTTCTCGCTGCCGACCGAAAGGCTGAAGAAGGCCATCCGCGAGGCTGCCGGACAAGACAATGCGCATTTCTTCGATGCGACACGCACCGCGACCGTACTTTTCGGCAATTCGCTGGCGGCGAACATGTTTCTCCTCGGCCTGGCCTTCCAAAAGGGCGGGCTTCCGCTGTCGGCGGAGGCGATCGAGCGGGCGATCGAATTGAACGCCCAGGCGGTCGCGATGAATATTTCCGCCTTCCGGTGGGGACGCCGGGCAGGGCACGCTCCGGATTTCGTGCGCAAGCTGGTGGATGATGCCGGGCCGAAAACCGGCGATAACCACCCGGCAAGGACGCTCGACGAGATTGTCGATCGGCGAAGCGCCTTCCTGCGGGACTACCAGGACGCGGCCTATGCGAAGCGCTACGCCGATCTGGTCAAGGGGATGCGGGCAGCCGAGGAGCGCGCAAGCCGGGGTTCGACAGCGGTATCTGAAGCCGCCGCGCGCAACCTGTTCAAGCTGATGGCGATCAAGGATGAATACGAAGTCGCGCGGCTCTACACCGACGGCAGTTTCGCGAAACAGCTTTCCTCGACCTTTTCCTCCTATGACCGGCTCGAATTCCACCTCGCTCCGCCGATCCTGAACAGGAGGGACGCGAACGGCCGGTTGAGGAAATCGGCTTTTGGTCCGTGGATGATGAAGCTCTTCCGGATGCTCGCAGGGCTGAAAGGACTGCGCGGCACCGCCTTGGATATTTTCGGCTACACAGCCGAGCGGCGCATGGAAAGGCAGCTTCTCGCCCGATATGAAGCCGATCTAACGACGGTCCGTTCCGGTCTGGACGCTCGCAATATCGAGGCAGCCGTGGCGCTTCTTTCCGTTCCTTCGCTGATCCGCGGTTTCGGCCACGTAAAGGCGGAGAATGCCAAGACGGCCGAGGCTGAAAGGGAACGGCTGCTCGCCCGTTTCCGTAGGAAGGATACTGATCCGGCGGCATTGCAGGCGGCCGAATAACCCAGGCCATGGTGCGGTTGGTCGAATCGCGTCATGTTCCTATTTCTTGCGTGAGCCTGCTTCTTTCGGAAACCGCGCCCACTTTTCCGGGTCATGTGCTCGTGTTTTCGTAAATGCTCAAATAAGCGTTTATTAACAGGCGCGTGGCATGATCAGCTTCCATTCGGCGGATCAGGCGATGAGCAGATCAAAACCGGCAAATATCCCTGCCGACGTCTATATCCAGTTTGTTCGCTCTCTTTTCAACAGCGTGCATACCGTGCTCGTGGGCACGCTTATCCACACCGCGATCCTGCTGCTGGTCTTCTGGAAGAACGGTTCTCCTGTTTATGCGGGGATTGCCGCGGCGCTGTTTGGCATCGGCATTTGGCGGTATGCCAAAATGGTGGAATTCACGCGCTCCGGAACGATTGCCAATCAGGCCGACGCCGAGAAATGGGAGCGCAGCTACCTTTTCCAGGGAACTGTTCAGGCTCTCGCGATCGGATTTTTCTGCTTTACCGCCACTTATCTCGTAACCGACCCCTTTGCGGAGATGGCCGCCGTCGTCCTTGCTTTCGGCTCCCTCGTTACCGTGGCCGGACGCAATTATGGTTCGCGGCGAATGGTGCTGGTGTTCAGTTCGGCCTTTATCTGCCCTATCGGGATTGGCCTCATTTTGCGCGGAGAGATGCCGTATTTTCTTCTCGGCCTCGTCCTCATTCCCTTCTTCCTGATCGTCGTGGGTACCGCCGCCCAAGTTCGTGAAGTTCTGTTTTCAGCGGTTATCGGACACAGGCAGGCAAAACAACTCGCACAACGGTTCGATCGTGCACTGAACACGATGCCGCACGGGCTAGTCATGCTCGATTCGCAGGGCAGGATTGCCGTTGCCAACGCGGAAGCGTCCCATATCGTCGCGGCTCGATCACCGGAAGTTCTCGTGGGCCGCACCCTCAAGTCGCTTATGATGCGGAGCGTCGCAGCGGGCCTGCTGGACTTGAAGGATTGCAATTTTGCCGAGGGGCAATTGGCGCGCGCGTTACGCGAGGGGCGCGATCGTAAGTTATTGTTGAGCTTCAACAATGGTCGCCATCTTGAACTCTCGTCGAGAGCTGGCGGCGACGAATTGGGCGTCGTGATTTTCGAAGATGTGACGGCGCGTATAGAAGCGGAAGAAAAGGTTCGCTTCATGGCGAGCTTCGATAGCCTCACCGGGCTTGCCAACAGGGCGTTCTTCCACGAAACGGTGACAAATCTGCTTTCGCACGGAGATCGGCAGCGCCTCTGTGGCCTTGTCGTCTTCGATCTCGATGATTTCAAGACCGTCAACGACACGCTCGGCCATCCGGTCGGAGATGGCCTGATCTACGCCGCCGCGGAACGGCTCAATGTCTTCGCAAGCGACGATATCATCGTCAGCCGCTTTGGCGGAGACGAGTTCATGGTGTTTTTCAACGACGTCGAGGATCAGCGCGACTTCAGCCAAAATCTCGAAAAGATTTTCACCTCGTTGCAGGGAGATGTCGATATTGCCGGCAACATGTTGAAGATCCAATGCAGCGCCGGTGCGGTATTGGGCGCTGCTTGCGAAATCGATGTCGATGCGATGATCGTGAAAGCGGATCTGGCGCTTTACAGGGCCAAGGACGGGGGCAAGGCCGGATGGCGGCTGTTCGAAGCCTCCATGGACGCGGCATTCCGCAGCCGGCAAATCATGAAAGCCGATCTGAGAAGCACCATCGAAGCGAAGGGTTTGAGAGTCGTCTACCAGCCGATCGTCTCCATGGATTCCATGCGCATCTCCAGTTGCGAGGCGCTTTGTCGCTGGGATCATCCCGAACTGGGTCCCATTTCGCCTGCGGTATTCATTCCCCTGGCGGAAGAGATGGGAATTATCTCCGAGATTTCGGCTTTTGTGGTGGCCCAGGCCTGTATCGAATGTGCCAAATGGCCGGAGCAGATCTCCGTTTCGGTCAACCTATCGGCAAAGGATTTCCGCGACCGCGCCATCCTGGACAAGATTCGCGACGCCTTGGAGACGGCGGGCCTGGCGCCGCATCGCCTGGAAATCGAGGTCACAGAAACCGCGCTTCTGGACGACAAGGCAGCGACGAGAACGCTTCTCGACGAACTGAAAGCGCTTGGCGTGCGAATTGCCCTCGACGATTTTGGCACAGGCTATTCGAGTCTCAGCTATCTCCACACGCTGCCGCTCGACAAGGTGAAGATCGATAGAAGCTTCCTTCTCGACGTGACGCGCAGCCGACGTTCGCTTGAACTCCTCAAGGGCATTGTCAATCTTTCGCGGCCGCTTGGCCTCAGCGTTACCATCGAAGGCATCGAAACATTCGAGCAGCTCAAGATTCTGGCGCTTGAGGTTAAGCCCGACCTCGCGCAAGGATTTCTCTTCGGCTCGGCCTTGACGGCTTCCGGTATCGATACGATGTCGAATACGGTTTGGCCCTTCGCAAGCGAAATAAGATCGGGACGCCGCGCTGCGCGTCAGTGATGGAGCTGCCAGCCTCCTCACATCAACATTAAGGTTAATTTTAGGTAAATACGAACTCTCAACCTTTTTGCTTTTATAAAATTAGGCCTTGGTTTACGCTTTATTAAAAAGCGGGGACGAGGGCATGAAAACCAATACCGAAAGGCATGAGACCGAGGGCGTTGCGGATGATTCCGGAGCGACAGTCTTCGCGCGTCATGTCCTCGAAATCATGGAAAATATAGAATATCGTCTTTGCGAAAGCGGAGAAGATTTGGAGAATATCTTCAGACTTCGTTATAATTCCTATCTCGCTGTCGGTATGATCGGTCCCAACGACACACGCATGATCGTCGATACCTATGACGACATGCAGAATGCCTTCAACTATGGCGTTTTCTACGATGGGAATCTTGTCAGTACGATAAGGTTACAGCATGTTACTGCCGAGTTTCCCCGCTCTCCAAGCGTCACCGTATTCGGAGATGTTCTCGAACCGAGATTGGCCGCGGGAGAAACCTTTATTGATCCGGGGCGTCTCGCGGCCGATCTCGAATGGTCTTCCACCTTGCGCGTGCTGCCTTACATCACCTCCCGACTGGCCATGCTGGCCAGCCAATATTTCAATGTCTCGGCTTGTTTGCAGGCCATAAAGGCGGAGCATGCAGCCTTCTATAGACGCGTCCATGCCGCCGAGCCTCTGGTTCAAGCACGCGACTATCCGGGGCTGACTTGTCCGGTCGATCTGTGGCAGTCGCCCTGCCCGTTAATGTGGGAGCAGGGCATGAAAAGGTTCGCATTCTTCCGTTCGACACCGATGGAGGAGCGCTTGTTGTTCACCAAGTCGGGCGCCGGCTACCGGGCGCCCCTGACCGTCCTGCCAACCGCCAAATATCTCAGTTGCGCGGCCTGAGGATTTTATAACGCGACGATTTCCATGCTCGAGCGTTATTGCCTCACAGACAGATTTGAGCCGCAACAAGGTTGAACCAGATGCATCACGTGATGATTGCCCCACTCGTTTCCCTGATCGCAGGTATTCTCATTCTCATCATGCCGCGATTGCTCAACTATATCGTGGCGATCTATCTCATCATCGTTGGATTGCTCGGCCTGTTTCCGCATCTCGCGGGCTGATCGGGCCACTTTCAATACTTGCGCTGGATCGAACGCGCCGGAAGCCGGCGGCCCGCGTCAAATTGTGCGCTTCGAACGCCTCCCATTGCTCTCTGATCAGCTTTTCGCTATGTCGGAACAATGATTTGAGAAGGGGTTCGATATGGCAGATCATCCGCCCGCCATGCCGGCAGAAGTGGGCGCCGAGATGGATTATCCGCAGCATGAAAAGAGTTATCGACTTTTCGTTGCGCTGGCGAAATACGGCACATTGCATGTTCTTGCCGTCCTGATCGCCCTGGCGTTCGGGTTCTTCACCAGCGCCGGCTTCTTCTCCTCGCTCATCCTATTCATTCTGATATCGGCTGTCGGTATCTATCTGTTGCGGTCGGCGCCGGAGCATATCGCCTAACTGTCGGCTCGCAGCATAGCTTTCTTGCGCCCAACCGAGAGGGGACCAGCGGTGGGACAAACGGTTTTTATACCCAGGGAGCGTTCGCCGCTTGAACCGCGTGTTGCTGCGTCTCCGGATACGGTGAAGCGGCTTTCGATGCTCGGCTTCGATGTCGTGGTGGAGAGCGGAGCAGGCACCTTGTCGCGCGTTCCGGACGAGGAATTCGCCAGGGCAGGGGCCGCAATCGGCAAAAGCACGGACGCTGGAAAAGCGGATGTCGTGCTCAAGGTGCGGCGGCCGGACGACGATGAGATCGCGGGTTACAAGAAAGGCGCGATCGTCATCGCGACCATGGATCCCTACCAGGCGAGCGCGTCGCTCAACCGCATGGCGAAAGCCGGGCTGACGGCCTTCGCGATGGAGTTCATGCCGCGCATAACACGCGCGCAATCGATGGACGTTCTGTCGAGCCAGGCCAATCTTGCCGGCTATCAGGCGGTTATCGATGCGGCGGCCGAATATGATCGCGCGCTTCCGATGATGATGACCGCAGCCGGTACCGTTCCGGCGGCGAAGGTGTTCGTCATGGGAGCGGGCGTCGCCGGCCTGCAGGCGATCGCGACGGCGCGCCGTCTTGGCGCTGTCGTCACCGCAACGGATGTCAGGCCCGCCGCCAAGGAACAGGTCGCCTCGCTCGGGGCGAAGTTCATCGCCGTCGAGGACGAGGAATTCAAGGCGGCGGAAACGGCGGCCGGCTACGCCAAGGAAATGTCGAAGGAATACCAGGCCAAGCAGGCGGCGCTGACAGCGGAGCACATCGCCAAGCAGGATATCGTCATCACCACGGCGCTGATACCGGGTCGCCCCGCGCCGCGGCTGATTTCGGCCGCGGTCGCGGCGTCGATGAAACCAGGCTCGGTGATCGTCGATCTCGCCGTCGAGCGCGGCGGCAATGTCGAGGGCGCCGAGGCCGGCAAGGTCGTCACTACCGGCAATGGCGTCAAGATCGTCGGCCATCTCAACATGCCTGGCCGGATCGCAGCGTCCGCCTCGCTGCTTTACGCCAAGAACCTCTATACCTTCCTCGAAACGATGGTGGACAAGAGCGCAAAGACGCTCGCGGTCAATTGGGATGATGAATTGGTGAAGGCCACGCTTCTGACGCGGGACGGCAGTGTCGTGCATCCGAATTTCGCCGCCGCGACGGTTACCGAAGCGGCCGATGCGGCGCGACCAGTCGGAAAACAGAAGTCGGCTGCGGAAACCGCCGCTGCGCCCAAGCCGGCGCGGCCCAAGCGGCCAACCGCTTCCGCCAAGCCCGCCGTAGCGAAGCCCGCGGGCAGCAAGCCCGACGATACCGGGGGACCTGCCCGCAAGGCAGCGAAGCCGAGGGGGGAGAAGTGATGGACAAATCGGCCCTGCAACAGGCGCTCGACCAGCTGGACCATGCCGCTGCCGCGGTCCGCGCCGCTGCCAGCGGCGAGGGCGGCCACGCAGCCGATGTCGCCGGTGCTGCTGCGCATGCGGCGACAGGCGGGGCGATCGATCCGTTCATCTTCCGCTTCGCCATTTTCGTGCTGGCTATCTTCGTCGGCTACTACGTCGTCTGGTCGGTGACGCCGGCCTTGCACACGCCCTTGATGTCGGTGACGAACGCGATCTCCTCCGTCATCGTGGTGGGGGCGCTTCTGGCGGTCGGCATCTCGGCTTCCGGTTTGGCGACAGGTTTCGGCTTTGTCGCTCTGGTGCTCGCCTCGGTCAATATCTTCGGCGGCTTCCTGGTGACGCAGCGCATGCTTGCCATGTACAAGAAGAAAGAGAAGTGAGCCGATGTCCGTCAACCTCGCTTCCTTCCTCTATCTCATCTCGGGCATACTTTTCATTCTCGCATTGAGGGGCCTGTCGCATCCGACAACCAGCCGGCAGGGCAATCTCTATGGCATGATCGGCATGGCGATCGCCATCGTGACGACGCTGGCGCTGGCGCTGCCGTCCCCAGGGCGCTTCGGACTGATCGTGCTCGGCATCGTTATTGGTGGCGGGGTCGGCGCTTTCATCGCGCGCAAGATCGCCATGACGGCGATGCCGCAGCTCGTCGCGGCCTTTCACTCGCTCGTCGGCCTCGCTGCGGTCATGGTGGCGGCCGGCGCGCTTTACGCGCCGGAAAGCTTCGGCATCGGTACGCCGGACGCCATCCGCACCGAGGCGCTGATCGAGATGTCGATCGGCGTCGCCATCGGCGCCATCACCTTCACCGGCTCCATCATCGCCTTCCTCAAGCTCAACGGCAATATGTCGGGCAAGCCAATCATGCTGCCGGCGCGACATCTCATCAATATCGTGCTGGCTGTGGTGGTTGTCCTGCTGATCGCGGCGCTGGTGACGACGCAAAGTCACGCCGCCTTCTGGCTGATCGTCGTCATCGCGCTGGCGCTCGGCATCCTGCTGATCGTCCCGATCGGCGGCGCAGACATGCCGGTCGTCATTTCGATGCTGAACTCCTATTCGGGATGGGCTGCCGCCGGCATCGGTTTCACGCTCGGCAATCTCGCGCTTATCATCACCGGGGCGCTGGTCGGCTCGTCGGGCGCGATCCTGTCCTACATTATGTGCAAGGGCATGAACCGCTCCTTCCTTTCCGTCATCCTCGGCGGTTTCGGAGGTGAAACTGCCGCGGCGGCCGATGACGGCATCGAGCGCACCGTCAAGCAGGGCTCAGCGGATGACGCCGCCTATCTGATGAAGAACGCACAAAAGGTCATCATCGTCCCCGGCTACGGTATGGCGGTGGCTCAGGCTCAGCACGCGCTGCGCGAAATGGCTGACAAGCTGAAGGCGGAGGGGGTCGAGGTGAAATACGCGATCCATCCCGTCGCCGGCCGCATGCCCGGCCATATGAACGTGCTTCTGGCGGAAGCGAATGTCCCTTATGACGAGGTGTTCGAGCTGGAGGACATCAATTCGGAATTCGCGCAGGCCGACGTCGCCTATGTCATCGGCGCCAACGATGTCACCAATCCCGCCGCGCGCGACGACAAATCCTCTCCGATTTACGGCATGCCCATCCTTGAGGTGGACAAGGCGCGCACCTGCCTCTTCGTCAAACGCTCGCTCGGTTCGGGCTATGCCGGCATCGATAACACGCTGTTCTACAAGGACGGTACGATGATGCTTCTCGGCGACGCCAAAAAGATGACGGAAGATATCGTCAAGGC
>Ga0164242_10002794_pt1 | contig 20165 bp, 18 predicted proteins | sample OricomgcompostMG_FD_108783 | JGI IMG/M metagenome (GOLD analysis project Ga0164242, IMG submission 108783) | Miracle-Growth compost microbial communities from Emeryville, California, USA - Original compost - Miracle growth compost (MG) ... | reverse complement strand
CTTCCTGATGAGCCATAGGATAATGAACAAAATGAAACAAGCTACTATTTCATAAAAAGGCGTAGGAAAAACCGGTTGCGGCAATGTCCGGCAATATTTCCCCTGGCAGTCGCGCAATAAAATACCGTCTTCATTGACATTGTGAGGATAAGTAAACGCAAACATCCATGTTGGTAAAAATTTGGGCCCTCTGAAGCTTTTATGGGGAACCTTATCCAGCGATTGTTCATGGCGGTCTGTAACCATTGTTGAAACACCCGGCGCATCCTCAACAATTCCTCTTAAATAATAGGACGAATCTTCCTTTAATTTTTGTTGAAATTGTTCTGGTGTGGCAGGTACTACATGACCGGGAACATCACTGACGTAAGCGCTGTTAAAAATTCCCCAATCGCCATCGCCGGCAGTCTGGCATCCCATACGTCCGATTGCATATGCAATCATCAAAGCAGGAGCTGCTGCATCTATAAGATAAAGCAATCCTATCCCTTTTTTTCTTGCATAAATACAAATGGCAATGGCAGCACAAATCAGTCCCCCGTAAAATGTGAGTCCGCTTGGCGCAATTAAGTTGGCTATTGGATCCTGGATAAATCGATCCCAGTTTTCAAGATTGTCAAAAATTTTTGCACCGATAATTCCAAAGACAAGTGCAAAAATAACGATGTCTCCTACCCTGTCGTGCGGCCAGATACGGATCGTTCTCTTTTCGGGTTTGGCTAATTTTTGTTTATCCTTTTCTTTGTATTTTAGATAAATAAGTACTGCTGCGAGGATCAATCCTCCCAGCCAACTTCCCTGTGAAGAAAAAATATATTCCTGCAGATCAAGCCCGGTTTGACGGCTGGCTATGAAAGCGCCAACCAGTTTATAACCAAAAATGAAACCCACAAAACCATTGACAAATAAGGATAGTAAAGAAGCAGGAGCGCCGGTGGTAATTGTTTCTTCACGCGGTAGCAAAAGACCTTGTTTCTCTTTTCGTTTTAATTCCCTGGTAAGGAACCAGGCAGAAACAATAAAAGCCAGCGCTACAAAAATGCCAAAAGTGTAAAAGATTTTAAAAGCATTGATTTTCCAGCCAAACCAATCATTAAATACAAAATATAAATTTGGATACATACTTTCCTTTTAGCTTTGGAAAAAAATTTCACTACTTCTTTTTACACAAGATATTTTTAAAAAAATAAAAAACCTCCAAAAAATTGAAGGTTTTTATTTTAAACTTTTAGCAATAGGCTTCAAAAGCAGCACTGAGATTGTTGGCAATCATCTGGGCGGAAGCTCCCTCGATATTGTGCCTTTCTAAAAAATGAACCAATTGTCCATCTTTAAATAATGCAACTGACGGTGAAGAGGGAGGATAAGGAAGCAAATGCTCACGTATCTTACTTACTGCATCATAATCAAAGCCGGCGAATCCTGTTGCAAGATGATCTGGTTTTTTATCACTTGTTTCTAAGGCAAGTAAAACACCAGGTCGTGCTGTGCCTGCTGAACAACCACACACTGAATTAATAACAACTAAGGTAGTGCCCTGCTCATGAAGTGCATTTTCAGCTTCTTCTGCAGTAGTTAAATCGGTAAATCCGTTTTCTGTTAATTCACCTTTCATGGGAATTACTATTTCTGCTGGATACATATTTTTTAAATTTTTAAAATTAAGACCGCAAATTTACGACACTTAACTGTTTTAATAAAGTCCTTTTTCATTATAGAATAGAAATATTGTCATAAAAAAAATAAAGAAAAGACAAAATGTCTTTTATTTAATACATTTTTTCTGCTTTTAGCCGTTGGTATTTGTTTTGATCTTCATAGAAAAAATAATCAAAAAACCTTTAAAAAATAATCGTTATGACCACAATTAAATTTAACCAACCACCACTGAAAACATTGGATTTTTTTCTTGACAATTTATTCAATGAACTGCCTTCAAAAAACAGCAGCATGAATTTTCCTGCTGTAAATGTTTTGGAAAACAAGGACAATTATGAATTAGAGTTTAATGTTCCGGGCAGAAATAAAGAAGATTTCAAAATAACCATTGAGAAAGAAATTCTAACTGTCTCTTTTGAGAAAAACGAAGAAAAGAAAGATGAAAATCAAAAAGTGATCAAAAAGGAATTTGTGATTCAATCATTCAAAAGATCATTTACATTGGATGAGAAAATCAATAGCGAAGAAATTAATGCGAAATACGAAAACGGCATCCTTTATCTTACTCTTCCAAAAAAAGAAGAAGTAAAAGTGCTTCCAAAAGAAATAGCAGTAAGCTAATATAACTGGATATTAGTTTGATTAGATGTAGTGTTTTGATAACCTCCTCTTTTTGGGGAGGTTTTTTTTTGCAACTGAACCGGTAACTTTACTTGCACATAAAATCATTTAGAAAGTAAATACTAGATTTTAAAGAATGAGAAAATGATTGAAAATAAAATTCATCAAAAAAATATAATTACTGCCGGCTCTGACATTACAGAAGCAAAAAAAGCTTTGATAATGGTGCATGGGCGTGGTGGTACCGCTGAAGACATTCTTTCACTTGCACAATATTTATCCATAAATGATTTTGCTTTGCTTGCGCCACAAGCACAAAATAATAGTTGGTATCCTTATTCCTTTATTGCCCCAATATCACACAATGAACCTTTTTTATCTTCGGCTTTGACTTTATTAAAAGAAACAACGGATGAGGCAATTGCAGCAGGAATTTCTAAAGAAAATATTTATTTTCTTGGCTTTTCCCAGGGAGCATGTTTAGCGCTTGAATTTGTTACAAGAAATGCAAGTAAATATGGAGGAATTGTAGTCTTTTCGGGAGGATTAATTGGAGATAAAATCTATCGTGATCATTATAATGGTAATTTCGAAAAAACTGCTGTTTTCCTCGGTAGCAGCAATCCCGATCCTCACATTCCTGTTGAAAGAGTCAGGGAAAGCACGTCCATTTTAAAAGAAATGAATGCAACTGTCACAGAAAAAATTTATCCAAATATGGGACATACTATTTCCAGTGATGAAATTGAGCTTGCAAATCAACTGATTTTCTCCTGATAAATCTTCCTATGCATGATTTTTGATTGAATTTTATAATGGAAAAAAATTATGCATCGGTTTACAGTGCTTTAGGTGCCGACATTTTAATAGCAACGATAAAATTCATCGCCGGTGCATATTCCCACAGTTCTTCAATGATCTCTGAAGGAATTCACTCTTTGGTAGATAGCACCAATGAAATTTTGCTTTTGTATGGAATGAAAAGGAGCAAAAAACCTCCTGACAAAATCCGTCCATTTGGATATGGAAAAGAACTTTATTTCTGGTCATTTATTGTTTCGATTTTAATTTTCGGTCTCGGTGGTGGAATTTCTATTTACCAGGGAATCATGCACATCCGGCATCCGCTTATGTTGGGTGACGTAAGCTGGAACTATGTCGTCCTCATCTTTTCCATGATTTTTGAAGGCACATCTTTCGTAATTGCCATAAAAGGATTTAATAAAGCAAGAGGAAAGATACCTTTTTGGGAAGCGGTTGTGAAGAGTAAAGATCCCGCAAGCTTTCTTGTGGTTTTTGAAGATGGAGCTGCCGTAACAGGGCTGTTGGTCGTGCTGATTTTAATGAAGCTTAATGCTGTCTACCATCTCCCCTTCCTTGATGGGCTGGCATCAATCATTGTAGGATTGATCCTTGTTGTTGTTTCACTGATCTTAGCCCGCGAAAGCAGGAGCCTTTTAATGGGAGAAGGTATAGCACCTGAAACCCAGAAAAAAATAAAAGAACTTGCCGAAAAAGATATGGCGGTAATCCAGGTTACCAATATTCTTTCCACCTATGAATCTCCTGATGAAGTAGTACTGATGCTGCTGATCTATTTTAAACCCCATTTACAAACAAATGAGTTAACCGCGGCTATAGAAAGGATCAGGCACACCATTAAACAGCAATTTCCACTGGTTCAATTTGTGATCATTCAGCCACAGGCAATTCCTATGAAAATAAAATAAAAATTCGCACAACGAAATTTCAAAGTTTTACTTTTACTTTTTTTATTTATAACGGTTACCTGTAAACGAAAAGTGAATAGCCTTAAAGTCAATTATTTATGGAAATACTTGAAAAATATTTTACCGGTTTTTCTGAAAAGCAAATGAAGCAATTTGCAGCCTTAAAGGATCTATATGAGGAATGGAATCAAAAAATTAATGTGATTTCGAGGAAAGACATGGAACACTTTTATGAGCATCATGTTCTACATTCTCTTTCTATTGCCACACAATTTAATTTCCCCGACGGTTATAGAATCATGGATCTTGGCGCTGGCGGCGGCTTCCCCGGAATCCCACTCGCTATTTATTTCCCAAATGTGCATTTTCATTTGGTAGATAGCATCAACAAAAAGCTCAAAGTAGTGGAAGGAATTGCCAATGAAATCAATTTAAAAAATGTAACAACAGAACATATAAGAGCTGAAGAAATTAAAGACAAAAAATTTGATGTAGTTGTTTCAAGAGCGGTCGCTCCTTTAAAAGATCTTTGGTATTGGAGTAAACCTTTATTGAACAAAAGACCGGTTGACCAACCCAAAAAAATAAGTGGCTTAATCTGTTTAAAAGGCGGCGATCTTGGAAAAGAAATTTCAGAAAGCCGCCTTCATCCACGAATTTGGGAGATTAAAAAAATCTTCGATGAAGATTTTTTTAAAGAAAAATATTTGTTGAATTGCGGGTATTAAGAAGATGAAAGAGGGCAAGGCACAACTGACGACCGGCCATTGACTACTAACCACCTTCCATTACCAATTCAATTTTAAAACATTATTATCCAAATTTAAATCAGCCATTCTTTTTGTGGGATCAATTTCAGCTTTTATCAATTGATTTAATGGATGTTTAAACTCAACAATATAAGTTGGATTCGTCCAGTTCCATTCTTCATGAATGATTCTTTTCTCTGAATTTTCTGCTGGCTTACCTGCAAGCATCATATCCATTGGAATATAATGAAGTTCTTTTGTGCTATCCTTAAAAGTAAGCTCAAGATCAATAGGCATAGGCATCTGGCCAATTCTTCTCAACCTGATCTTTGTTACATTGCCATCTTCCCAAAGGCTGTCAATACTGTAATCAATTGTTTTAATTGTGTTTAACCAATACTCTTTATACCATCCCAGTTGAATGCCACTAACATCCTGTGCCACTTTGAAAAAGTCATTAGGATTAGGATGTTTTGAATGCCACAGATCATAGTATTCCAATAGGATTTTATCCCGTACAGAATCACTCACAATATATCCCAGTTGCTCAAGCAAAATTTCTCCTTTTGAATACGCATTAATTTCATAGGCAACATTGGTATTGTAATGATCAGCATTGGTAGTCATCGGTTCAGCAAGATTTATTTTTTGTAAAAAATAATATCCCCGGTAAGCGCCCGCATGATTTAACGGAAGAGCAACTCTTGTAGATTCCACTCCCTTTATTTTATTGTAATAGGCATACACTTCGCCCTCAGCATAACTTGCATACCCTTCGTCCATCCATGGATGTTCATTTTCATTAGATCCCATCATCATTTGATACCAGCTATGCATCCATTCATGAAAAGCAGTTCCAAGACCAGGGCCTTTCATTAAAGTAGCCATTGGATATTCCATTCCTCCGTCGCCCCCCTGGATAAAAGAATATTGAGGGTATAAATATTTACCAAATCTTTTTTCCATGTAGGGCAAAACGATCACTGCGGCATCAGCAACGGTTTGCCAGTTCTTTTCCAAAGAATCGACTTTCTTATAAATCACATTAATCGTTACTCCATCCACATTTCTAACAAGATGTTCATAGGTAGGATCAGCCGCCCAAACGAAGTCGTGCACATTGTTTCCCACAAAATGCCAGCTACGTTTTGCTGAAGAAATATTTTTTAATGTAGTTCCCGGTTTATCGTAACCCCATCCAATTTCTTTTGCATTTTCTAAAATACCTGTTCCACCAATTTTATAAGTTTTATCAATTTTTATCGTAACATCATAATCCCCCCAAACCCCATAAAATTCACGTGCAACATATTGCGGTGTATGCCATCCTTCATAGTCATACTCACATAATTTTGGATACCACTGGCTCATGCTATAGCGAATCCCTTCCGCATTGTCACGACCACTTCTCCTGATTTGAACAGGCACCTGTGCTTCAAAAACAATGTCAAATTTTACTTTACTATTCGCTGCAATTGGTTTGTTAAGATCAACTTCCAGAATGGTTCCATGAACCTTCATCGGTTGATCTACACCATTCATTTTTAAAGATTTTATTTTCTGATATCCAATTTCTGACGGCGTTAATTTTGAAATGCGGTCTTTTACTCTTGGATCCCAGTCCGGCCGGTCATTCACTAAAATTTTTCCAAGTTCGCGGCTCCTTACATCCATTTCACTACCCGGCTGAAAAGCGTTCCAGTATAAATGGAAATAGACTTTCATTAATTGATCCGGCGAGTTATTGGTATATTCTAATTTCTCCACACCATCAATGAGATTGGTGTTCACATTCACATCAACATTCATATTGTATTTCACTCTTTGTTGCCAACGATCCGGCTGTGCAAATACAAAAACAAAAAAACAAAAATTGAAAATTAATAAAAGAGAGATTTTTTTATTCATGGTTTTATTTTAAAAAAATATAAGTTGTAAACATCGTAAAAAATCAACTTAAAAAAAAACAGAAATGATAATTGGTAATTTCACTTGGTTGATTCTTTTTCTTGAGAAAATATAGTTAACCCTTTAACCATCTTATAATAAGGATGATCATGGCCAATAAAAAAAGGAGGATGGATAACCTGTTTATAAAATGCATTGCTCCAATCCATTTTGAATGAGGAGCATTGGGATCTTTTTTTACGATCCATAAATATTCACCTATTTGACGCCAGACACCCATATTATTAAATTAATGGTTTACATAATCATAAATAATTTTTGAAACATCAGCCATTGCTTTGATCGCAGCCTTTTCATCCTTCAGATCTTTCGAGAGCAAAACCAAAACATACTTTCTTCCATCCGGCAAAATTACAATTCCGGAATCATGATGAACGCCAGTGATAGAACCGGTTTTATGCGCCACTTTCACATTCTTCGGAAGTTCTGCAGGAATAATTTGATTATGCTCCTGGTCCAATAAAATTTTAATCATTTGATCAGAAGAACTTTTATCAACTGCTTTTCCTTCAGCAATTTTTTCAAATATCAACATCAGGTCATAAGCAGTTGTGGTATTGTTCAATCCTTTTTCATACGCTTTATTATCTTCTACTCCACGCAAAACCATAATTCTTTTTGCACCCATTTCACGCATCGTCTGCGTTACTTTTTTAGCATCTACCAGGCCAATGATCAGGTTGGTTGATAAATTACTGCTTGCTATGATCATTTGATACATGAGATCATAAAGTGTTCTTTTTTCACCAACATGCCTGTAAATCTCAGACTCACTATCATTAGTCGAATCAAGACTGTATTCGCTGCTGTCCACAATACTTTTAAAAGAATTTTTAATTACAACAGAATCATTTAAAGAAAACTTCCCTTCAGTTGCCTGCTTAAAAACTTCAATCATCACCGGAGTTTTCATGGTGCTTGCTGCATGAAAATTTTCCTGTTCATTTATCAGTAATTCTTTTCCTGTAGAAAGATCTTTAAAAGCAACTGCGAACGTGCCTTTCTGTTGGGATAGAATGTGGTTGATTTTTCGTTTTAATTGATTCATTGAATGTTTAGATTGCGCATTAACAGTAAAAGCAGCAAGTAAAATTACGATGGGGAGAAAAAACTTCATTGTGTCAAAAATAAAGACTCTTTTAGTTTTTTAGCGTTTTATAAATTATCCCTAAAAAAATCCATTTTTCCTAATTTTTTTTGTTTCTTTTTAAATAATCGGATAAAAAACTGTTGTGTCGTCAAAGTGTCATATTTATGGCACGTTATATGAAGATGTTTTCCTTAAAAGTTGCTATTCCCGTATTCTAATTTTTAATAATTAATAAAACCATGGAGGCATTTTTTTGCCTTCATTAAAAAAGACACGTATTCAACTTTTTATTTTAATTATTCTAAAACAAATTAATTATGAATCGCGTACTTATTGTTGATGATAATAATGACATTCTGTGGGTGGTCGAAATTATCCTTAAGCGTTACGGTTTTAATGTGATGACCACTTTAAAAGGTGAAGAGGTTTTATCAAAAACAAAGTCATTTTCACCACAGCTAATTCTGCTCGATGTTTTTCTTTCCGGCATTGACGGTATTGATGTTTGTAATACGCTAAAATCAACACCCGAAACAAAAGATATTCCTGTCATTATGATTTCTGCCCACACTAATTTCAAAGAAATAAAGAAATTCTGTAAGGCGGATGATTTCATGGCAAAGCCTTTTGATGCAAATGAACTGGTAAGAAGAATCAACCACTTCATTGGCGACGCAGTTCACGAATAATCATGCCTTCTGGTAATGCAACTTTCTTCCTCTTAAATATTTTTCGCGGATCACTTCATACGTCTGTTTATCACTCACTTTGCTTTCAAGCCATGAAATGATATCAAGGTAGGCAAACGCGCGGGTTTCAAATTTGCTTGTTTCAAATTGCCTGACCGTATCTAATAATTTTTCAAACTCGGGTTTCAACTTTCTTGCAGATAAGTAGAAAGACTTCCTCAAAAATTTAAAAATCTCCTCTTCAACCAAACTTAAGTTCTGCATTTTGGCCATAAACCGGTAAACCGTCTTTATAAGATACTCCAGCAACTGGAAATTCCCGAGTTCATAATGTGCTATCAAATGTAAAAGACGTGCATAGCATTGCAAATCATTACGAAGATTTACTTTCCAGTTGATGATCTTATTCAGGTAGTCAATGGCATTGTCAAAATCTCCGGCACCAAAATAAAGCGAAGCGATTTTATAGTAAAAAACGAGCGTTCTGTGTTGATCAAGAAATAAATTATATTGTTCCAGTTGTTGAGTAATTTCTCCAACAATGGATAAGCCCTCTTTGAAAGTGCCCTGCAGAAAATGTTGATTGAGCTTGGCAATATACAGGTAAACAAAAACCTGGATCTTGTTATTATCATTTTGCTTTACAATTTCCGATTGGCTGAATTCTTCAAATAAAGAGAGCGTTTTATCAAAGCCGGAATAATTTCTTAATGTAAAATGAGCATTTAATAAATTATGTAGACCTTTGATATAGTTGCCGGTTTCAATCTGGATCATCATCGGTTCACTCAAAAAAAGGTTTACCCATTTTTGCGTATACCGGTAATACATGAGGTAATCCTGTCGGATAAAGGCATACCAGCAATAACTTTGATTAAAATATAGCATCTCATAAAAGCCTTCCGGATTATTAATCTCCGGGGTAAGATTAGTGTGAAAAAAATCTTCAATTTCATCCTCATCTTCTTTATTCCTTGCCAAACCATTTTTGATATACCAGCTATATAATTGCAAAGCAAGATTTGAAAGTCTTGATTGCACGATCAGGTGTTGATTAGCCGTATTAATATCCGAAGATAACTGGTCAGCCCTGTCCTGCATACTTCTTGTAATATGAAGCGATTCAATCTTCTTTTCTAAAACCAACACTTCAATTTGAAAATTAAGCTGGTTGGTAAACTTTGCCGTTTCTTTTATCTTTTCAAGAATTTTCAGGCTCTGGTGATAAAGACCTTTATTGTATAAAATTCTTGCGAAGTCTAATTGCTCATGAAGCTGAATGTCAATGTTCTCACTACTTTCAAGTAATCTAAGGCTGCTTAAGATCTGCTTGTAGAGGTGCGCTTTTATATTTGGTAACTGTTGCTTTTTGATGGATGAAGTTTTGCTCATCAAAGAATTTTCATCATAGGTTCCCATCTTATCAATCGCATCAAATAATTGCACCACCTTCAAATCATTGTTGGAAGAATTTCTTTGAACATATAATTTAAAATTTCTTTTCTCAGACTTTTGGAGAGAATGAATCAATTGAAATAATGAATCTGTAGAGCGGTTGGGCATCGTGATAAAAAGTTGGTTCTGAAAAACAATACTTCAAACAGGGTTTGCAGTTTAAGAATAATTGCGTTAAAGATAAAAATCAATTTAGTATTTAAATTTCTTTATTGCAATTGTAAGAAGAAGTATTAAGAAAAAATTAAAAGATAAAAGCTTTATTGAAAGTTCTTTTATTTGGTAAGCAAACCCGTTTTAACTTACTGTATCGCTTCAGAGTGCCTGTTTTTTTTAATCAAATCGTTAAAAGCAACTAATTACTTCGTTAGTTGAGCATCGTAGTTAAATTAACATGGAATGTAGTGATATCAGGGCTTTTATAAAAATGCGCTTCCTTTCAGAAGTGTAAATTGAAACTCATATTGATTAGATTCAAACATATTTAGTTTCTAATTTCGGGACAGTACAGATTCTTTGCTCACAAATAAAAGAATTTCTTCTAAAAATAAATCTATGGATAAGATAATCATTTTTGATACCACACTGCGTGATGGAGAACAGGTTCCTGGTTGCAAATTAAATACTGATGAAAAGATTGAACTGGCATTGCAACTCGAAGAACTTGGCGTTGATGTCCTTGAGGCAGGCTTCCCAATTTCAAGTCCCGGAGATTTTTCTTCAGTAGAAAAAATTTCAAAAAATATTCACAAGGCAACAGTTTGCGCTTTATCACGCGCTGTTCAAAAAGACATAGAAACAGCAGCTCAGGCTTTAAAGTATGCAAAGCGGCCACGCATACATACCGGGATTGGAACATCTGATTTTCATATCAAAAGCAAATTCAATTCTAACCGTGAAGACATTTTAAAAAGAGCAGTCCAGTGCGTTAAATGGGCAAGAAATTTTACAGATGATATTGAATTTTATGCAGAAGATGCCGGCAGAACTGAAAATGAATACCTGGCAAAAGTGATTGAAGCAGTGATAAAGGCAGGCGCTACAACAGTAAACATTCCTGACACAACGGGTTATTGTTTGCCACATCAATACGGGGAAAAAATTGCTTTTTTAAAAAATAATGTGAGCAATATTGATAAGGCAGTTATCTCCTGTCATTGTCACAATGATCTTGGACTGGCAACAGCAAATTCTATTTCCGGCGCAATAAATGGTGCACGACAAATTGAATGCACCATCAATGGATTGGGGGAAAGAGCCGGAAACACTTCATTAGAAGAAGTAGTAATGATCATCAAGCAACACAAAGATTTAGGATTTGTTACAGGAATTAATTCTACAAAATTAAACCCAATGAGCAGGGTGGTTTCTGATACGATGCGAATGCCTGTTCAACCAAATAAAGCCATCGTTGGCAGCAATGCCTTTTCACATTCTTCAGGAATTCACCAGGATGGATTTTTGAAAGATACGCTTACCTATGAAATCATTAATCCTGAAGAAGTCGGTGCCGACAGTTCGAAAATTGTTCTGACGGCAAGAAGCGGCAGAAGCGCTCTTGCTTATCGTTTTCAAAAATTAGGATATGAATTTTATAGAAACGATGTGGATATTTTATATGATCGCTTTTTAAAAGTTGCTGATCGCAAAAAAGAAGTGGAAGACTCAGATCTTTCTGAACTGGCAAAAACCTATCAGAAGGCTGAAGGATTAATGATGAAGGCCTGATATAAGGAATTTCCATCTTAATTCTTAATCCTTGATACCTAATTCTTGATACCTATTAATATGAGCAAAACATTATTTGAAAAAATCTGGCTGAAACACCTGGTAAAATCAATCCCGGGCGGACCGGATGTAATATATATTGATAAACATTTCATTCATGAAGTAACAAGCCCACAGGCTTTTTCAGGAATTGAAAAAAGAGGACAAAAGCTTTTCAGACCGCGGAAAACCGTTGCTACAGCAGATCATAACGTACCCACGGTCAATCAACATCTTCCCATAAAAGATGAATTGGGGAAATTACAAGTACAACGGTTGGTGGATAATTGCAAAAAACATAATGTAGAATTATATGGTTTAGGCCATCCATTCCAGGGAATTGTTCACGTCATCGGCCCTGAATTAGGAATCACACAACCAGGAATGACCATTGTTTGCGGCGATAGTCATACCTCTACTCATGGAGCATTTGGCTCAATCGCATTTGGTATCGGAACAAGCGAAGTTGAAATGGTATTTGCTTCACAATGTATTTTGCAAAACAAGCCAAAAGTGATGCGCATCAATGTTGATGGAAAATTAAATAAAGGCGTTGTTGCAAAAGATATTATCCTTTACATCATTTCGAAAATCTCTGCAAGTGGCGCTACAGGCTATTTTGTAGAATATGCAGGTTCCGCAATCCGCTCTCTTTCTATGGAAGCAAGGATGACCATCTGCAATATGAGTATTGAAATGGGTGCAAGAGGAGGAATGATCGCTCCTGATGAAACAACATTCAGGTACATGAAGAACCGGTTGTTCGTTCCAAAAGATGATGCATGGGACAGGAAAGTAAAAGAATGGAAAAAATTATATTCTGATCCTGATGCGGTTTTTGATAAAGAAATCAATATCAAAGCTGAACATATTGAACCAATGATCACGTATGGAACAAACCCTGGGCTTGGAATTACTATTAATTCAAATGTACCTACAATCGAAAGTATTTCCGATGAAGGCGAAAGAAAAAATCTCGAAAAAGCACTTGAATATATGGGCTTGACGGCAGGACAATCTTTAAAAGGAATGCCTGTACAAAATGTTTTTATTGGAAGCTGTACCAATTCGAGAATTGAAGATTTGCGTTTAGTCGCCTCCGTTGTAAAAGGAAGAAAGAAAAACGAAAATGTGAATGTGTTGATCGTTCCCGGTTCACAACAAGTTGCGGCCCAATTATCAGCAGAAGGGCTTGATGTTATTTTCAATGAAGCCGGATTTAAAATCCGCCAGGCAGGTTGCAGTGCGTGTTTGGGAATGAATGAAGATAAAGTTCCCGCAGGAGAATATTGTATTTCTACCAGCAACAGGAACTTTGAAGGAAGACAAGGCGCAGGCGCAAGAACATTATTGGCAAGCCCGCTGACAGCAGCTGCTGCTGCAATTACAGGAGTTGTAACTGACGTGAGAGAATTTCTAAATTAAAAAAATGAAGTCACTTAAAAATATTCAAAGCACATTTATTCCATTCAGGGAAGAAAATATTGACACGGATCAAATCATTCCTGCAAGATTTCTAAAATCAACTTCCAGGGAAGGATTTGGAAAAAATCTTTTCCGCGACTGGCGTTATCAACATAACGATGAAGCACAACCGAAAATCGATTTTATTTTAAACAAACCGGAATACAAAGGTTCCATCTTGGTTGCCGGAAAAAATTTCGGTTGTGGCTCTTCCCGTGAACATGCTGCATGGTCTTTGCTTGATTATGGGTTCAATGTTGTCGTATCAAGTTTTTTTGCCGACATTTTTAAAAATAATGCATTGAATAATGGCGTACTTCCGGTCAAGGTGAGCGACACATTTTTGCAAAAAATATTCGCGCTTGAAAATGGATCAACACTTTCTATTGACCTGGAAGATCAAACTATAACCATTGATGCTACAGGGGAACAGGAAAAATTTGACATTAATAATTATAAGAAAACATGCTTGCTGAATGGTTATGATGATATTGACTACCTGTTAAGTATAAAGCAGGACATTATGAATTTCGAAAAGACTTTAGCATAAAAAATAAAATGCAAAAACCATCAATTATAGTAAAAGATCTTGTAGTGAAAATACAGGAGCAGACTGTGCTTGATGGAATTTCATTTTCCCTTCTTCCAAATCAACATCTTGCTATTCTCGGAAATGCTGAAAGCGGTAAAACAACATTAGCAAAAGCGCTGGCGGGAAAGCTGCATTTTTCCGGAACTATTTTTAGTGAATACAGTGATATAACAGGGAAGGATACACGATTTCAACTGGTAGAACAACGTTATTCATTTAAAAATTTATCAGGCATTTCTGAATTTTATTATCAACAGCGTTTTAATAGTTTCGATTCCACTGATGCCCCAACAATTTACCAGGAATTATTAAAAACAATTACCAACAGCAAACAGATTAGCCATGTTAATTCTATTTTGCAAACGTTGGGAATTTTTGATTTAAAAAATTCGCCTCTGATTCAGTTATCAAGCGGGGAGCATAAAAGGTTCCAACTGGCGAAAGGTTTGCTCAATCCTCCGCAGGTTTTAATCCTCGATAATCCTTATAACGGCCTTGATATTTTAGCAACAAAAAAGCTGGATACTTTATTGAAAGAAATTTCTGAAAAAGGAACCCAGCTCATTTTAATTCCCGGAACATTTTCCATTCCTGAATTCATGACACATGTGGGTTTTCTGCAAAATAAAAAATGGCAATTTTTTGGAAAAAAAGAAAATTTCTATCCTCTTAGCAACGACTACAACCCCTACAATGATAGTAAAGAAGAAGAAAAATATTCTTTTAATGTAAAGCTGTTGCCACTTTCAAAAGAAGAGTTTCCATTTCTATCAATAGTTGAGATGAAAAATATTCACTTGAATTATGGGGATCATGTTATTTTCAAAAACCTTAACTGGAAAATAAATAAAGGTGAAAAATGGTTATTAAAAGGACGAAACGGATGTGGTAAATCTTCTTTATTGAACATGATAACCGGCGATCATCCGCAGGCTTATTCCAATGAAATTTATTTATTTGGAAAACGACGAGGAACTGGTGAAAGCATCTGGGACATCAAGCAAAAAACAGGATATATATCTCCTGAATTGCACGCTTATTTCGACAAAAATATTACCTGTTTCGATGCAATTGGATCAGGCTATTTTGACACGAATGGATTGTTTAAAAAATTAAGTAAAACTCAATACAACAACATACTTCAATGGTTGGATTTTTTACAGCTTTCTCATGTGTCAAAAAAGCCTTTACATTCAATTTCGGCCGGTCTCCAACGAATGATCTTGCTTACAAGGGCTTTGGTAAAAAATCCACCATTGTTAGTTTTAGATGAGCCATGCCAGGGCCTCGATGCCAAACAAACAAGGCAATTTGTTTCTTTAATTGACCACATCTGCAAAAATTCGGCAACCACTTTAATTTATGTAAGCCATGATGAAAGTAACATTCCAACATGTATTGAAAAAGTATTGCAATTAGAAAAAGAGGATTATAAAATTAATTTACCCGGTTACGAGCCCAGCCTTGCTGTAGCCTAATGAAAATAAAATATTGAAAAATAAATCCGCAATGCGAAGAAAAAAATGAACAAGAACATAACCGTTATTCCGGGAGATGGCATTGGCCCGGAAGTTACCCGCGAAACTTTAAAAGTATTAAATGCAATTGCCGCTAAATTTGATCACCAATTTAATTTCAACCATTGCCTGATGGGTGGCGTTGCAATTGAAAAGACCGGTGAACCATTGCCACAGGAAACAATTGAAAGTTGTCATAACAGCGATGCTGTTTTATTAGGTGCTATCGGGCTTCCAAAATATGATAACGATCCTTCGTTGAAAGTAAGACCAGAGCAAGGTTTGCTGAAACTGAGAAAAGAATTGCAATTGTTTGCTAACATTCGCCCGGTATCCACTTATAAATCCTTACACCATCTTTCTCCTTTGAAAGAAAAACATTTAACTGGTGTTGATTTTGTCATCTATCGCGAGCTGACCGGTGGAATTTATTTTGGGAAAAAAGAATTGAATGAAGAAGGAACAGAAGCTTCCGATCTCTGCATTTATAACAACCAGGAAATAAACCGGATTGCTAAACTTGCTTTTGAAGCTGCTGAAAAAAGAAAAAAGAAATTAACGTTGGTTGATAAAGCAAATGTTTTAGAAACTTCAAGGCTTTGGAGAAAAAATATCCAGCAAATTTCAAAAAATTATCCTGATGTAAAAGTTGATTATATGTATGTTGATAATGCGTCAATGCAGATCATCATCAATCCTAAGCAGTTTGACGTAATCCTTACTGAGAACATGTTTGGCGACATTATCAGCGATGAGGCAAGTGTGATCAGCGGCTCGCTCGGCTTGTTACCTTCCTCATCCATCGGCGAGGTGAATGCATTGTTTGAACCGATACATGGATCTTATCCACAGGCTGCAGGAAAAGATATTGCCAACCCAATTGGTTCTATTTTATCTGGTGCTTTAATGATGGAATATTTCGGATTGGCTGAAGAAGCAAAAGCCATCAGGGATGCAGTTGACTGGACATTAAATAATGGTTTTGTAACAAAAGATATTGATCCTGTAAATTCTTATTTCACCTCAACGATTGGTGAGCTGGTTGGTAATTATATTTCAAATGATATTCCTCAACATTCTAACATTAGGAATATGGCATTGGGACAGGCGACAATTATTTAAAGTAAGGTTCAACTTTTAAAAAGTTGGCAACCGTAAAAAAAGTTCTTTGTTTTAATAAAAGGGTTTGTAAGTTTGCTACTCAATTCTTCCAATGTTGACGAGCAAATTAAATAATGGCATTCAAAATAATTCAGCGATCATTATTGCTGCCATTGTCATTATTATTCCCTTTGCTTCCGGAGGAGGAAATGTGATTTAAAAAAAAAATTAAAATCAACAATAACCCTGCTCCGAGAGAAGCGGGGTTTTTTATTTTAAACCCTTTCAATAAAAAAAACTATGTATTACAACGATCAAACAAAAATTTATCTAAACGGAGAATTCGTAAAAGCATATGAAGCAAAAATGGATTTTTATTCTGAAACGCTTCATTATGGTTATGGCGTTTTCGAAGGTATCCGTTCTTATAAAACTTTTGATGGAAGCACAAAAATTTTTAAAGAAGAAGAGCACTTTGATCGCTTAAGAAATTCAGCTCATGCATTGAATATGCCATTCAAATGGACCAACGAAGAATTAATAAATGCAACTTATGAAATTCTTAAACTGAACGATTTGCAGGATGCCTATATCAGGCCGGTTGTATATGCCCCGGCAAATATGAGCTTCAATATAAATGACGAATCTTTTATCGTTATTGAAGCATGGAAGATGCAGCCTTTTCTCGGAGAAAAATTATTGAATGTGATGACTTCTTCTTTTGAGAGGCCAAATCCTAAGGCCTTTAAGATAGAGGCAAAAGCAACAGGTCATTATGTAAATTCTATTCTCGCTTCACAGGAAGCTAAATCAATGGGATTTGATGAAGCATTGCTGAAAGACTTCGATGGTTTTGTGGCAGAAGCACCCGGAGCCAATTTTTTTGTAGAAAAAAATAATGTTTTATATACTCCACAGAAAGGAAATATTTTGCCAGGGATCACAAGAGAAACGGTTTTGGAAATATGCGCAACACAAAATATTCGTGTGTTTGAAAAACAGATTACACTGGCTGATGTCCATGGTGCTGATAGTGCATTTTTTTGTGGTACGGCTGCTGAAATAATCGGAATCGCGTCGCTTGATAGAATTCCTTTTAAAAAAGATTGGAACAATACCTTAGGCAGCATTATTCAAAATGAATATAAAAAGCTGGTTACAGAAAAAGATAAGAAAGAAAAATTAGAAACAGTAAACTAGGCAGTTGAACTTTCCTTAATAAAACAGAAATAATAACTATTTGAACTTTAAAAGATGAGCGATAATTCACAAAAGATTGAGCTGAATAAATATAGCAAGGCACTTACCCAGGACGAAACCCAGCCGGGAGCACAGGCAATGTTTTATGGTATAGGATTGACAGACGACGATTTAAAAAAAGCCCAGGTAGGAATTGTAAGCATGGGTTATGATGGAAATACCTGCAACATGCATTTGAATGAGCTGGCAAAAATGGTGAAGGAAAGTGTTTGGAAAAATAACCTGGTAGGTTTGATTTTTAATACCATAGGCGTCAGCGATGGAATGGCAAACGGAACAGACGGAATGAGATATTCACTCGTAAGCCGGGATGTTATTGCCGATTCTATTGAAACAGTTTGCGGCGCACAGTATTATGATGGATTAATTGCGATTCCCGGTTGTGATAAAAACATGCCGGGCTCGGTTATGGCCATGGGAAGATTAAACCGTCCTTCCATTATGCTTTACGGAGGAACAATTGCGCCGGGGCATTATAAAGGAGAAGATTTGAATATTGTTTCCGCCTTTGAAGCACTGGGACACAAAATAGCAGGTGATATAACTCCTGAAGATTTTAAACAGGTTGTTCGCCATGCTTGTCCGGGAGCCGGCGCGTGTGGCGGAATGTACACCGCAAATACAATGGCTGCGGCAATAGAGGCAATGGGAATGAGTTTGCCATTTTCATCGTCAAATCCTGCATTGAGCGAGGACAAAAAAAAGGAATGCGAAGATGTGGGAAAAGCGATTTTGAATTTGTTGGAAAAAGATATTAAGCCAAAAGACATCATGACTAAAAAAGCATTTGAAAATGCGATTACAGTGGTGATGGTTTTGGGTGGATCCACGAATGCTGTTTTGCATTTGATAGCGATTGCAAAAAGTGTTGAAGTAGAATTAACACAGGATGATTTTCAAAGGATCAGCGACAGGATTCCGATGCTTGCGGACTTTAAACCAAGTGGAAAATTTTTAATGCAGGATCTGCATCAGTATGGCGGCGTTCCCGCTGTTATGAAATATTTATTGAAGAAAAATTTATTGCACGGCGACTGCCTTACAGTAACCGGTAAAAGCCTTGCAGAAAATTTAGAAAATGTTCCGGATCTTGATTTCTCTCAACAAAATATTATTCGTTGTGTGGAGGATCCGATCAAAAAAACCGGTCATTTACAAATCCTGTACGGCAACCTGGCGGAAGGAGGAAGCGTTGCAAAGATCACCGGGAAAGAAGGTGAAAAATTTTCTGGCCCGGCAAGAGTTTTTAATGGTGAGCATCATTTGATTGAAGGAATTAATTCAGGGAAAATAAAACATGGCGATGTAGTGGTGATCAAATATGTTGGCCCACGCGGTGCGCCGGGAATGCCGGAAATGTTGAAGCCTACATCGGCATTGATCGGAGCAGGTTTGGGGAAAAGCGTTGCCTTAATTACTGACGGAAGGTTCAGTGGCGGAACTCATGGTTTTGTCGTCGGACACATTACTCCGGAAGCTTTTGATGGGGGACTTCTCGCACTTGTAGAAGATGATGATGAAATCGAAATTGATGTAACAGTAAATAAAATCAATCTGAAAGTAGCCGATAAAGTCATTGCAGAAAGAAGAAGAAACTGGAGGCAGCCACCATTAAAAGCAACGAAAGGTGTATTGTATAAATATGCGCATTGCGTAAGCAGTGCGGCAGAAGGATGTGTAACAGATGAATTTAATTCTACAACAAAAAACGAACAAAGACAATATGAAGAAAAGGTAATTGCAGAAAGTAATAATTAATTTTAATACAATTTAAAATTAACGCTATGCAATTGCAGTTTATTCAAGAAAAGATATTTGAAATAAGAGGACAGAAAGTGATGCTTGATTATCATTTGGCTGAGTTATATGAAGTCGAAACAAGAGTTTTTAATCAGGCTGTAAAAAGGAACATTGACAGTTTTCCGGAAGACTTTATGTTCAGGCTTTCAAAAAAAGAATGGAGTAGTATGAGGTCACAAATTGTGACCTCATACATTCAAACAAATGATACTCAAGCTACTAACTCATCACAAATTGTGATGAGTTCCAGAAAACATAGAGGTGAATCATATTTACCTTATGCCTTTACTGAACACGGGGTAACCATGCTTCCAAGTATTTTAAAAAGTCCTTTGGCAAGGGAAATGAATATTACAATTGTCCGTGCTTTTATTGCTTTAAGAAAATTTGCGATTCAGTATAAAGATATTTTGGAACAATTGGACGGATTGAAAGAAAGAATTAGTGGCCATGATGCACAACTAAATCAAATTTATGACGCATTAGAAAACATGCTGGAGAAGAAAGTGGATGAAGAAAATAAACTCGAATTGTGGATGAAAAGAGAAAGGATTGGATTTAAAAAATAATCTCTAAAAATTTATTAGTAAAAATTTTAAAAAAAGTTAGTTATGGATACTCTTGAAATAACAAAAGAAGAAAAAAAATTAACAACAAAAACTTCAACCAACGTTTCGGGTTCAGTAGCTGTCCTGGAAATTCT
>Ga0164242_10002793_pt1 | contig 20172 bp, 18 predicted proteins | sample OricomgcompostMG_FD_108783 | JGI IMG/M metagenome (GOLD analysis project Ga0164242, IMG submission 108783) | Miracle-Growth compost microbial communities from Emeryville, California, USA - Original compost - Miracle growth compost (MG) ... | reverse complement strand
CTTTCAGCGCCGATGGTACTGCAACCGGGAGGTTGTGGGAGAGTAGGACGCCGCCGGACAATCATTCCGAGTTGAGGGCCACCCCTGACGGGGGTGGCCCTCAACCCATTTACAGGCCGATTCAATCGGATTTCTTCCACATCGAGCTCTGCCGTGCGTGTCGTCCACAGTTGCCGCCCGGTACCGAGCGCTATTGCTCGCGCACGGGCAGTCTGTCCGTGGAGGTGGTGCCAGATGGGCTCCAGTCAACGGAAGCAGCCGGATGCTGCCGGGGAGCTGGCGCTTGTGTCAGCGAACGACGTACATCTGATCGGTCGGCTCTCGGCGGCTGCCGAGGAACGGACTCTGCCCAGCGAGGCGGTGATGTGCACGTTCACGGTGATCGTCGACCGACTGGACAGTGATCTGAGATCGCGCCAACGAGTAGATGTCATCAGGTGCGTGGCGTGGACCGCGCGTCTGCGGCGGCATGCTCTGAACTGGGCCGAAGGAGACGTCATCGAGGTCTATGGTGCCCTGCGAAAACGCTTCTTTCGCACGACTGGTGGGGCGACCGCCTCACGTGTCGAGGTAGAGGTCCGGTCTGCGCGGCGCGTGCGCCACGTGGCAGCATGAGGCGACATTCGAGCGAGAGGTGCATTGTGCTGAGGTCCTGTTCCGGCGCGTTGAGCGAGGCGTACGACCTGGCGATGCTCGACCTTGACGGCGTCGTCTACATCGGCGGCCATGCAGTGTCTGGCGCTCCGGACGCCATCGCGAGCGCTCGGAAGGCCGGAATGCATGTGGCGTTCGTGACGAACAACGCCGCGCGACCACCGCAGGAGGTGGCCGCCCACCTGAGCGAGCTAGGGATCGAAGCATCCGCTGAGGACGTCGTCACCTCGGCGCAGGCGGCAGCTGCGGTGCTGCGCGAGCGTCACGGAGCCGGCGCAAGGATTGCCGCTCTGGGAGCGGTGGGGCTTTTCGAGGCGTTGGAGGCGGCTGGTCTGAAGGTGGTCGGCGTCGATGCTCCGGCGGAGGCGGCCGTGACCGGATACGGCCCCGACGTGCCGTGGCGCGACATCATGCGGCTGGCCACGCGGATCCGCGGTGGCTTGCCCTGGGTGGCGTCCAACACCGACGGGAGCATCCCGACTCCGTACGGCGAGGCGCCAGGACACGGGGTCCTGGTTGAGATGCTGTCCCGTTTCGCGGGTGTGACACCGGAGGTGGGAGGCAAGCCTGCGCCGCCGCTGCTCCGGGAGACGATCCGGCGCGTCGGTGGCGAGAGACCTCTGATGGTGGGCGACCGTCTCGATACTGACATCGCGGGCGGCATCGCAGTGGGCGTGGACACGCTGTTGGTGATGACGGGCGTCACCGGGCTGGCCGAGCTGGTGGCAGTCCCAGCAGACCTGCGTCCGAGCTACATTGCCGCTGATCTGCGAGGGCTCACCTCCTCGCAGCCTTCCGTCTCGGTAGCCGGCGGGCGTTGCGCCCTCGGGGGGTGGGAGATCTCTGTCGCGGCCTCTGGAAGCTTGTCGGTGGCAGGTGGCGGCTCGCTCGACGACTGGTGGCGCGCGGTGGCGGCCGCCGCGTGGTCGTACCTCGACACGACGGGCGCGGCTGTTGACGCGAGTCACGTGACACCGCCCCGGTAGCCTCTTCTCCATGAGTGAGCAGCAGCCCGAGCGCACTGGTGTCCCCATGGTGGATGAGGTGCTCGCGTCGGTGGATGCGCTTTCCGAGGTGCCGGTCGACGATCACGTGGCGGTCCTCAGCGCGGCCCACGAGACGCTGCGTCGCGCGCTCGACGCCGAGCCCGGGGCCTGAGCCGACGTGCCTCGTCGTCTCCGTCTCGATGCAGAGTTGGTCCGGCGCAATCTTGCCCGTTCGCGGGAGCACGCCAGTGATCTCATCGCCGCCGGACGTGTGACGGTCAGCGGTGCGCGAGCGACCAAGCCGGCCACCGGCGTGACCACCGATGTCGCGATAGTGGTCCGCGAGGACCCCGACGACCCCGACTATGCCTCGCGCGGGGGACACAAGCTTGCCGGCGCACTGGACGTGTTCGAGCCGGTCGGTCTGCGGGTCGCAGGACGGCGTTGCCTGGATGCCGGGGCATCCACGGGCGGGTTCACCGACGTCCTGCTGCGGCGGGAGGCCCGTGAGGTCGTCGCAGTGGATGTTGGCTACGGGCAGCTGGTATGGCGCCTGCAGCAGGACCCGCGGGTGGTCATCCATGACCGCACGAACGTCCGTGAGCTGACCGTCGACATGATCGATGGGCCCGTCGACGTGGTAGTCGGGGACCTGTCGTTCATCTCGCTGGAGTTGGTGTTGGATGCCCTGATCGGCGTCACCGCGCCGGACGGTGATCTCGCGCTGATGGTGAAGCCGCAGTTCGAGGTCGGCAAGGACCGTGTGGGCCGCGGCGGGGTGGTGCGGGATCCGGATCTTCGCGCCGAGGCCGTCAACGCGGTGGCGGCGGCCGCCGCAGAGCGCGGGTGGGGTGCGCAGGCTGTCACCACCAGCCCGCTGCCAGGCCCCTCGGGGAACGTCGAGTACTTCCTGTGGCTGCGACGTACGGCTCCAGCCGTGAGCGCGGAGGAGATCGCAGCCGCGGTGCGTGACAACGTCGGACTGTCGGTGTCGGATGAGAAGGTGGATCCGTGAGTGAGACCACCCCGACCGACGATGCGCCGCGGCGCGTCCTGATCCTGACCCACACCGGCCGGGATGAGGCACGTGAGGTGGCGCTCGCCTGCTTCAAGGCACTGATCGCGCAAGGCATCATCGTCCGGATGCTGGCCGAGGAAGTCGCCGAGCTCGATCTAGGACCGGCGAGTCACGACGGTCTCGAAATCGTCGACGGCAGTGAGACCGCCGGCACGGACTGCGAGCTGGCGCTCGTGATCGGGGGTGACGGCACGATCCTGCGGGCGGTCGAGGTCACCCACGCCAGCGGTACGCCGGTGCTCGGCGTCAACCTCGGTCACGTCGGGTTCCTGGCCGAGGCCGAGGTGGAAGACGTGGAGTCGACGATCGACGCCATCGTCGCCCGTCGCTACACCGCCGAGGAGCGAGTGACGCTCGGCGTACGCGTGTTCCACGGGCGCGACGAGGTGTTCCGGACCTTCGCTCTCAACGAGGCCAGCGTCGAGAAGGCCGCTCGTGAGCGAATGCTCGAGGTGGTCGTCGAGATCGACGGCCGTCCGCTTTCCCGGTGGGGCTGCGATGGCGTCGTGTGTGCCACGCCGACCGGCTCGACCGCCTACAACTTCAGCGCCGGCGGGCCGATCGTGTGGCCGGGCGTCGAGGCTCTTCTCATGGTGCCGATCAGCGCGCACGCGCTCTTCGCACGCCCGATGGTGGTGGCGCCGACATCCGTGCTCGCCATCGAGGTCATGGCCGGGACCGCCGGTGCCGGCGTGCTCTGGTGTGACGGCCGCCGCGCCGTCGACCTGCCGGCCGGTGCTCGGATCGAGGTGACCCGTGGGGACACCCCGGTCCGGCTGGTGCGGTTGCACGAGGCGCCGTTCACGGATCGGCTGGTTGCCAAGTTCGGACTGCCGGTCGAGGGTTGGCGTGGTGCGAGCGAACGGCGCAGGAAGGGGAGTGCTTGATGATCGAGGAGCTTCGGATCAGCTCGCTGGGCGTGATCGACTCATCGACGATCGAGCTAGGCCCGGGCCTGACCGTGATCAGCGGTGAGACCGGCGCCGGCAAGACGATGATCGTCACGGCTCTCGGTCTGCTGCTGGGAGGCCGGGCAGACGCCGGCGCGGTGCGCAAGGGTGCCAAGACCGCCCGAGTCGAAGGGGTGGTCGACGCGCGTGCTTTGCCAGATTTCGCGCTCGCGACCGATGAGGCTGGCGGAGAGGCAGAGGACGGACGTGTCCTGCTCGCCCGGACCGTCGCGGCCGAGGGGCGTTCGCGCGCCTTCGCCGGGGGTGCGGCCGTCCCGATCTCGACGCTCGCTGAGCTCGCCTCCCCGCTGGTGGCGGTCCACGGACAGTCGGACCAGCACCGGCTGTTGCAGCCACGTGCTCAGCGCGAGGCACTCGACCGGTTCGGCGGCAGCGAGATCGAGGATCTGGTGGGCAGCTACAGCGAGTGCTACCGCCGCTTGACCGCGGTGGAGTCCGAGCTGGACGAGGTCCGCACCAACGCCCGCGAGCGGGCGCGGGAGGCCGATCTGCTGCGATTCGGCCTCAACGAGATCGAGGCCGTCTCGCCCACGCCAGGGGAGGACGGCTCTCTGGCCGCCGAGGAGACTCGCCTCGGCTTCGCCGACACGCTCCGGACGGCGGCCGAGCAGGCGCGCGAGGCGCTCTCCAGTGACGAGGGCAGCCCCGACGCGCTCGGCGCGGCGTCCGCGGCCCGCCGACTGCTCGAAGGCGTCCGCGAGCACGATGGCGAGGCGGCCGCGCTCGCAGAGCGGCTCGCCGAGCTGACCTACCTGCTCTCCGACCTCGCGGCCGACGTCGCCTCCTACGCCAGCGGCATCGACACCGACCCGGCGCGCTTGGCGGCCGTCTCCGAGCGGCGCGCGGCGTTGACCGGTCTCACGCGCAAGTACGGCGACACCATCGACGAGGTGCTTGCCTGGTCCGAGCAGTCGGCCGCGCGCCTTCTCGACCTGGATGGGACCGATGAACGCATCGCCGCGCTCACCGAGGAGCGTGAGCAGCTGCGCTCCGAGCTGGCGGCGGCCGCCGAGGCGCTGAGCACGGCCCGGACGGATGCTGCGGTGAGGCTCGCAGAGGAGGTCACCGCAGAGCTCGGTCTGCTCTCGATGCCGCATGCGCGGCTCACCGTCGACGTACGTCAGCATGAGGGCGCCGAGGGCGACAGCCGTGAACCACTCGAGGTCGGCGGTCGCAGGCTGCGGTTCGGCGCATCGGGGATCGATGAGGTGGAGCTGCTGCTCGCGGCCAATACCGGGTCCGAGCCCCGTCCGCTCAGCAAGGGCGCTTCCGGGGGCGAGCTCTCCCGCGTGATGTTGGCGCTCGAGGTCGCCTTGGCCGGAACCAGCCCGGTGCCGACCTTCGTCTTCGACGAGGTCGACGCCGGTGTGGGTGGCGCGGCAGCGGTCGAGATCGGCCGTCGCTTGGCCCAGCTCGCCCGGAGCGCGCAGGTGCTCGTCGTCACCCACCTGCCGCAGGTCGCCGCGTACGCCGACACCCACGTGGCGGTGGAGAAGGCCAGCGATGGCAGTGTCACCACCTCGGGTCTGACCGTCCTCGACGACGCGGGGCGAGAGCGCGAGCTGTCCCGGATGCTGGCCGGCATGGCTGAGTCCGACACCGCATTGGCCCACGCCCGCGAGCTTCTCGAGGTCGCCCGGTCGGCCCGCTCCGCGGACTGACCGGGGAGCCGCAGCGAGGCGACCGGACGACACACCCGAGCTTCCGCCTCCGCTGAGGCGGACCTGTCGGATGTGAGGATGGCCCGGTCATGAAGTTGCCCTCTCGGACCGAGACCCCCGCACCCACCGGTACGTCCGGCACCCTGCGTGCCGGACGCCCGACCCGCTCCTTGCTGCCGCGGCTCCGTACCGGCGACATCGCGGTGATCGATCACGTCGACCTGGACCGCTCCACCGCCCAGCGGATGCTGGACGCCGGCGTGGTGGCAGTCGTGAACGCCCAGCCGATGTCTTCGGGGAGATTCCCCAACCTGGGTCCGCAGCTGCTGAGCGAGGCCGGCGTGATTCTCGTCGACGGCATCGGCGACGCCGGGTTCGCGACGCTGGCGGACGGCCGTGCCGCCCGCATCGATGGCGGCGTCGTCTACGACGGAGAGCAGCGCCTGACCTCAGGGCGCGTGGTCGACCCGGAGCAGGTGCAGGCGGAGATGGCCCAGGCGCGTGCGGGCATGGCCGCCCAGCTGCAGACCGTGACCCACACCAGCGCCGAACTGATCCGCCGCGAGCAGGGCATCCTGCTGCACGGCATCGACCTGCCGGTGCTCGACACCCCCCTGCAGGGCCGGCCGGTCCTTGTAGTCGCAGCCAGCCCCGAGACGGCCGTTCAGCTGCGTGGGATGCGCACCTACCTGCGCGAGCAGCGACCGACGGTCGTCGCCACTGCCCCTGCGGTCGCGACGCTCCGCGCCGCGGGTCTGCGTGCCGACGTCATCGTCGTCGGACCGGACGAGGACGTGCCTGACGCGAAGTCGCTGCGTGCGGCGAAGGACGTCGTCCTCTGCGGACTGACCACTGCCCACGACGAGAGCCTGGCACGCCTCGGCACCGCGCCGCATCGCGTGCCGACCAGCCTTGGGTCCCGCGACATCGCCCTGCTGATCGCGCACGCCGGTACGCCGCGCGTCCTGATCGCGGCGGGGATGGGCATGGGACTCGCCGACGTACTCGACCGGGACCGCGGTGGTGCCGCAGGCGCCTTCATCAGCAGGCTGGCCTCGGGGGCACAGGTGGTCGATGCTGGCGCCGTACCGTCGCTCTATTCGGGCAGGGTCCGCGTCCGTCACATCGTGCTCGCCCTGCTCGTCTGCATCGTGGTGGTGGCCGCGGCCATTGCGACCACCGACCTCGGCCGCGACTGGACCCACGACGTCGCCAACTGGATCGGAGACATCCGATGATCCGTCGCGCCATCGTCCCCCTGATCGCTCTGTGTGCCGCCCTCGGTGTCGGCATCGCCCTCGGCGGCGGTCCGCTCAGTGACCGTGGCGACGCCTCGACGGCCGCCTCGGCCAACGCACGCCGCGACCAGGCGGTGACCGAGGCCCAGTTGAAGGAAGGGCAGAAGCTGGCGGCTGCGACCGCGCCGCTGCTGTATGCCAAGAAGCTCACCGGCCGCCAGGTCGCGATCGTCGCGCTGCCCGGCGCCCCGAGCAGCGTCATCACGACACTTGCCGGCCAGATCGGCGCAGCCGGAGGAGTCGTGACCAGCACGACCCAGGTCGCCGAGACGGCGATCGATCCGTCCAGCAAGCCTCTGGTGGACACGCTGGGGAGCCAGGTGGCGCCTCAGGTGCATGGACTGGTCGACGCCACCCAGGCGCCGTACACGCGCCTCGGCCAGCTGATCGGTGGCTCGGTCGGGACGACCGCCACCGCGGCCGCTCCGACGGCCGACCAGGCCACGGCGTTCGCCACCCTGGCGGAGTCCAAGCTCATGACGGTTGCCGGCGCTCCGGCCGCCACCGGAAGCAAGGCGAGTGTGCGGAGCACCGCCCCGCTCGTGCTGTTCGTGCTCGGTGATCACGTCGACCCGACGATCCTGCCCGGCATCGTGCAGGGTCCGGCGACGCGCGCTCACGGGGTCGTCGTTGCCGGCAGCACCGGCTCGGGCCTGCGCGGAGACCTCAAGCGCCTGCGCGCGACCAACCTCGGTGCGCAGGCGCGGACCGTGGCGACCGTCGACGGTGACGAGCAGGCCGTCGGTCAGGTGGCGACAGTCCTGGCGCTCGTCCACCAGGTCGTCGGCGGCGGTGGGGCCTACGGCGCGTCAGGAATCGATGGAGTGGCTCCGCTCAGTTAGGATTAAGGCCCATGAAGTCGGGGACCGCCACCAAGCATGTTTTCGTTACCGGAGGCGTCGCCTCCTCGCTCGGGAAGGGTCTGACGGCCTCGAGCCTCGGCCGACTTCTCCGCTCGCGCGGGCTTCGCGTCACGATGCAGAAGCTCGATCCATATCTCAACGTCGACCCCGGGACGATGAACCCGTTCCAGCACGGTGAGGTCTTCGTCACCAACGACGGTGCCGAGACCGACCTGGACATCGGCCACTACGAGCGATTCCTGGACACCGATCTGTCGGGGCACGCCAACGTGACGACCGGCCAGGTCTACTCCAACGTGATCGCCAAGGAGCGGCGCGGCGACTACCTCGGTGAGACGGTCCAGGTGATCCCGCACATCACCAACGAGATCGTCGACCGCATCCTGGCGATGCACGGCCCCGAGGTCGACGTCTGCATCACCGAGATCGGCGGCACCGTCGGCGACATCGAGTCACAGCCGTTCCTCGAGGCCGCCCGCCAGGTCCGGCAGCGGATCGGTCGCGACAACGTCTTCTTCGTGCACGTCTCGCTGGTGCCCTACATCGGCCCCTCCAAGGAGCTGAAGACCAAGCCCACCCAGCATTCGGTGATGGCGCTTCGCCAGATCGGCATCCAGCCAGACGCGGTAGTCTGCCGCGCCGACCGCGAGCTGCCCCAGGGCATCAAGTCGAAGATCGCTTTGATGTGCGACGTCGACGAGCAGGCGGTTGTCACCGCCGCTGACGCGCCCTCCATCTACGACATCCCGAAGGTGCTGCACCGCGAGGGCCTCGACGCCTATGTCGTGCGCAAGCTCGACCTGCCCTTCCGCGACGTCGACTGGAGCATCTGGGACGACCTGCTCCGCCGGGTGCATCACCCGAAGGAGACCGTCACCATCGGTCTCGTCGGCAAGTACATCGACCTGCCCGACGCCTACCTCTCCGTCGCCGAGGCGCTGCGTGCTGGCGGATTCGCGAACGAAGCGCGCGTCGAGCTCAAGTGGATCCCCTCCGACCTGTGCGAGACCCCGGCAGGTGCCGCCAAGCATCTTGCCGACCTCGACGGCGTCTGCGTGCCCGGCGGCTTCGGAATCCGGGGTCTCGAGGGCAAGCTCGGTGCGCTGACCTATACCCGCACCCACGGGATCCCGACCCTGGGCCTGTGCCTCGGTCTGCAGTGCATGGTGATCGAGTACGCCCGCACCGTGCTGGGCCTGGAGAAGGCCGGCTCGACCGAGTTCGACGCCGACACGCCGGAGCCAGTGATCGCGACCATGGCCGAGCAGCTTGCCTTCGTGGAGGGTGCCGGCGACCTCGGTGGCACGATGCGGCTGGGTCTCTACCCGGCGGCGCTGAAGAAGGGCTCCATCGCCGAAGAGGTGTACGGCGAGTCGCTGATCCAGGAGCGCCACCGTCACCGCTACGAGGTCAACAACGCCTACCGTGACCGTCTCGAGGAGGCCGGCCTGGTCTTCTCCGGCACCTCGCCGGACGACGAGCTGGTCGAGTACGTCGAGCTGCCGCGCGACGTGCACCCCTACTACATCGCCACTCAGGCCCACCCCGAGCTGCGCTCGCGTCCGACCCGACCGCACCCGCTGTTCAAGGGCTTGGTCTCGGCGGCGATAGCTCGGCAGAAGGAGCAGCGTTTCGACATCGACGAGTCGAAGCTGCACCGCGAGCCTGAGGCGGACGTACCGAGCGAGGCGGCGGTCGCGGAGTGAGCGACCTGCGCGACGAGGCGGTGCAGTGGCCCGTCGTCTCGACGGAGGACCTGCACCGCGACGCGTGGGTGATGGCGTTGCGGCGCGACGTCGTCCGACGGCCGGGCAGCGACGAGACGTTCGGTCGACTGGTGCTGGAGCACCCGGGCGCCGCGGTCGTGCTCGCGCTCGACGCGCAGCAGCGGGTGCTCTGCCTCAAGCAGTACCGCCACCCTGCGGGCATGCGGTTCGTGGAACTGCCCGCGGGACTCCTGGACGCCGACGGTGAGGAGCCGCTCGACGTCGCACGGCGTGAGCTGCAGGAGGAGGCGGCCTTCGCCGCCGCGACCTGGGAGCCGTTGACCTCGACGTACTCGTCGCCGGGGATCATCGCGGAGCGGATCCACTACTTCCTCGCCACCGATCTCACTGCGACGGGCCGCGGCGACTTCGTGCTCGAGCACGAAGAGGCCGACATGGAGATGCTGTGGGTGCCCTTCGACGATCTCTTCGCCGCCGTCGTCGCGGGCGACGTCACCGACGGCCCGCTGGTGATAGCGGTGTTGATGGCCCGGGCGCGCGGCCTCGCCTAACGCGGCATCCCGCGCCAAGATGGGGGCATGACCAGGTTCGGTGTGCCGAAGGAAGTCAAGAACCGCGAGTATCGGGTCGCCATCACCCCGATCGGTGTCCATGAGCTCGTCGCCCACGGGCACGAGGTGATCATCGAGCAGGGTGCCGGCGTCGGCTCGACTATCCCCGACGAGGAGTACGCCGCGGCCGGCGCGACCCTGCTGCCCGACCCCGACGAGGTGTGGGGGCGCGCGGATGTGGTGCTCAAGGTGAAGGAGCCGATCGCCGAGGAGTATCACCGGCTGCGCGAGGGCCTGACGCTCTTCACCTATCTGCATCTGGCCGCCGACAAGCGGCTGACCGAGGAACTCCTGACGAAGAAGGTCACCGCGCTCGCCTACGAGACGGTGCAGTCCGCCAGCGGTGCGCTGCCACTGCTCTATCCGATGTCCGAGGTCGCCGGCTGCCTCGCTCCACAGGTCGGTGCCTACAACCTGATGCGTGCCCAGGGCGGCCGCGGTGTGCTGATGGGTGGCGTCGGCGGTGTCGCGAACGCCAAGGTCGTCATCATCGGCGCCGGCGTCTCGGGCCAGAACGCCGCCAACATCGCGCTGGGTATGGGCGCCGACGTGACGCTGCTCGACACCGACCTGGACAAGCTGCGGTTGTCGTTCTGGCGCTACAGCAATCAGGTGCACGGGCTGGCCTCGTCCAAGCTGGTGCTCGCGGACCAGGTCAAGCAGGCGGACCTGGTGATCGGCGCCGTCCTCATCCCCGGTGCGGCCGCGCCCAAGCTGGTCAGCAACGAGCTCGTCGCGCAGATGAAGCCGGGCTCGGTGCTGGTCGACATCGCCATCGACCAGGGCGGCTGCTTCGAGGACTCGCGGCCCACCACGCACGACGACCCGACGTACCAGGTGCACGGCTCGACGTTCTACTGTGTCGCCAACATGCCTGGCGCCGTACCCAACACCTCGACCTACGCCCTGACCAACGCGACCCTGCCCTACGTCATCGCGCTGGCAGACAAGGGCTGGCAGGGTGCCTGCGCGGCCGACCGCAGCCTGGCGCTCGGACTCAACACCCACGCCGGCCTGCTGACCAACGCGGCGGTCGGCGCCGCCGTGGGCATCGACGCGGTCGCCGTAAAGGCCGTGTTGGATCCCGAGGGGCTGTCCTGACCGGATCCAACATCGCGCCGCTCGTCGCGGTCCGAACCTATCTCGACCATCTCTCGGTCGAGCGCGGCCTCGCGGCGAACACGCTCGCATCCTACCGACGCGATTTGCGCCGGTATGTGGGCTACCTGGAGAGCGCCGGGATCGATGACCTCACCGGGATCTCGGAATCGACCGTGACCGACTTCCTGGTGCGACTGCGCGAGGGCGACGCCGATCATCCACCGCTCTCCGCGACGTCGGCCGCTCGGACAGTGGTGGCGGTGCGTGGGTTCCACAAGTTCGCGCTGGCCGACGGGATGGTCACCGTCGACCCGGCCGGCGCCGTACGTCCGCCTCGGCCGGCGAAGCGCCTGCCGAAGGCGCTTCCGTTGGCGGACGTCGAGGCGATCCTGGAGGCCGCGGGTAGCCCAGAGACGCCGCTGACCCTGCGCGATCGGGCACTGCTGGAAGTTCTCTACGGCACCGGAGCACGGATCTCCGAGGCGGTCGGCCTCGATGTCGACGACCTCGACCTGCCGCCGGGGGAGCCTGGCGGCACCGTTCTGTTGCGCGGCAAGGGCGGCAAGCACCGGTTGGTCCCGCTGGGCTCCTACGCCCGCACCGCGGTCGAGGCCTACCTCACCCGCTCCCGTCCGGGATTGGTCGCCGCGACGACACCGGGTGGCGCGCTCTTCCTCAATTCCCGCGGTGGGCGGCTGTCGCGGCAGTCCGCGTGGGCGGTGCTGGTCCGGGCCGCGGAGCGCGCCGGAATCACCAAGGACGTCTCACCCCACACCCTGCGACACTCGTTCGCAACCCACCTGCTCGATGGCGGTGCCGACGTGCGCGTCGTCCAGGAGCTGCTGGGCCACGCCTCGGTCACCACCACCCAGATCTACACGCTCGTCACCGTCGACAATCTGCGCGAGGTCTTCGCGACCGCCCACCCTCGGGCTAGATAGGTATTGATGAACCCTTCGACAGACTGGATCCCGCAGAATGGGGCCAGCCCGGACGACGTCTACGCCGCGATCAGTGAGTACGTCGAGAGCAGGGGCCTGAGCCTCTACCCGCACCAGGACGAGGCGATCATCGAGTTGCTCGGCGGCGCCAACGTCGTACTCGCGACACCGACCGGCTCCGGCAAGTCGCTGGTCGCCATCGGCGCCCACGCCGCTGCGCTGGCGAGCGATCGGGTGAGCTTCTACACCGCCCCGATCAAGGCGCTGGTCAGCGAGAAGTTCTTCGACCTGTGCGAGGTCTTCGGCGCCGACAACGTCGGCATGCTGACCGGCGACGCCTCCGTGAACGCCGACGCTCCGATCATCGCGTGCACCGCCGAGGTGCTGGCCAACATCGCCCTCCGTGAAGGTTCGCACGCCGACGTCGGCCTGGTGATCATGGACGAGTTCCACTACTACGGCGAGCCCGATCGGGGCTGGGCGTGGCAGGTGCCGTTGCTGGAGCTGCCGCAGGTGCAGTTCCTGCTGATGTCGGCGACGCTCGGAGACACCCGCGAGTTGCGGGAGGACCTGAGCCGCCGCAACGGCCGCGAGTCCGTCCTGGTGGACCAGGCCGAGCGGCCGGTGCCGCTGACCTTCACCTGGGCGATGACGCCGCTGGCCGAGACGCTCGAGGAACTCGTGACCACCGGCCAGGCACCCGCGTACGTCGTCCACTTCACCCAGGCGGCTGCCGTCGAGCACGGCACGTCCCTACTCAACGCCAGCTGGATCACGCCGCCGGACAAGGACGAGCTGGTCAGGCGCCTGGCCGACGTGCGCTTCGCGGCCGGCTTCGGCAAGACCCTGGGCAAGCTGTTGCGCAAGGGCATCGGGGTCCACCACGCCGGCATGCTGCCCCGCTACCGACGGCTGGTGGAGCAGCTGGCGCAGGCCGGCCTGCTGCGGGTCATCTGCGGCACCGACACCCTCGGTGTCGGCATCAACGTCCCGATTCGGACCGTGCTGTTCACCGGGCTGGCGAAATTCGACGGCCGGCGGCAGCGGATCCTGCGGACCCGCGAGTTCCTGCAGATCGCCGGCCGTGCTGGTCGCGCGGGCTTCGACACAGCAGGCTACGTCGTCGTACAGGCGCCCGAGCACGTCATCGAGAACGAGAAGCTCAAGGCGAAGGTCGCTGCCCGCCAGGCAGCCGGGAAGAAGAACTCCAAGGCGCAGCTGAAGAAGCCGCCGGAGGGCACGGTGGTCTGGAACGAGGCCACCTTCAGTCGCCTGGTGGAGGGGCAGCCGGAGCCGTTGCAGAGCCGGATGAAGGTCGACAACGCGATGCTGCTCAACGTGGTGGCTCGGGACGAGGACGCCTTCGGCGTACTGCGGCGGTTGCTGATGGAGAACCACGAGTCGCGGCGCGAGCAACTGCGGCTTGCTCGGCGTGCACTGCGCCTGGCCCGCTCGCTGGTGCACTCGGGGATCCTGACCCGGCTCGGCGAGCCGGACGAGCTCGGGCGGCGCTACGTGCTGACCGAGGACCTGCCCGCCGACTTCGCGCTCAACCAGCCGCTCGCGCACTTCGCGCTCGCGGCTTTGGACACGCTCGACCCGGAGTCGCCCGAACACACCCTGGAGGTCCTCTCGACCATCGAGGCCGTCCTGGAGCCGCCCCGACAGCTGCTGCTCGCCCAGCAGTTCGCCGCGCGGGGCAAGGCGGTCGAGGAGATGAAGGCGGACGGGATCGAGTATGAGGAGCGGATGGCGCTGCTCGAGGACATCACCTGGCCGCAACCGCTGGCCGAGCGGCTCGGTGCCCTCTACGAGGTCTACCGCACCTCACACCCGTGGCTGCCCGAGGACGCGCTCGACCCCAAGTCGGTGGTGCGCCAGATGTACGAGCAGGGGATGAGCTTCACCGACATCGTCAGCCGCTACCAGCTCGCGCGGTCGGAGGGATTGGTGCTGCGCTACCTCACCGACGCCTACCGGACGCTCTCCCACACTCTGCCGGCGTCGGTGGTGACGCCCGAGCTCGAGGATCTCATCGCCTGGCTGGGGGAGACGGTCCGTCAGACCGACTCCTCGCTGCTGGACGAGTGGGAGGCGCTGTCGGATCCCGCGCACGTGCGATCGGACGTCGCGCATCATGCCCCGCCGCCTCCGCCGCGTGCGCTCTCGCAGCAGGGGCGCGCCTTCGAGGTGATGATCCGCAACGCGATGTGGGCGCGCGTCGACGCGGTTGCTCGCGACGACTTGGATGCTCTAGTCGCGCTGGAAAGGGCGGCCGCGGAGCGGACCGACCCGCCGGCCGAGATCGAGATGACTCGCGCCGCGTGGGACGAGGCGTTGGAGGAGTACTACTCCGAGCACGGCTCCGTGGGCCTGGACGCGGATGCGCGAAGTCCCCGGATGCTCACCACACGCGATGAGGGCCGTGTGCGTCACGTCGTGCAGACCCTCGGCGATCCTGCCGGGCACCACGACTGGGTGATCGAGGCCCGCATCGATCTCGATGCCACCGACCGGGTCGGTGAGCTCGTCCTGCTCACGGCCGCTATGCGCCGGCTTTAACATTGAGCCTGTTCTGGGCTCGCTGATTCTCGAAGGGGACGCACATGTGTGGCGGTCAACGGATTCTCGTGGTGGCGGCGACCGCCGCTGCGCTGGCCGCTCCCACGGCGGCGTACGCCCGAGGTGGGGGCGGCAGCTCCGGCTTCAGTGGCGGTGGCGGCGGCTTCAGCGGGGGCGGTGGCGGCTTCAGTGGAGGTGGCGTCTTCATCGGATCGGGCTCGGGGGGTGGCGGCAGCCTCCTGGACACGATCATCGTCTTGGTGATCATCGTCGGGATCGTGATGTTCTTCCGGAGGAGGAACGCGAAGCGCGGGCCTGGCTCGAACACCGGCTCGGACCGCAGAGCCCATCGCTCGGACGCCAAGGCTCGCGAACGGGGCGCACAGATCGAGGCCCAGGTCGAAGAGCTCGCGCAGACCGACACGACCTTCGAGGTCGAGATGCTGAAGCAGCGCGCCGTGTCGCTCTACGTGGCCGCCCAGCGAGCGTGGACCAACAACGACCACGTGACGTTGAGGAAGATCCTGTCACCGGTGCTCTACGGCAAGTGGGCAGAGGAGCTCGCCGACTACGCCTCGCGGGGTGAGGTCAACATCGTCGAGATCGTCTCCGGCCCGACCGTCGAGCTGGTCGATGTCGCCAATCGTGAGGGCGAGGTCAACGACACGGTCACCTTCCGGATCAGCGCGACCCTGCACGACTATGTACGACGCGGGAACGGCGCCAGCGCGGCCCGCAACGACGGGTCGACGCGCCCGATCGAGTACTGGACACTGCGCAAGAACGACTCCGGCACCTGGATCGTGGCATCGGTGGAGCAGGCGGCCGAGGGCGCCCACCACTTGACCGCGGCTATCGAGACGGGCACCTGGGACCAGAAGGCGATCGCCCAGGACGCTGTACTCGAGGTCGCGGGGAAGACGTCGGCGCCTGGTGTCTCCGACGTCCTATCGCTCACCAGCATCTCGTGGAGCACCGACGCTGACGCGGCCGCCAGCGACCTGAGTCTCGTCGACGGTCGGTTCGACAGATCGGTCCTGGAGGTCGCCATCGAGCAGTTCCTCCAGGAGTGGGCGATGAACGACGGCAGCCTCGACTTCAGTCCTGTCCGCACGGCCAACCGCACCGTCATGCGTGACGCCTCCGTCGAGTCGATCGAGGTCAACGCGCTGGTCTCACGCGAACCGATCGTCTTCCGTGTGGCTGTCGCGTCAGAGGGCCTCTACTACGAGGTCGACCGTCGCACCGAAGCAGTGCTCCAAGGCGACGCCCACAAGCGGCGTCCGGTGACCTTCACCTTCGACCTGCGCCTCGACGGGCCGGAGGCGAAGGGGTGGACGGTCATCTCAGCCAACGTGCAGCAGGCGGGCCTCGCCGGGCGCTGACGTCGAGCGACCAACCCCGGTCGAGCGACCAACCCGATCCGGGCGGAGTGACCGCGCTCCTTCATCGTGGCGTCACTGCGGGTGCCGTTATCGGGGTGCTGGGGCCGATCGTGGGTGGGAGGGGTGCGAGCCAGCGAGGGGCGTCTCCCGGATCGGGAAGCGCCCCTCGCTGTTCTGGGTGGTGGTGACTATCGCCGGGCGAGAGCCTTGAAATAGTTGGCGGTCACGGTGCCGACACCGGTGATGTCGTCCCAGCCGCGAGTGGCCTTGAGCGTGCCGTCCTGATCGAAGGTGCGGATCGTGTCCAGGATGCCGCCGCTGGCGTTGTAGCTGTTGGCGTAGTCGACGCGGATGTTGCCTGCGTCAGGCGTGTAGGTGGTCGGGTCGTAGAACGACGAGGTGGTCTTCGCCAGCCTGTAGATCAGCGGAGTGGCGAAGCCGAGCCGCTTGTTGGTCTGCTGCTGGGCGACGGCCTGCGACGCGGCGAACAGTGGCGAGGCCAGGCTGGTGCCACCGACGCGGTACTCGCCGTAGTGGACGCCGGCCGGGCCCCAGGAGCTGGCGTCGGCGAAGTCCTGCGTCTCACCGACGAGCATGCCAGTCGTCGGGTCGGCGTCCATCGCCACGTCGGGCACCGCCCGGCCGCCGGTCGGGTCCTTGCCGACGACGCCCTTCTGGTAGCTCGGCTCGTCGAAGATCTGGCTGTAACCGCCGCCGGCGCCGTACAGCCAGGTCTGGGTGGTCGGGTCCCAGCTCCTGCCGTCGGCGGTCAGCGAGAGCTTGTTGGTGCCCCAACCCGTCTCGAACTGGCGGGCACCGGACTTGGTCACGCCCAGCGCAGTGCCGCCGACGGCGGTGACATAGGGGTCACCGGCGGGGTAGTCGGGGTGGATGTAGCCGACGTTGGCGGCCTCGTCGCCGTCGTCACCGGAGGAGAAGTAGAACCCGATGCCCTGCACGGCGCCCTGCTGGAAGATCGACTCGTAGGCGTCGATCGTGGACTGGTCCATCGTCAGGCACGGCGTGGCAGTGGTGCAGCCGTCGGTCGGGTCGTTGGCGACGACCGTCGGCTCGCCCCAGGAGTTGGAGACGATCGAGGCCTTGTTGAGCTTGACGATCTTGGCCAGCGACGCCATCAGGTCGTCGTCGTAGCAGCTCGCCGCGCCGACGTACTGGATGTCGGCGCCGGTCGCGATGCCGTGGATGGCCTCAACGTCAAGCGCCTGCTCGCCGTACCAGCCGTTGCCGCCACAGTCGCCGATCGGGTCGTCGGAGACGGTGGAGGCACCCTCGGGGAAGCTCACGTCGCTGAATTGACCGGGCTTGAGCGCCGGGTCACCGTGACGGGTCGCGTACTGCGAGGCGTCCGATGCGAGCGTCGAGGAGTCGAAGGCGTCGACGATCGCCACCGTCTGGCCCTTGCCCGTGCTCGTGCGGGGCACGCCATAAGTGGAACGCAGCTGGCTGGGTGTGTAGCCGCAGACGGAGTACGGGAGCGTCCTGCCCTGGTACCGCGGCAGGTCGGTGGCGCGCTTCTGGCCGTAATAGGCCGAGCACTTCGGGTCGTTGACGTAACCGGCCGGCGCGCCGAGGTCGTCCGGCTGCGCGGCCTGGGCGGGCTGAACCATGTGGCCCGCCGGGGTGAGACCGGTGACGGCGATGACGCTGCTGCCGATGGTCGCCGGCACCGAGAGCTCGGAGTCGGGTGCCGGGACGATCTGGCCGTCGAAGTGGTACTTCGACATCGTGGTGCCGAACGCCTTCGAGACCTCAGCGGCCGTGCCGCTGACGGCGACGTAGTGATTGTCCGAGCCCACCGAGGTCACATCGAGCCCGTCGCCGGTCAGCCAGTCCTTGACCTGGGTGACCTGCGCGCTGGTCGGCGCGAAGCGGGCGACGTACTGGTCGTGGGTGAGGTAGTGGCCGTAGTCGGCGCTGGAAGGATCGCTGACAGACTGCGCGAGGGCCGCAAGGCCAGAGCTGTCGTTGGCGTTGAGCCAGACCTTCGCCGTCATCTTGGTGGACGTGGCGAGGTCGCCCGTCTTCTTGAACTTGGGGTTCGACTGCCAGGCCGGACGGCTGCCGGTCAGCTGATGCCGGCCGCCGCTCTGAGCCGTGGAGGTCGCTGCACCTGCCGCGCCGGGATTGACGGTGGCCAGAGCGATCGAGCCGACGGCGAGGACCGCCAGAGCTCCCACCCGAGTGGTACGCATGATTCTCCTGTCCCGCGACACCGCCGAGATGTCGCATGCCTTGATCTTTCTCGTGACCCGTCGGCATGACAAGGCCTTCGGTGTTACAGGTGTGTGGCGGCCATGATGGCTAGGCTCGGACCCATGACGATCGAGGTACACGACAACCCTGCCGAGAACCGCTACGAGGCGCTGGTCGACGGACAGCTCGCGGGCATCGCTGTCTACGGCCTCGGTGCCGATGCCATCGTCTTCCTCCACACCGAAGTCGCCGATGCCTACGAGGGGCAGGGCGTGGGCAGCGCACTCGCCCGAGGGGCGCTCGACGACGTACGGGCGAAGAACGAGCGCGACGTCGTGCCGCTGTGCCCCTTCATCAAGAGCTGGATCGAGAAGCACCCTGACTACCAGGACCTGCTGCACCGCCGTAGCTGATCCATCCGGGTTGGCAGCGGCCTTCGGCCGGTCCTAGAGTCGCCCGCAACGGCGGATGTCGCCGTGTCGACAATTGGAGTGGAGCTACTGTGTCCGACGCCCTGCCGTTCGAGTCGCCAGCCGTCGAGCAGATGGGCCCTACTGGACGCCCGCTCCCGGTCTTCCCGGACCCGAAGCCGCTCACCGAGCACGGTCCGGCCCGGATCGTGGCGCTGTGCAACCAGAAGGGCGGCGTCGGAAAGACGACCACGACGATCAGCCTGGGTGCGGCGCTGGCCGAGCTGGGTCGCAAGGTGCTCCTTGTGGACTTCGACCCGCAGGGGTCGATGTCGGTCGGCCTCGGGCTCAATCCCAACGAGATCGAGCTGGGCAGCTACCAACTGCTGATGGACCCGAGCATCACCTTCGACGAGGTCGTCGTGAAGACGAACGTCGACGGCGTCGATCTGCTGCCGTCGAACATCGACCTCTCCGCGGCCGAGATCCAACTGGTCCATGAGGTCGGTCGTGAGCAGGTGCTCACCAGCAAGCTGCAGCCGATCCGCGACCGCTACGACGTCATCCTGATCGACTGCCAGCCTTCGCTCGGCCTGCTCACGGTCAACGCCCTGACGGCCAGCGACGGCGTGATCATCCCGTTGGAGTGCGAGTACTTCGCGCTGCGCGGCGTCGCGCTGCTCAAGGACACCATCGAGAAGGTGAGGTCGCGCCTCAACTCGAAGCTCACCATCGACGGCCTGCTCGGCACGATGTTCGACGGCCGCACGCTGCACAGTCGCGAGGTGATGGAGACGCTCGTCGCCGGCTGGGGCGACATCGTGTTCCACACCGTCATCCGCCGCACCGTGAAGTTCTCCGACGCGACGGTGGTGGGTGAGCCGATCACCACCTACGCCGCCAACTCCCCGGGCGCTGAGTCCTACCGCCAGCTGGCGAAGGAGGTGCTCGCCCGGTGGCAGCGCGGCGCGTGAGCCTGCCCTCGGCTGACGATCTCTTCCGGACCACCAGTGCGGGAACGGACCGGGCGAGCAACAGCTCGGACCCCGAGGGCGAGGCGAAGCCGAAGGCCAAGGGCGGTACGTCGGGACGGGTCCGCCACGACGAGAAGATGACCGTCTATGTCACCTCAGACGAGCTGCTCGAACTCGAGCATGCCCGGCTCACGCTGCGCAGCAAGCACGGCCTGGCCGTCGACCGCGGCCGCCTGGTGCGCGAGGCGGTGGCGATCGTTCTGGCCGACCTGGAGAGCAACGGCGAGCAGAGCACGCTGGTGCGCCGCCTCGCCGGCGGATGAGAAGTCGCGTCACCGTGGCTGGTGAGGAGGCTGTGGCCCACGAGGACCGGACACCGGTCGGCGTCGTGGGAACACCTGACGACGGCTTCGCTGTCCGGCTGGACAACTTCGAGGGGCCGTTCGACCTTCTGCTGAGCCTGATCGCCAAGCACAAGCTCGACATCACCGAGATCGCGCTGGCCAAGGTCACCGACGAGTTCATCGCCTACGTGCGGGCCGCCGGCAAGGAGTGGGACCTGGAGCAGACTTCCAGCTTCCTGCTGGTGGCGGCGACCCTGCTCGATCTCAAGGCCGCGCGCCTGCTGCCGCAGGGCGACGTCGAGGACGAGGAAGATCTCGCCTTGCTGGAGGCTCGCGACCTGCTCTTCGCTCGGCTGCTGCAGTACAAGGCGTTCAAGCAGGTGGCGGCCGTG
>Ga0164242_10002792_pt1 | contig 20175 bp, 12 predicted proteins | sample OricomgcompostMG_FD_108783 | JGI IMG/M metagenome (GOLD analysis project Ga0164242, IMG submission 108783) | Miracle-Growth compost microbial communities from Emeryville, California, USA - Original compost - Miracle growth compost (MG) ... | reverse complement strand
CCGCCGCCATGGCGCTGCTTCGCCCGCGGCACGTGGACTAGCTCCCACTCAGCGTCGGTAGCCGCCGCGGCGGCCTCGGCAGCCTGCTTCGCAGACTTCAGAGCCTTGACGTCCCGCTGCAGCTTCTCGGCGCTGGCGCGGTACGCGGCCCTCTCGCTGCGGGCGCGCTCTAGCTTCTTCCGCATGTTGGAGTCGTTGGCCATCAGCTCCTCGAGGGCTTCCCGTTGCTCGCGCACCTCCCGGTCGAGCTTGTCGGCCGCGGTCTGCGACTCGCGGAGCATGGCGTGCAGGTCGCGGCGCTCCTCGAGGCTCATCTCGCTGCCGCCGCTGTGGTTGGTGTGCTGCTCGTTCTGCTGATCTCGGAGCGCGCTGGCGAGCTCTTCGCGCTCGCGCTTATATTTTTCTAGCTTATGTCTATACTTATTTAACGTGAGGTCGTATGTTGCGGCCGCTTCGTCCGCGGCGAGCTGTGCGTCTTCTAGGGCTTGTTCCATCGCCGTCCGCTGCTCCTCGACCTCTTCGATGCGAGCCTCCATCTCGTGGGAGAGGGCCGATGTCTTTCGGTCGGCTTCGCGGAGTGACTTTTTCAGCTCGTTCACAGTCTGGTAGGCGGATGATAGCTGGTTCCTTAGTTCCGAGACCTCGGACGTCTGTGCCGAGCCTCCAGCAGACGGCGGTGAGAACATCAATCGCGATACTTCAGCATCGTGAGCTTTACGCTCTAGCTCGGAGATTTGGCGCTTGAGCGATTTGACGACATCCTTCTGGGAGGCTTCGCGCTGGAGCAGGTCGAGCTCCTTTGCTCTGGCGGCGGTTAGATCGCGACGGATCAATGATAATTCGCTATTACCTTCACCGCTGTTACCAGCACCTGGGATGTGCGACGCGGCGAGTTGGTTCTGTAAGTCTTCGATTCGGCGCTCAAGTTCGCGAACAGTCCGCCGTGCTGAGGTCAACGCTTGGTTGTCTGAGGACTGGCGGATTCTGGCCTGGAGCTGGAGGATCTCCTGGCTGAGACGCTCCTCCTCGGTCGCCGCCTTCTCAATCTCATCATCTAGCACCTTCTCAATCGCGACGCGTTGCTCTGTGAGAACCTTGTTGTCTTCCTTGAGGCGCCGGACCTCCCCATCGAGTCGCGTCTTTGCAGTCCGTAGCTCGATCCTCTCCTGGTCAACCCGGAAAGGATCCCCGTCCCGAGTGTTGGCGCGCTGTAGCTCTGAATGCAACTCATCCCGCTCCGCCGTCACCTCCGCCAGTGAAGCCCTGAGCGAGTGCAACTCGATGTTGATATTGGCCAGTTGATCCTGCAGTGCTTGGTTTTCCTTTGTGGCTTTGGTGAGACTTCCAGCCGCTCCAGCTAGTTGAGATCTAACGAAGGAGACATTGTCGTTGGTATTCTTGGCTGCTGTCGAAGCGCGGCCATCTTCTGCGGCTTCTCGTAGGATGTTGAGCTCCGCCTCGAGGCTCTCTTTTTCGCGTCTGGCACGCTCTATCTCGCGGTTGGCTTTCTCGGATTCTTCGTCGATCGTTGCTTGGAGAATCTCCACTTCGTCTTCTAAGGCCTCAACCTTTTCGACCTGGGACTTGTAATCACGCTGGGATCGGCTAAGCTCGTCGCTAGCGGCAGACAATTCGCTGCGCAGTTGTTCAAGCATGTCCTGGCGAGATCCCAAGTTCTGCTGCAGCTCCTCGATTTGTCGTTGTAGAATGGCTTCCTCCTTCTTATGCCGCTCGCTCTCGCTTTGCATAGCCTCCTGCAGCCTGGTCTCCTTGCTCGACAAGCTGCCCTCCACCTCTCGCAGTTTGTCGATGGTTTTCTGGAGCCCGTCAGCTCGCTCCTCGGCGCGGTTTCGTTCCGATTCGAGGTTGCGCTGTTCCGTCTCCCACTTCTCGCTGTCGTTGTCGTACAGGTTATCCCGTTCTCGGACCTCGGCTTGCAAGTCGGATATCTCGTCGTTGAGGCGGTCGACCTCATCCTTATACTGGTTCTGGACGTCCCGTTCAATATCCAGCGCATGTTGCCGCTCTCGCTCGAGTCGACCCTCCAGGTCTTTGATGTCCTGCTGGAGGCTGTCCACCTCACGTTGCAGGGAAGCGGATTTGCTGGCCAAGGCATCATGACGAGTCTGCAGTACCGCGTTCTCGTCACTTTTCGCATTGAGGTCTCCCTGGAGCTCCTCGAGCTTGGTGGCAAGTGATTGTCGAACACGCTCCGACGAATCTCGCTCCTGGCGAAGTTCCTTCACTTCGGCGTTGAGGTCGTCGGCTACCCTGTGGCTTGCTTCCTGTTCCTTTTCGAGAGTCGAGTAGTCTTCACGGGATTTCTCTAGGTCGTGTTGTAGTCGGGAAATTTTCTCCTCCACTTGCCGAGAGAGGCCTTTCGTAACCATCGACTTGTTCGACATCTCCTCCTGTAGCTCATCGAGGTCGCCTTGCGCCCGGTCCCTCTCTGAAGTTGCGTCCTGGAGCTTTTCCTTGAGATCGTCCACGTACTGTTCGAGTTTTCGTACCGTAGCCTCCAACTCCTCGATTGTATCCTTCGCATCGTCAAGCTCGCCGGATTGCTGCGCATTCTGTTCTAGCTCGAGGATCCGACGCTGCCGGTCTTTATTTTCATCTTCTGCTTCCTCCAGCTTCAGTCGCAGCTCGTCTAGTTGATCTTCATGCTCGCCGAGGAGCCGGTCCTTCTCGCGAACGTCCGCTTCGAGGTCAGCGATGTCGTCCTGCAGCTTTTCCGCGTTGTCGTGATCGTTCTGCTCCTGCTCAATACTTCTCCGAAGTTGTTCTATGTCGGCGTCCTTTTCCTCGAGCTCTTGCCTGAGACGCTCCAGCTCGGCGCGTTGGTTTTCGTCCGCAAACCTCTTTTGCGCCTTCTCTTGAACTTCTAGGATCTGTAGGCGGTAGCTTTCGAGCTCCTTCTCCGCTGATGTTAGGTGTTTCTTGTAGCGCTGCAGCTCCCTTTGCATGGTGACCTTGTCGACCTTGAGTTCGGTGTTCTCCCGCAAGGCAGCCTCGCTAAAGCCCGGCCCAGCTTTCCGTAGAGCATCCTCCAGGAAATGAATCTTCAGCTTGAGGCCGAAGTTCTCCTTCTCGATCCTATCGATCACATTCTCCTGCTCGCGCAGAGACAGCTGGTTCCCATCTTCCAGCGGACCCTTCCCGTCAGCGCCCCGCCTCCTCATGATCATTGGCGTGGAGGCGACACTGCTAGTGTCGGCCATTGGGAGCGGCGTGGATTCCGAGTACGACACGTTGCGTGATGCGCCGTATACGCTGCTCTCGCCCGCAGGCACGGGTGTCATGTCCTCATCGATCCTACCGAGAAAGGCAGGCGTCGCCAGGCCGTTTTCCTTGCCCGGGCCATGCCGACGTGCGCTATTTCGTGTCGCCGACTTGAGCAACGGCGTGAATTCCGCGCCGCCCAACCCGGCCGGGAGGTTCCTCCTATCGCCAAAAGGCGCTCGCGTACCGCGGGGTGTTCTCAGGTTGGGGCGCCCGCCGTTGCGCATCTGCTGGAGGAGGTTCGCGTCCTTCGAGGGAGATTGGAAGGATGCTTCTTGTGATATATCAAAATCGGGTTGTCTGCTAAGGTATGTCGCGTCTCCAATGTTCGTCTGTGGCGTGTCGAGGCCACCACCATACCCGGGTTGAACCATCGTGACGGCTCCCGGCTGGTGGTCTTCTAATGTAAATACGCGTTTTGGGGGGATAAATACGAGCCCATCGATGTGTAGCGGCGCGTAGCAAGTATATGGGCTGCCCTAAAATCCGGTATTTGAAGTACTGTCCAACTCATAAGTTCGTTGTCATGCTGGGTTGCAGTGTTGAGACGCGTAGCAATGGACGTAGTGGCGGGCCGGCTTGGCGAGGCCGGTGGAGTTGTAAGTCGTTTGTTTACTTTCGGCGCATTGGCCAATGAGGATCGAAGTTCCGAGACCCATCTGATGACTCATCCAACCTCCCTAACCAAACCCCAGGAAGAGCTCCTTCAAACTTCAAAATAAACCGTTTGAAGTTTCCACTGTCTAGGTAGGTAGTCAAGTGCTGAGTCCCTTATTCCCTTGTTCACTGTAGATGTAACTTTTTCGTATTATAAGAACCATAATCCACAACCTTCTCGAGTCACGTTTCCCTTATCGTAGTAGACGTAAATGCTATCAGGTGACACTAGTACTTTACATACGCATACGCTGTCTTACAAGGCCATTGTTACTCTTCCTGGTCACCTCGCCGGTTCCAATGTCGACTTTTTTTCATTCCCAGTTGATCGTCGGCCTCTCATCACGCGCCAGCAACAACCGCCAAACCCTCGTAGATTCTCCTCTTCACCTCGTAGAAAGTCCCGCCTACCCGCGCAGCTGGTCCACTGCCTACAGGCAAGCCGATACTCTCTAGCTCAATGCGCCCCGTGGCCGTCTTCCGAACTACAACGGACCCATCGACGAGAAGAGTACCTTGGCCTCGGAACTCGGCGGTGTGGCCAGAGCTCTGCATGGCGCGTCGTAAATCTGCTAGTCGCAGGTCGCCAACGTGTAGAGGCTGCGCACCAGAGCGCACCGCTGACGTACGGTTGACGGGAAGAACGTCGAGAATCGGCACCGGAGCTCCTGACGTGAGTGAGCCAATAGCGGATTTAGACCCTCCGCCGTCAGTCGTGGAGGCATCCGTCTTCAAGCGCTTGTTAGCGCTCTCATCATCACCGCCCGCACCGGCCTGATCCTCAGGCTGGCTGCTCATTAGGAGGCCTGTAACGGTGACGATACCGAGGCCGCGGACCCTCTGCCATTTCAGACGCTTGACGAGTGGGTCGGCTAGCTTGACGACCCAGGCGTTGGTGTCAACACTCGCGTCTACTGAGATGCCGATTTCAGGTGTAAAGACGTCGACCGCATGCTCTGCATCGGCTCCGAGCTGGGCACTGAGCAGCTTTTTGCAATCGGCTGCTAGGCTCATCGTCTCGTCCTGGTTACCGGCAACAAGAATAAGCTTTCGTGGCTGGATGAGTGGGATCAACATGGTCAAGCTACGCTTGTCGTGGAGTCCGCTAAAGTCGACGAAGGCGATGCGCAGATTGACGGTGACGGTTTCCTTGGAAATGGCCAGCTTAGACGGGCCAACTACGGCTTCTTCTTCATCCTCGAGGTCGTCTAGCTCGTCACCTCCAGGACCGTCCTGTAGCGCCGCCGCCTCCAGCTCGTCCGCGGACCGCTGCCGGTTGAGCTGCGGGCGCTTATTTGGACCAGACGCCCCCTTGCCGGGTGCGCCGGCGTCATCCCACCTACGTTTCTTGCCGAGATTGTCGCCCTGATCTCCTCGTGAGGCATGCCCAGCTTCCTGGCCGTCAACTTCCTCCTTTTCTTCGGCCCGCAGGTAGTCTTCCGGACGTATCATCTCGCCGAATTCGTCGTTCCGTCGCCTCCGAATGGCGACCGGGAACATCCGCTCTCTGCCCTTCTTTCCCCTGACATCAAAATCGTGAACACCTCTCTTCTTCAGAAGTATTGTAATGCCCAGGTCCTCATCTTTCAGGACAACTTTCTTTCGGCTTGCCTGGCCCATCGTGGTGGAAACGTTCAGAGCTTTGCCCTGCTGCTCCGTCTCCGACTCATCTGATTCTGAGGAGGATTCAGACGAAGCATCATCGACAGCATCCGCCGACGACTCAAGGGCCGTGGCGCCACCGCTCTGTAAAGTTGCCTGTAACTGTCGCTGCGTCGCCAACCATTGCTGGTAAACAGTGAGCTCGCCCCCTTCAAGAGGTTCTCGCTGCGCATCCGGAACCTCGAGCTCCCGTCCGCCACCATAGACCTGCTCAAAGGTGTCTCCACTGGTTGTCTGTTCTGCGGCAACCCCGTCTTTCCTTTCTTTCCACCAATCCCATAACGTCCTTGCAATGGAGGGCGTGGCATCTACGCTCAAGCTTGGCCTCTCCGTCAAAATGACCAAGTTTCTCGCGTCGCTCGCTATGGCCTTCAGGATGTCCTTAGAGAACCCCCAGTCCAGGCTCGAGTCGCTTGCCAGGATGACTTTGCCTCTCGCCTCAGAGCCGTCGACTTCGGGACCTAGGATTCGTTCGATTTGTGCCTTGCGTTCCAGCAACCGAAGATACTTGAAATCGAAGGGACCTGCCCCTTTTCCTTTCCCGCCATCCGCATTGCCGTTCGTTCGTTTTGACGTGTCGGCGGCCCCCTCAAATTCCCTAACGATGCTATCGTCCATCCACTCAAGCATACTCCGCGCGAGTCTCATTGTGCTACTAACACTCCGTCCTGCGAGGTAGAGTTTGGAAGCCTTGAAGTTGGCATTGTCCTTCGAGACCTCGGTCCGCCAGACGTGCTCAAGCAAATAGGCCAATTCCAGAACACGGGCGCTAGAGTCGACAGGTATGAGCACCGTCCCACCACGGGCGATACACAGCTTGAGTGACTCGAGTAGCTGCTCATCGCGACGTGCGCGCGCCAGGCCGGCCTCGGGTGTTCGGCTACTACAAACGAGGGCAGTGGGTTTGCGAAGTTGCTCTATCACTTCCGTGCCACCTACGCCGCCGTGCCCACCACCGAGCCAGGCAGCGCCCGCGAAGACATTCTCTCGGGCCTGATTCCAGTCTACAGCGTAGACAATGGATTCCAAGCCATGCTGGATGTGCCAAATAGTTCCACCAAGGGTGTGTCCGGAGTTGTATGCGGTAATGGTAAGACCGTTGAGGGGCGGCGAGAAGGGCGACGGGAGCGGTTGATGGGGTTGGGAATATTTGAGTGGCTGTATCAGGGAGAAATATCGCGTGATCTCTTCGCCGGTTGGCGCTTGTAGCAGAAACCTACTATCCGAGCCTTGCGTCTGCGAATAAGAATAGGACACCTCAGCCAGGGATGTTGATGAGATGGTAGTGGCGGCGAGAGGAGTCGAGGCGTAAAGGGCTTGGGTCAGCGTTCGGCCGAGATCGATAACTGGCCGTGTCGCATAGACGGGGATGCGCGTAAAGAGCGGGAAGTTCTTGCAGCAGTGGGCATAGGCGGCAAGATGAGGAACGGTCGCATGGGTGAGGAGGATAAGCGACAGAGTCGGAACTTGTCTATGCAACTTTTTGTCAGCGTTTCTCCTTGCACATGGCACGGGCAGATCGCATCAGGATGGAGCTTGGGTATTGAGACGCAACGTACTTCTCAAGCTCGCGGAGTTTCTCGACGTTAAAAGATTCATCCCAGCCAACGTCTATCAGCACTTTAACGCCACCATCGAGCTCAAGGAGCGACTGCGACGCGGTTGACTCCGATAACGCGCCCTGGAGGGGGCAGAAAGTGAACATATTTGGACGGTTTCGGTGGTTATCTCGTAGCAGGCATCCTTGGCTTGCCAGTGGACTAAAGTTTCGTCCGAGTAACTCAGAGCGATCGGCGAGGTTGATGCTACTCTCTCCTTTCTCGCGATGCGCGCGCCAGTAAACCAATGCGACGCAGTTCTCGAGAGGTGGCTCTTGGATTCTTGCTTCGATCAAGTCACAACGGTGTTCTCGAGGGTCGAAGGCAAACGACTATGCGATTAAAGGCATTTGGGCCGCCGAGATTGCGGTATCCTTTATTGTCGGTTCTATAAAGGCGCGGCGCCAAGTTGGTGTTAAACCGTTTTGGACGAGTAACTCTCTTGAACAATAGATTCGCGGTTTAGAGGCTAACCAAGACCCTAACTTAATCCCTGTCAATGGGACGTGCAGCAAACGCACCTAGACGTGAGGCGGTGGCCGATGGCAGTTTTTCGGGCCCGGAACAAGTCGCGGAACGGAGTCGTGTCAATTGAGGAAGGTTCCAGCCCACCACAAACGCGATTGGCTCCAAGCTCGCCTGAATTCGAGGCCACTTCACCAAAAAGGACAGCGAAGTGCGGACTTACATCTTGATCCAGATTCCACCCTCTTCTCCGCAAAACAGCCATGGTTCTCCAACCCTCTGAGCTATGAGACCGATCCCATTGATTCGCAAAGAGTCTTGGGTGACCATCTTCTAGCGGGCTACGTGTACAACCGCGTACTGCCCACGAGAACCCCAACACGAGCCGCCGACCCCTTCAACATAGCGAGAAAAGATGGCCGACTACTCGACGTATCATGCCCTTGGTCAGGGTGAGCAACTTGACCCGAACGATCCCAACCGGACGACCCAGCCGGCGGCCCAGCATTTCCAGCCTCCAATTGCGTCGCAACCCTACCAACAGGGTATGGGCTACAATGCGCCAACACCGCAAGAGCAACAGTTCCATCCTCCTCCACCGGGAGGACCAGCTTCTCCACAAACCCAAGGGTACGGGCCCCCGCAAGGTGCGGGCTACATGCAAGGCCAGCCTTCTCCAGCGGTCGACGGTGGAAGTCTAGCGGCACAGATGGGCGGCATATCACTCGGCCCCGATGCACACCATGGCACGGCAAGACGGAAGAAGAAGGACCGGCACGCCTACCACAACGTGGAGGCGCCCGCAGGTTCATCGCAGGCTTTCAACGGAATCCCACCGGCCGGGACTAACACCACAACCTTCCTCAATGCCGAACCTCAGTTTGGAGGCGGCATCACCCCCCAGATGAGCCAGTTTCCATCGCCCGTGAACCCGCAGTTCAGCCCTGGGTTGGTGTCTCCGGCCGAGTTCGGCGCGAGAACTGGGTCCATGGATCCTAGCCTGTCTCCGGCCGTCGTGCATGCATCCGGCCAAGCCAAGGTCTCCCCGGACGAAATGCCTGGTGTGCCTGTGTCCCGTGACTCGGTCCAGCAATACTTCCTTAGGAATGTCTATCCGACCTTTGAGCGGCACGTACCCCCTCCCGCCACCGTATCCTTCGTCGCCCTCGACCAGGGGAACTCGTCTCCAAAGTTTGCTCGCCTAACCATGAACAATATCCCGGCAACGTCAGAAGGCCTAGCCAGCATGGGGCTTCCTCTTGGCTTGCTTCTCCAACCCCTAGCGCCTCTCCAAGCAGGCGAGTTATCAATTCCCGTTTTAGATTTTGGCGACTCCGGCCCTCCCAGATGTCGGCGCTGTCGGGCATACATCAACCCGTTCATGATGTTCCGTTCTGGTGGAAACAACTTCGTCTGCAATCTCTGCACGTACCCCAACGAGACCCCCCCGGAGTACTACTGCGCAACCAGCCCTCAGGGCGTGCGCATCGACCGCGACCAGCGGCCGGAGCTGACACGGGGAACGGTTGAATTTGTGGTCCCTAAGGAATATTGGACGAGGGAGCCTGTCGGTCTCAGGTTTCTATTCCTCATTGACGTCACGCAAGAGTCTTTCAACAAAGGTTTCTTGGAGGCATTCTGCGATGGTATTTTAGGCGCTCTGTACGGAGCCGGAGAAGCCGAGGAGAAGGATGGTTCCGACGAACCGAACCGAAGCATACCCCCGGAGGCAAAAGTCGGATTTGTCACCTTCGACAAGGAGGTTCATTTCTACAATGTCAGCTCGGCTCTTGAGCAAGCCCAGATGATCATCATGCCCGATATTGAGGATCCGTTCGTCCCCCTGAGCGAGGGCCTCTTCGTCGATCCCTATGAGTCGAAGTCGGTGATTACCTCGTTATTAACCCGGTTGCCCACCATGTTCTCCAACATCAAGAACCCCGAACCCGCAGTGTTATCCACGCTCAACTCCGCGCTTGCTGCGCTCGAACAAACCGGAGGAAAGATCATCTGTTCACTCTCAGCCCTATCAACGTGGGGACCTGGGCGACTCTTCCTACGAGATGATGGCAGGACCTCGGGAAGCGAGCCCGATAAGAAACTCTTCACCACCGAACATCCAGCCTGGAAGAAGGTTGCCGAGCGGATGGTAGCCGCCGGTGTTGGTGCTGACTTCTTCCTGGCTGCTCCGTCTGGTGGATATCTCGACATCGCAACTATCGGACATGTCTCCTCTACCACCGGCGGCGAGGCATTCTACTATCCCAATTTCGTTGCGCCTCGGGATAACACTAAGCTCGCTCTCGAGATCAAACATGTTGTGACCCGAGAAACAGGCTACCAGGCCCTCATGAAGGTCCGCTGCTCAAACGGACTTCAAGTAAACAGTTACCACGGAAACTTTATTCAGCACACGTTCGGGGCGGACTTGGAGATTGGCATCACCGACGCTGACAAGGCCATCGGTGTCACCTTTGGGTACGACGGCAAGCTCGACTCGAAACTAGATGCCCATTTCCAGTCGGCCCTGCTTTACACTACAGCCTCCGGCCAACGACGGGTCCGGTGCTGTAATATCATCGCGAGCGTGAGCGACAATGCCAGGGACTGCGTCAAGTTTGTTGACCAGGACGCGGTTTGTTCGATCATGGCGAAGGAAGCCGCAACTAAGCTTGCGTCAACTTCGGGCACCCCGAAGGACGTCCGGTTAAGCCTAACCGAGAAGACGATCGATGTTCTAGCAGCGTATCGAAAGAATTTCCTGTCACAGTCACATCCTCCTGGCCAGCTCGTCATGCCCGAGAAGCTGAAGGAGTTCTGCATGTACATGCTCGGACTGATCAAGTGCCGGGCGTTCAAGGGTGGCAGTGAGTCCATCGACCGACGGGTGAGCGAGATGCTGATGGTCCGTTCAATGGGCGCACTCGAGCTCAGTCTTTACCTATACCCGCGCATAATACCAATACACAACCTCCAGCCCGAAGAAGGCTTCCCCGACGCGGAAACCGGCCACTTGAAAATGCCACCTTCAACGAGGGCATCATTCAGCCGCGTCGAGGCCGGAGGCGTGTATCTGGTTGACAATGGTCAACAGTGCCTGATGTGGTTCCACGCGCAGACGTCACCGAACTTGATCGCGGACCTGTTTGGCGAGGACAAGACTAGCTTGCAGACTCTAGACGCCTACACTTCGAGTCTACCATTGCTACAGACTCATCTAAATGCACAAGTGCGCAACATGATCGAGTTCCTGAGGACAATGCGCGGGTCCAAGGGTTTGACCATACAGCTGGCAAGGCAGGGGATCGACGGTGCCGAGTACGAATTTGCGCGGATGCTGGTGGAAGACCGGAACAACGAAGCCCAGAGCTACGTAGACTGGCTCGTCCACATCCACAAGGGGGTGCAACTAGAGGTATGTTTCCATGTTCCACTCCGGCCACGTGGTTGGCACTGATCTAAGTACTTACACGCTTCCAGTTAACCGGCCAAAGGAAGAGAGAGGATGCGGGGGATACGTCGGGCTTCACCAATTTCACCGGCCTACGGACTGCCTACTGGTAAGCCCAGCGATGATGTGCTACGCAGCGAGTCTTGTTAGACGGGGGTAGACTGTATCTCTCCGGGGCCATAAGAGAGGCAGACGCTACGACGGCCTCCCATCCCTCCCGTTTCCTTCCTCAAAATTGAAAAGGCAAGGCGTGCCTATGGATATCCCAAGTCTATCAAAAACGTACCAATGCCAATATACCAATATACCAAGGAATCCGTTTTCAGCTTCTCTCTTTCCTTTTCTCTCGTTATCACGACTACTAAGCCACTCAACCCTCGCCCTCCAAACCTCATAATGTGTGTGAAGTCCTGGCAGTCAGCTCGACAGGGATACTCCCTGGGCTTTTTTTCCACACCGGCTTCAAAAATCGTACCCTGCATGTCTTAGTGTCGAAGCCATTTCTACAAATGACGTGCCGGCCTCCCGGCGGCTCTCGTCAAGAAGCGTCTTTCCCGACACCCACCCAACTAAAAACCCCCCATCCGTAGGAAGCCGCACGCTGGCTCGCGGCGGCGATACGACGCTTGGGCAATTGCTGACCCAGCTCCGACGCAAGTGACGGGACAAAGAGGAGTGCATTAGGGTGACAGCTCAGATCTCGCTCCCTCCAGCATCATCGATCACAGCGCATCAGGGCGATCTGATAGGGTGCAAGCGCAAGGAATAAAATGCAACCCCACCGAGTCCAGCCTGCTGTCGATCCTGCCCCTCACCGCCAAGATCCGCCCTCGCCTACTAAAGTGTTCCAATCGCTGGTCCAGGCTTGTATCCGGGTATCTGGGTGGCCCCCGCTGCAGCCGCCGATGAGCTGGGGCCCTGCGGCTGCACTCTCTTCACATCTTGGCTGTGGATCCCGCTGTTGGTCATCGCCTCATGTGCTCCGCAGTAGCAGCATGCACGGCCAGGGATAGACGCCGCTTTGCCTCGACGAGTCCAGATGGATGCATGCTGGAGACCCCGGAGATCGGCTCTCTCCCCTCGTCATCCTGCCAAACCAGACGATCTGTCCCGACATCGATCCAAAGGGTTTCCCTAAGGGTGGGCCTACTTCCCCGGTGGTTCTTGTTCCCCGGGAAGGAATATGGCAGGTTAATAAGCCACGATATGAAATATACGAAACCTCGTGCGACCGGGGCTTGTTTTCTGGATTTCCTTTATCTTTTGTGGCTTGGCTTTCAGCGGACTGAAAGATGGGCTAGATCGTTGGGCAAATCCGTCTGCCCGGCGGAGTATTGACCGCAGCAGAAAGCCGCGGTTCGCCGCCACGGCCAACGGAGGATGGTGGGGTCCTAAGATTCCTACGAAGTTGCTGGGTTTGCTTGACCTACCGCCAACCTCCCGCCCCCCACCACACCCAGAGGTTGTGATGATCTTGGGGTCTATTTGTCTGTCACGGATATCTCACTAGACCGCTCGCACACCTTTGTTGTCTGCAGGAAAGGAGGGATATTAACTACTAGTGTAGTTAAGCCGGCACAAATCATCTGCCAGTCATCAGGAACGGATGTTCCGTGATCCCGCCAACTCGGCGATACCCTGACGCCCACCACCGCATCGAGCCACACATTCCGCTTCGCGTGACCATGGGCGCAGTGACAACGAATCCCCCCACATTCCTCCCGCCCTATTGGGAGGACTGAAGGTGTCAACGAGGCTTCAATAAAAGTTGGCTTGTGCGCCTTAAAAAGGACGTGCGAGAACGACCAGGATTCCCCGGCTACGGACGTCTGCACACTGGGAGGGACCCATTGCGTACACTAGACAAGTTCAATGGGACGGTCCGATAATAGTACCCGTTTTGTCGGCGTGGGAATCTCTCCGGGGAGATAGATTCCAGTCACGAACGCCATGATTGGGAGAGTACGGATCCGTATACGACGGTCCTTTTAATTGCGGGTACTCGACCCCTCGACAGCTATGTGGGAGGCTGGATGATTAATTCCTTTTTCCTGCCTCTCTCTCCCACTAAGATGATGATCGACGTCCTGAAGGTGTGCCTTCTCGCACGGCTGGCATGAAAAGGAAGGCCATCACCTAAATATTCCCCTTCTAGGGTAGGCGGCGGTTGCCAACACCCCCATCCCACCCACGGATGGTCAAGCCATGGGATCGGTCACTTTACGCCCGCATGTAAACTCGCAAGTATCTGTCTACCTTTGGGGCACACTGGGAAACTCGATGATGGCTTGCATCCGGATCGCGAACCCAGCACCCATCCATCTTTGAGTCGTCCTACCGGGTAGATGTGATATCTGACCGCCGCCCGACCGTGGACCGGGAAGAGGATAGGCCACAGTTAGGTATGCAAACATTAGACCATGCTCCGAGGAACGAACGCCTTTCAAAGCCCAATGGGCAATACGAGGTTTCGACTGGTGAACAAATGACGCCGCTGACCCCCATTACGCCTGTCCTGACCTGAGAAACCCGCCTCACACCCACGCCACCCCCTCCGTAAAAGCCGGGCCCCAACAATCGAGACCCACAAACCACAGCTCCTTCGAGCCTCCAACAATCCCCCCCCCAAATGGAGCGATTGACAGGACTACCCCGTCAGCAGGTTGTCTAGGCCGTACCTCGAATCACGCTGCCCCATCACGCGGCGCACCTCCTGGCCGTCAAAGACGCGTTGGAATATCTCAAAATCCGTCGAGATGCCAGGGCTGCGGATCGTGGTAGACGCTCCCGAGTAGCTGCTAGAGGTCTTCGACCTCGCCTTCCCACTAGCGCCCCCTCCGCCTCCGGCCCTGTTCTTCTTCTCTATATCGTCGAGGATCAGCTGGGCGGTGCTCTGGTTGGGATCCTCGAACACGAATGCGGCGTAGCGGATCCGGCCGCGGAGTTCCGGATCGTAGAGGAAGACCTCGCGCCATAGCTCGGCCAACTCCTGGGGTGGATTCCTATGCGCGTTGCCGAGCCCAAAGTCGCCGATCACGACGGTGGTGCAGTTGTTGTAGGCGCAGACACGCAGTGCGCCGCTGAGCTTGGCCTTGACCATCTCCCGCTCCTTGGCGAAGGAGTACTTAGTCCCGTTCTGCGTAAGCTTGGGCCAGCGCATCGGAGAGACGGAGCACACAGGGATGGGCTGCCACTCCTCCATTGGGCGCTTGTCGTATGCGTCGTGAGGGCCACGGAATACGACTACTCAAGAAAAAAACCAAATATGTTGGCGTAAATAAGGGCCCCCCGGAGTAAGCCACAAAAGGGAAGGGTGGCGGTAGTGGTGGTTTGGGGAGCAGGGGATGCTTACCAACATCTTGCGACCAGATGGCGCCGTATACCGGGATCGGGTAGTTCTCTTCGACGTGCGACCCCGGCCCTGGCGTTGCTAGTGTAGCCGCAAGGCTGCTCCTGCGACAGAGTCTCTCCTCGAAGCCACATACTCCAGTTTCCCAATCCCCCCCAGGTCGCTTGTCGTTGGCCGCGCAGATTATGGGGACTGGCGATCCACACTGGGTTGACCATTGTAGAGCGGTGTCGACGGGGTCTCCGTACTGGACGCCTATAGGAAGGGAATCAGTTTAACACTGTTGCCATGATGGACCAAGTCCTCTACCGTATACATACAGAACTCGGGGGGGTCAAGCGTGAGAGGAAGGTCGGCGAACCCCAGCTGCGAGAGGGGCTCATGGTAAAGATATGAGAAGGTTGTCCACTTGGGGTTGTTCCTGATAATGGGGATGAAGTGCTTCTTAGCCTCGGCGGCAACCTCAGCGGGCCGCTGTTTAGAAGACCTCGATTTCCCAGTGGGCATCTTGGCTCTCTAGCTGTGCTGGGACTTGGAGATAAAATGGGCCAGAGGTAGGAATGTTATGATATGTGAATGCAGGTGGGTTAGTTCTGTGGTCTCGGTTGGTAGTTCCCGAGACACGGTCGGAGGGCAAGGGTCAGTGGCCGAAGCTAGGGTCTGGCTAGACGGCGGCAAGCTTCATATATAGGTGTTCCTACCTAGCTACGGCCCAATAAGCGGTGAAAGTGAGCGAATGGTGGCCTCGCGGCTTGGGGAGGTCACTTGAATGGGGAGGAGACGTTTCATGCAGCTTTGCTAGCCAAGGAAACTCCAATGTGTGGGTGGGATGGGGGCGTCTTCGTTTCACAGATATCTCGGGAGTAGTGGCCGTGCCGAAAGCAAAGGGGATGAGTTCTCTATAAGAAGGGCATCTGATGGTACAAATAATATTCCCAGAGCAGAGTTCGATCTTTGCTTGCTAGTTTCTTTAGCCCAGTGACATGCATATAACAAAATCCAGGCCTACGCCATCACGATCAGGCTCCAAGTTCAGGGTCGCCGAGGACACTTGGGATGACAAGTAGAATCTAAAACCAGGCACACGCAGTAATATTCTACTGCTGCAATCTACCGACAGTCACACAAGATCTCTGCTGCGTGCCAGATGTTACGACATCCGGAGGGGGCACCGGACTCGTGCATTGGCCCTCAGAGGTTGAACCGGCGAGCTAGGCCGCAGGGGATGTCGGTCTAAGACTCTGGTGTGGCTGCTCCGTAAGGACCTGAAGACGGCGTGGGCGAGGTACGGATGGATGGACATCTGATCACAGGAGAGGGGAAATGGGCCGATGTCAGATCCAACAAATATTCCAACCATGCGTGGCGCGTTGATCATGGCCCTACCTGCACTCGACTGGCTCGTGGGTTCAAGAGCCTAGAAATAGGGGTTCTCTGGCCGCAGAAACATTGAAGTCCCCTCAGGAAGGGAACCTGCTGCTGGGAGCGGGTCGTTCCGCGTTTCTTTTTTGTGAATCACTTCAGATTACGGATACGGTGTCAATAATTGAAAATGTCTGAGGGCTGAGAAACCGCCAGCGCCACGAAAAATGAACGAGTCTACAGCTAGAGAAGGTGATGTTCAGAATATTGCTTTTTCCGCAGCTGAATATCAATGTTGGCTTGTTGACAAATCCATACATGCAGTTGAGAAATTGGCCCGTGCACACTCTACCGAACCGATCCCCAGCTCGTGGGTATGCGCTAATCCCAAAGTAGTCTAGGTAGGTACTTAAACAGCAGACCACCAACCTTCCACACTCTGAACGACGAAATTCCTAGGCCCAACACAATGCTTAGCCCAATCGCGTCACCGTACTACAAAATCGAAGGGACGAAGCAGTCCAAGTAAAAAAAGACGCGTCAAATACTATAGCGCGCGGAGTTTTGAGGCGACAGACGACGCGATAAGACATGCGACCTGCTTCTCTCCCAAGAGTGTGCAGGCCAGCTCGCAGGATTGTCGCGCATTCCAAGCTTTTCGGCCGCGCCTTCTCGAAGAATGCTCCGATACCTGTTGCAAAACTGCTAGAATGGAAGCCCCGGCACGAGGTTGGCGATGTGGTTGTTAACGGATTCATCCGATCTGTGCGTCACATGAAGTCTCAGAGCTTCGTTGCGCTGGGTGACGGCTCTTCGCTCGCTCCTCTACAGGCCCTCGTCCCATTAGATCGATCTCAGGGGTGCGGATGCTTTTCCCCCCACCTACTTTTTAGAAATCATTGTTGCTGATTCCTTTTTTATACAAATTGTAGTCTGACTGTTGGTGCGGCAGTCTGTCTGAAAGGTTCTTGGGTTTCCTCTCCTGGTTCCGGCCAGAGCCATGAGCTCCACGCCAAAGAGGTTGATATCCTAGGACCATCCGACGCAAAGGTACGCTTGTAGATGGGGTGTTATGTTGAGCATTATCAGACCCTAGGCTAACGATGTCGGACAAAAGACCTTCCCCATCCAGAAGAAGTACCAGACCCCAGAGTTCCTCCGCACCCTGCCTCACTTGCGGCCGAGAACGCCGTATAATGCGGCCCTATTGAGGCTACGCTCGGCTGCCATCGCCTCCTTGACACAGTTCTTCGCCAACCGTCTCTTCACGCAAACACACCCACCGGTGATTACCTCGTCCGACTGCGAGGGGGCAGGCGAGGTATTCACAGTATCCACGGCAAGCGAGGATGACTCAAGTGAATCGTTCTTCCGATCGCCTAAATACTTAACGGTCTCCAACCAGCTTCATCTCGAGGCGCTGGCCCAGTCGGTCGGCAACGTGTGGACACTTGCCCCCACATTTCGCGCGGAAAAGAGCGATACCTCGAGGCATCTAAGCGAGTTCTATATGCTGGAAGCCGAAATGAGCTTCGTAGACGATCTCGGTGTTGTTATGGACCTCGCTGAAGCCATGTTGCGGTCCTTGAGCACCAATCTCTACGAAACCAACGTGGCTCAGGAGATCCTCTCGAGATCGGGCCAGGTCGGCTCGGACCTTGAACCTGCTGACAGGGTCAGGCAACGCTGGGAGGGATTGATGCAGACCGCCTGGCCGCGGCTAACCTACACGGAAGCCATCAAGATCCTCGCCTCCAAGTCCGAACTGTTCACACACAAACCGACGTGGGGTGGGGGCTTGCAGGCCGAACATGAAAGGTACATCGCTGAACATGTCGGCGGGGGCAAACCCGTTTTCGTCACGAATTATCCTCGGGATATCAAGGCATTCTACATGCTGCCGAGTGTCACCAACACCGACCCGGGACGTCATACGAGATCGGACACGGAGGGAGTTCCAGGCCCCACGGTTGAATGCTTCGACTTGCTAGTACCTGATCTCTGTGAGATTGCGGGCGGATCTATGCGTGAGCACCGTCTAGAGCAGCTCCTCGACGCCATGCGGCTCCATGGTCTGTCGACAACACAATCAAGTGGCGACTTCAACAATGCAGAACACATGGCCGATTCGGGCACGGGCAACTTAGACTGGTATGTGGATCTACGTCGCTGGGGCTGCCCTCCCCACGGTGGTTTTGGCTTGGGCTTCGACCGACTCCTTTCCTACCTCTCTGGAGTCCAGACGGTCCGCGACGTCGTCGCCTTCCCCCGCTGGTTTGGCCGCTGCGACTGTTGAGCAAGGAGCGTCGAGTCTAGATGACGGTATACCTCATTATGCCATGTTCGTCGATAATCCACCCCCCGACTTGGAGGTGCGGATATGAGGGCGTTGTTGGACTGTCCCACGGCGGATGCGATCGCCCGAAGTTGGACCAAGACACTGCCTCCGCGCGACGACTCCTCATCTTCGAATGCAACTCGTTATGGCAGCGATGCGCGCGCAGGCGGAAGCAAGCAATTTGGCAGGCTCAACCTTGTATTTTCCAATGCCTGCCTCCGGACGAAAGGCCCCACACATCATCGTATGGCCTTGTTATTCTGCGCAAGTTACACACATCTCGAATCGTGTGCATGGAGGAGAAAGAAAAAAGGCTCTCTGCTGATCGGCCTCCCAGGCGGCTCGGCGCAGACGGCAACGCCAGATCTCTTTTGGCCCCCAATCAGGCTGAACGGATGTGAGACGGTGACCAGCTGACTTGCTGGCGAACTGGCGAGCTGTACAACATAGTGTATTTGTCTGTAATATATTTCTGCATACTGGATCCCGCACTCAATTCTCGGCACGTTGCGTCCCTTGCACATCGTCATTTTCGATCCTGTGATTTGCGTCCATTTCGACCATTCAGGCTCTTTTCTGCATTAATAGTCCGAACACACAAGTCTAATGCGCGGGTTATGTCTGGCGCGCATAGTTCGAAATACAGCATCACTTGACGATTGATATTACGTGTCATACGTATAGCCCGCATGTGACGGGCATCGGTTGGACAGCTGTTGATTGGCGAGGCGGAAATCTCGAGTATACGACGCAGAATAGCCTCGGTACCGAACGTCAAGATACTCATTGCTTGCTCGTATAACACCCTGCCGACACGGGGTGCGAGCCTCGCCATCTGGGAACCATGTCGGCGGGCAGATGACAGCCGTCAACGACTGAGCTTCACCGAAGCGGGAAGGCTCGTTAGCTCACAGTTAACACGAGCAGGCTTTGAAGATGCCGGAGGGAGGTTATTAGGTAACGCGCAAGACATTGGTACTTTACTCACGGGGATGTCGGTGCCGGTGCCGCATCCAAGATGCACAATGGCGGCAAACGGCGACCCGGCGACACTCCCGACTCGACCAACGATCGCAATATAGGGGGGATGTGCGAGATATGCCGTTCGCTTGCCTTTGTTCTCAGCAAATATGCCAAAAGCTCGAAAACCTTACCCAGACTGCGGGAATTGTGGCGTCGTTTAAAGTTGATTGCAATATAGAGTCATATACACAGTAAGAATGTAGACGCGTTCGATACTTGATGCACACGCAGAAGGTCAAGAACTTTATATTAGGTCACTTGCCTGGCTGGCTGCCTCCTTTCCCTTCCAAGGTGCAGACACTCGACAGCGGCTGAAGGCTGCACTCTTACGTTTGCCTAGCTATACGTTACATAGCTAATTTTTTGTTTTCATGTTCATTGCACGTTGCGACGATGTAGAGTACCTTGCGTCGACGAGCCGGCACAAACCCCCGCCCGTGCCCAATATCTACAAATCTGACCCGAGATCAACAATATGTATTTACCCACCACCCATCTACTACTGCACTATACGGCAGCACTTCCGAGACGCAATTGCTTGGCACTCACCCGCCTCGGCTCGGGAGCGGGGGGTTCATTCATTTGCTCTCGGTCTGACCCAGGCGAGGGAAAACGTTCATCACCGGCCTGTAATTAGGGGGAAACTCTATTGTGCCCCGGCGCGCTTCGATATTGCGACACCCCCTTTCTCCATCTTTCTCGGCGTGAGCCCCCCAGGGAAACACTGTGTCAGAGGTGCTTCTTGGCCTGCAAAGGCTACCTTGGCTAAAGCACGAATGTCGTCGTAAAGATAGACACGCACGCACGCGACGACACCTCGAGAGTTTTGGCTCTTTGAAACTTGGCTACGGTGGCCCCACAAAAACGGTATCGCCCCCCCCCCCCCGCGCCCCCCCCACCCGAACCTCACTCTTTTTTTGTACGACGACACAAGGAGCGCAAAACAGCGCGGCACTGATCACAACCGCCATTTTTTTTAATATGTCGG
>Ga0164242_10002791_pt1 | contig 20175 bp, 16 predicted proteins | sample OricomgcompostMG_FD_108783 | JGI IMG/M metagenome (GOLD analysis project Ga0164242, IMG submission 108783) | Miracle-Growth compost microbial communities from Emeryville, California, USA - Original compost - Miracle growth compost (MG) ... | reverse complement strand
TTGCGGGGAGCTAGTGCCGTTGATGAGAGCATGGAATAGTGCAATGAGTTCGTGAAATGGCCTTTAAACGGTTTATACTTGACGTCGACTCCTTTTGTATCTACTGTCTTCAGGGTTATTGTTACTATACTGATAGGGGTAGAGGGGAGCGGGCCAGAGTAGTGTTATTTATCTAGATTCGCTGTGTTGAACACCCCCCACAGTTAACGGAAGTCATAACGAAGAAGTGCCCAGCCAACAACGAATTACATAACCCGTCATCTAAATATGGCTGGTACCCAAAGAGCAAGGCCAGCCCGCCCCGTGATGGCATCTGAAACACCTCAACCCGAGGGCTGACACACGCGCACACCACCAACTCTCACAACCCCTGCGCACACGAAGAAGGAAACTAAAAGTCACATGCCTTGGGTACTATTAGCCTGCTTCTCCTGCGAAAAAAAGGGTCCCTGTCCCGTCACCCCGGGGCCCCTCATGCAGGCGCAACCCCTGTCCGGTCAAACATAAAACAGCTATGACAAAATAATCAGGCCACATTCATTGCGCCCATTGTAGATCACCCCCAAAGCGCCTCGAATTTGACTTCTCGCCTATCTGAGGATGGGAATCTTTGCCGACCGTGTTTCTTGTGTCTCTTGCGCCGTCTCGTCGCAGTTGCGATTGTTGTCCCGGCATCGCATTTGTTGAATAATCCCATCCTGACCTCGTCGTCGCAAACAAACCACATCAACCCCACCATCGAGGTATGGGGAAATCTTTGGAACACTACGGCTGCTGTATCCAAAATTCCAATTAGAGTAAGTTTGACTAGAAATGCATTGGGTGCCGCCTCTAATGTCTTACAGACGACTCGTTCTCATCCATCTCGACGGGCATGTCGCCGAGACATCAACAGCCACGTATTGAATCCTTCCCAGAACTAGCGAACGAGATGCTTGCGTCGAAGCCGGTCAAGATATTATTCGGCAATGTGCAGGAGGAAGGGGATAGCATGCCTGGCCCGGTGCTCCCTTCCCAGGAGGAATGGAGCCATGATGGCAAGCATTTCTCGTTTACGACGCAGTTTAAACCTACCTCGTCGCTATTGCCCCGGCCCAGGACTGAGAGATCCCCACGAAAGCGTATAAGACCTGCCCGAAGGCATGGCGAGTCGCAGGAAGAGGGTTCATTCCCGTCGGGGGATGGTGACGAGCCCGGATCTAATGACGAGGGCGAGGAAGAATTGACGGAACCCTCACAACGGGGGAATGGCCCTGCATCGGTCGTGTTCAACCCAGCGGCTTTGGGTTTGTTGACAGACACAACTAGTAGGTCGGGTAGCTCAAGTGGAAGCGGGTCGACCGTAACTCCGGCGTCCTACACTCGAAACGAAAGAGGAGGGAACCGAACTGGAGGCAAACCAGATGCTCTCAGCTTTCTGGAACCAGACTCGCCCGCAGTAACCGAAGAGACCATCCAACGCACCGTCGCGGAAGCAGTGGCTCACTGGCAAGAGCCAGAGCTGCCGACGTCCCCGCAAAGCGCGGCTTCGTCATCATCTGCTTCGAGCACTGGCCCTGACAGTCTAAAAAGCGATGGCGGGTCCGAACAAGACACCGAACCCAGCACAAGCCCCGAACAGAGTGTCAATGGCGACATCGTCTCGACGACTTTCAAGCAGGTAGCCTCCGCTCCTCCAGAGTATGCCAGTCCGTTCCACAACCCGAGGATGGCTGCCCACATAAAAGCTGCACCAATGCGGCGACAGCACGCGACTCAGTTGCGGGCCGAGGCTAAGGCCCATCGATATGGCACTCCAGAGATGCCGCGAGGAAGGGCTAACCTCCCGCACCTCCCGCCGAATGCGCTGACCCCTCGGGTCTCGAATCCCGGCCAGGGGCATGTCAAACATTTGCCGCGGGCGGAAAAACTGCCACTCACAGGATACGAACTATTAGCGTCGCAACTCTCATCGCACCCTAATGGCAGGCCCTCACGCACCCGTCGCCGTAGTTCAGCGCATTATCCTAAGCAAGCGGATACCCAGCAGACCCCATCGCCATCTAGGTCAAGCCCAGATGAAGGGGCAGTATACGAACCAACCCTCAAGCCCATCTATCGGCGATTCGAAGCCTTGAACCACCGGCTATTGCTGCACCTCCAAGACGAGCTGAGCGAGCTAGAGGAACACCTTCACCGCTTAGACACAGCCGACACCCAGAATCGACGGCTCCAGAACTGCATACTGCCAGCGTCGAGGAGGACTGAGTACATGGCTGGCGGGGAGTTGCAATGGCACAAGACTGATATTTTGGGAAAGATCGGGTTTAAACTGGGACAGTATAGTAAGTGTTGCTGCTTTTCCGAATGACCCACCCATTGCTCCGGTCACCACTAACACGCTGGGTTAGATCACGTCCTCTCCTCATTCACAGCAACGCAAGGGCTCCCCGCCCCATCCATGTCGGACGTGCAAGCCTACCGGACCTACCTAGCAACGCACAACCCCATCACCGAAATTGAGACTCGCTTCCTCGACCCGGCCGAGGATCTCGTGTCCCTTGCATCACGACCCAGCCGGGGGCCACTCTCACCCATCTCGATGACTTCCGACATGGACAGCAGCGTGGATTACCACTTCCCGTCGCAGTCGTTAGACGAGGTCATTACGCCAATACCCTCTAGAACGACGCACCACCACAACCACCCCATCCGGCCCGCCAACGCCCCCCTCCCTTCCATTTACCCACTCCCTGTACCTCCGAAACCGGCCCAACCGGCGCCGGAGCCATCACATAACACCTCACGACCGAGCACCCGCGCAAGAAGGGCGGCCGATCCCCCGGCGTTGGCGACGGCGACGAAGCAGGAGCAGGCGGCGGTGTGGGGCAACCCGACCCCGGTGCGGCTTCTGCAGATCCTGGCGGCGGCAGCAGTGGCGGTCGAGATACCTGTCTTGGCGTCACGCGTCGTCCACGGCGCCGCCGCCTGCGTCGCCGTTGTGCTAGTCGCGGGCTTGGCGGCTGCGGTGGGCCACGTTACGAGTCTTGGGAAAGGGACGTTGGGAACGAAAAGTTGGGTTATCTGCGCGGGGATGTATGGCGTTGTGATGGCGTTTGTGTTAGGGTGGGTGGTTTGAGGGCAGGGGCAGGCGTGCTGTGGGAGCGGAGTTGTGGACAACGGCTTCGAGGGACGGGAAAGGTTAGAAAATGGGGTTTATGAAATGAGCTTCTCTTAGTTACGTATCTGAGGTAGGCAGGTAGGTTGTAAGGTCATGCAGTTTACCTGTATTGTATACGATAGTAATTTTAGTACTTGGCTGGGAGAGGCGTGTGTTTAGCTCATTCCTCGCTTGATATGCCAGGTATTCCGTTTCTGGTGTTGTTGGCTTAGCGGCTCCGGCGTGATTTACGGCCACGAGCCTCCGTTGTAACTTCTAACTGCGGTTTCCACTGACGCTCCCCAATATCGGACTACATATGTGAGGGCGTGGGACATCGCATGCACATGCCGTCCTCGCGATGGCGCTGTTGCTCCACCAAAAAGACTACGATTGTCGTCTCGTTGGAAACGCTCTTTGCTGATGAAAGGAGTGGACTTGCCTTTTCAAAATAGAATTACCCCATTATTTCTCAAATTGCGATCGTCGCTTTCAAGTCTAGACTTCTGGAACCCAACGGTTATGTATTCCCTGAGTGCGCTACTGCAGATGGTGTGACTGAGACACCATGCGGTCCTGGAGACCCCTGTCCACTGTAACCCACCGAATGGACCCCGGTAAACCACCGGCAACTCCCGGCAGGCAACTTCAGCGCTCACGTTGGGCCGAGTCCCTCACCACGGCTGGGGAGGCAGGGTTCATGATCGCCCAGCACTACGCCTTCTTTGGGAGAAAGTTGCGGGATGCGCCCCCTTCTCGGATGGCATGGGTCTTTCTACACACCGTGGGAGAGACTTCGAAGTAGCGGGTGTCGGCCACGACGACTTCAGGTTTGTGGAATGAATCATTAATGGACTATTTATTGGCGTGTGGGTGTGAGTTAACTTACTGGCGGAAAAACTTGGCTGCTAGTAAAAAGCTAGCAGTGTTGTACGCACGACCAGGATCGTTCTTCACTGAGGGGTTGATTGTACAAGGACCAAATAATTCAACCGATATGGAGTAAGCACTACTTACTACGTACCTATGGCGCTGAAGGATGCCAGAGCTGAGATGCCAGTGCTGCGTTCTGCACATGGGAGCTTGGGATAGGGAGTGTGTTTGGGGATTGGGAATTTTAAGCTGGTATAAGACGTATAAGGTACATGATTCCGTCAACTGTGTTACGAAAGAAAGGTCAGGAAATCATACGGCCTATTCAGAAATGCACATTCTTCCCCGATAAATGGGGTAAACATCAAGTGGTATACTGGGCTACGAGGCGTTCGTTGAGCGGCAACTTGATGTTTTAACGCGCCACCTAGGCCCCTTCAAGCCGCCCGCTTCGATATGTAGCAAGGCCACGAGTGCGGTACCACCGTGAAATATGCCTTCCACTGCCACTCCTGGTCCTTGTTGACCTGGCGGATATCGTAGTCGCGAACAATGGTAGCGGTAATCTTTGAAAGCTCAATCTTGGCGACATTCTGGCCGGGGCAAGAGTTGTATCCCTGCCCAAACTTTGGGGTTCGAAGATGGTTAGCAATTGATCGTGTTGAGGGGGAAGACCAAGACCTACCGGCATCCAATACTTCTCCGCGGCCCCGATAGAGTCCTCGAGCCAGCGATCCGGCCTGAATTCGTGGGCATCCGGCCCCCAGAATTCCTTGGAGTAGTGCATGCACCAGGGGTTGATAGACAAGATGGTGCCGGCGGGGAAAGTGCGGTCGCCGATGGTGAGACCCTCCTTGGGGGCAACGCGAGGTAGGCCCATGGGAACCGGGCCAAAGACACGAAGCGCCTCCTTGATGCAGGCCTGCAGATATGGTAACTTCTGGGCATCCTCAAACGAGACCACTCGGTCGCCGCAGAGGCCTTGCTCCGCCTTCGCAGACTCAATCTCGGCTCGCACGCGCTGCCAGGCATCGGGGTGGCGGATCATGTGGTAGATGAAGGACTGCAAGCCGCAAGAGACAGTGTCAGAACCGGCACCGACGTTGGTGACCGACTGGGCGTGGATGTCGCGTAGGCGCATGCGCTCCGGGTGCTCCCTGAGCATTCTGAACCAATGGGCGACAATATCGAAGCGGGCGTCTTGGTTCTTCTCGCGCTCGTTGATGGCCTTCATGGTGGTATTAAAAAGGTGGCCCATAGGCATAACCTGTAGCCATGTGACGAAGGGATTTGCAACAATCTTGTTGAAGGGCTGAAGGAAACCTCCAATGGCTGCGTAGGCGTTGAGCGCGAGGGAGTTGGAGATAGCGCTGCCGATGTCCTCCCCCTCCTTGAGGAAGCCAAACTGCTTAGAGAAGATGACCTCGCCGACGACGTCAAAGGCGGCGTAGGTGAAGTACTTGTCTAGCTCCATCGGCTTCTTGCTCTCGGCATACATGTCCATCCAGTCCAGGAGCATCTCAATGGTGCGGGTGACTGCTTCTTCCGACTGGAGTACGTTGGAGAGCGAGTATCCCGGTGCCAAGTTTTTCGACCGCTCGACCTTCTCCTTGGGATTTATGGTCGACATAGGAGTCCTAAACCGATAATCCGGGAACTGTAGTAACTCGTACCATTTTCCCTTGAGGCACAGTCGTTAGTGGGGGCGCACAACAAAGAGTGGCTACTTGTCCGGCGCATCTTGAATACCTACTTTCCAAAGCGGCTGGAGGAGAATCTTTTTGACCCCTTCTGGATGGCAGACGCTGACTTCATTAGGCGCGATGCGGACGAAGGGTCCTGCAATGAAAAGCAGAGCTAGTTAGCCTGGGTCCTAGCAACAGCGTGCAAATTTACCAGAGGCGGTTATCCTACCATGCTTCTCATGTAGATGTACAAGTTGGAGGTTCTGATCTCCGATGTAGATGCGGCGAATATGCCACCATCGAGTGAAAGAGGCAACGAAGGGCCCAGGAACGCCAGCGAGCGGGGAAAAGTAGCACCGGTACACGAGAAGACTGAATATGGCAACCACCAGCTGGAGAAGGATGGCAGGCCAGGCAAAGAGAGTGTCACTGAGAAGCAAACCCATGGTTACGACTTACAAGAGAGTCAGCCTCCGAGATGCGGGATGTTTGTCGATGGTTCCACGCACCACGTTTTTAGGTTCCCAAAAGACCGCGCGGAGCAAATGCAGGAGAAAGGGGAACATCATGGACGCTGAAAATCAACCCAGGAAATTTGTTTTCTTGACTGCAACATGGTACCCAGGTTACTGCAGAACCGAGACGCCGGATATCTGTGGCGGTTCTCGCCCCTGGTACTCGGAAGCGGAGGTGGGGGTCCGGGCCAACCAGAGCCGGCAATTTCCTCATCGTCAACGGCGAGGCGTTCTGGCCCTTGTCTGATATGGGGCAGAGTACTGTTCCCGCTGTTGTGACAAATAGCGCGTCGGGCATTTCGAACTTATACAAGCGAGGTTCCTTTTTCGGAGCTGCGGAATATGACGAGTCACCACCTCTCTCTCTCTCTTTTTTTTCTCGATGGTATCATTAATTAACAAAAGCAACGAGTTGGGTTTATGACAATGACTATCGATGAAGAACTAATTATTAGTCAACCTCGACGGCGGCTATCGGTGTTCTTGAAAATGTGTTGGAACTACACAGTGTGTACGACTTGCTTCAACAACTGGGAGATCGCATTCAACGAGGGGTTTGTTGGTACCAACCTTCCAAAGCCAGGTACCTACACGTAGTTGCGGTCCTTCCCGGCATTCTGGTTCCCCTATCCTTGCCCCCAAACCGTCTGCCCAGTGGAATTGCCGTGTTGGAGGCACCTCCATCTTTGGCGTAATCCAAGCATCGGACTGCTTCCGCAGTTTCACTAGCCCGACCCCCACCGATTCCGTTCCATTCATTGGATAACAACGGAATGGCAAAAACGAACGACACTAATCCTTGCTGCTATAGCGTCTGTCGAAATGTGGTGGAGATGGTGTCAACGAAACCTCGCCCGGGGCCCTGGTCAATATGGGCCCCCTCAATGAGGTACTGCCAGAGAAGAAAACGCGACCCTGGGAGCCCTGAAGATCCTTTCTTTTTCCTAATGTGACTCTGGTTTCCATTGAGGAGGGGGGGGGAGAAGAACAAAAGGAAATTCCAGAATGTGAGGATCTCGTACAAGAGCTGAGACAAGGGACCACAAGAGCTGCCACTTTCTTTCAGAAGTCTCTCGTTACGACTCTGCCTTCCTTCTCTTCGTCGGCCGACTTCTTTTCTTTCAACTCGCCAACCATGGCCGTCATCTTCCCCATCGAGAGAGAGGCCCAGCGCGCCGTCCTGGCGGTCGCCGTTGTCTTTAGCGTCCTTCCCATTGTGGCGTGCTGCCTGCGCGCCTATGCGCGGCGCATCGTTCGGAGGAAACTGGATGCGAGCGACTGGTGTGTCTTTGCAGCATGCGTGAGTTTATTCAAGCCCAAGGGGAAATGCCTGAGACCGCAGCTGATCATCTCCTTAGGTCGTCGCCGTTGCATATCAAGGCATTAACATGTCAGGTTTGTCTACTCCTTCTATGAACAGACTCCTCCCCATACTCGCAGCTCAACTAACATCATGTTGAAGGGGTGTTGGTCGGAGGCGTTGGCTTCCACTTCACCGAGATTATCGAGCTATACGGCATGGAGCCCATCACCATCTTTCTCAAAGTACGCCTCCCCGGACACTTTGCCAGACTCCAATTATTGACACCTAATCCAACACAGCTCCTCATCGCCGTTCAACTTCTCTGGGCCACGAGCCTGAGCCTGGTCAAAATATCTATCCTGATCTTGTACTGCAACGTCTTTTCGCTTAAGCCTTTCATCATCGCCGCCAAGGTCACAAGCGCCATCATCGTCATGTGGGCGCTAGCAACCATTCTGATGGGCTTCTTCCTCTGCACGCCCTTCGAGTTCAACTGGAACCCGGCCCTCCCCGGCGGTCACTGTGGCGACCAGTTGCTTTCTTACCGAATCACGGGAGCCTTGAATCTTGTCACCGACGTCATCGTCCTTCTTCTCCCAATGCCGTACCTATATGGCTTGAACTTAGCGTTGTACAAAAAGTTGGTGCTGGTTGGCACATTCGCTATTGGTATTTTGTATGTGTGCATCGCACCCATCTGAACCCCTTTCCACGGGTTCTCAAGACTCTACTACATCAACTTGGCTAACATACAGTACCAACTAGCACCTGCGTCGTGAGCATTCTCCGACTGATCGCCCTTTCTTCCATCGACTACTCAGACATCACCTTCAACATTCCCGAAGCACTTATCTTCAGCGGCCTCGAGCCTAGCATCGCCGTCACGCTAGCCTGCATCCCCGTGCTGCGACCCCTCCTTGGCAAGACCGTCAGCTCCACCGTCGGCACCGGCATGAACTCGGGCAAGATGAACTCCAAGAGCGGCCCCTTCGAGCAACTCAACGACGACTCGTCCCAATACCAGCTGCAGCCGATGGGCGGAAAGCAGGCGCCCGGCGCCCGGGCCAACATAAGCACAGGCAGGGGCAGTGAACATAGCAGTGACACTGATGAGCGGCCCGAGTTCATGCTCGGCAGCACCCCAGGAAACATCATGGTGAAGCATGAGTGGAGGGTTGCCGCCGAGCCCGAGCCTTGATTTCTGTGCGCGGGACACTCGGTCTTAAACACGGGCCGAATCCCTCATTCGCGTCCATTCCGAGGTATCGAAGGAACTCAATAGCTAAGAATGGATTGCTTGGATAGCAACCCTGGGGGTATGTCGACGAGGTACAGGTGTGATATTATGTGCGGTAGGTATGACCGGCGACGAGCCACATGCCCCAGTCTAGTTCCCCAGTCAGCGGGAACGGCCATGAGCCAGCGTAATAGATCATTGAATCGATAGGATTATCCTTCGAGACAAAAAAATAGAGGCTCCAAACATCGCCAATAGACTAAGCTAACAAATCAACACCGAGCGCTTCGCGCTTCACCGCCCAAAGAAGAAACCCCCCTCAGGTCAACCGCCGTTTCCCTTGTGTTGTTGCGGACAACCTATTAGGGATAGAAGCCATGGTCTTAAACCCTTCGTAGAGCATCACCTGACTACATGAATGAATCCCATTCACCTCGTACCCATGGGCTAGGTAGCTCATCTCCTTTCCCCCTTGAGTAGCTATCATACTCAGCCCCCATAACCATTTTCTCCAACCTCACCTCCTTCTCGGCAAGATCTTTTTCTGAGGAGGGTATATAATGCAGCCCAATACCGCAGCCTGGGCTCTCCTTCTTAGGCACCTGGGAAGCCTTGATGTCATGATGTAGCTTTTGGGGGGCCCAATGTAGTGGCCATTCTAAGTGAACAAACAGGCGATCCAACTGTGACAGAGAACATAGCGGCTTGAGAAGCCGGGGTGCGTGTGCGTCGATGACGGGCGCAGTCCTTTCAAGTGGCCAGCCAACACTACGACCGGCAGGCGTCGCCCAGATATGGACGATAAGGGTTAATCCTGGACGGGGTTCATGGTGAGCCAGACGAGCTAAATAGTCAACAGCCATACGCCATTCACTGTATGCTAGATCTGTATCTGAAAGGCTAGAATTAGGGCCAATCCGAGGGAACACGATCTCAAGAGTTCGGACCAGTCTTAGCATCTTCGGCCCAATCCTTTCCACGAAGAGCTTTGTCGTGTCATGCGTGAAGTACTCTGTCAAGAGGGACTCTTCTTGGGCATAGTGGTGTGGCAATTCGGCATCAGCTTGCTCCCCTGCGTTAGGTTCCGCAGTTCCATCAGAAACGTCGGTAGCATTGGACTGCTCCCTTGCGTCATGTTGGATGGAAGCAAGTTCTGGTACCTCCGCCCCCGCAAACATGACGCAATCGATATGATAATGAGGTCGAACCACTATCCGGTTGCTTGCGTAGAAGAAGGCAATGGCTTCCTCGTACATTGCTCGGCTAACCAATAGCAGCGATAGAGGACTGAGGCCATCCTTACAGCGGGAGGAGTACGACCCCCGATTTCTCTTGCAAAACGGCTGAGTAATAGCAGAGGCATAATGAGCACAGCAACGAGAGAATCTGTTGCCGTAATGGAGATCTTCTTCAAGACAGACACCACCATCACACTCGCAGAAGATAAACAGGGGCCTGAAGCCGGCACCTGGGATCCAGTCAACCTTCCGGAAAGGAGCGACGAGACGGGTATACTCGAATATATTTCTTCGGAGTTCCGGTGGAAGATCAAAAAAGCGGAAGGGGCTCGAAGGAGCCTCGGGACGTGGACCTTCCGCTCGAAGTATGATTTCGTGAGCCAGGTTAGTCTCATCCCTTTTCTCGTAGTCACGGTCATCCATGTCGAGACGCAACTCAAGTTCGAGAAGCACGCCCGGAAAATCGCGTAGCGGTTGCAGAACGGCGGCCATTTTTCGGCCATCTTTTGTATCACAGCTGCGATGGAGCTTGAGCTTCTGGGGACTCGCGTGAGACAGAATGTTCGTCGCGGCTGATTGCCACAGGTCGATGCGGTCCCAACTCAACGTAGATGGGGGCGGATCGAAGTACCCAGGTCGGACAAGTAAATGCACGTATATGTCTCTCAGTGTGGAGCATAGATAAGGGGAGATGCAGCTGAGATAAACGAGGCCGTCATCAATATCGTCATCGGCGTAGACACAGGTGTTTTGAAGGAGGAGGAGAGCCTCGACTTCCTCCCGTATTTGCTGGCACACATTGAGGAGGTTGAGAATGGTATCGAAATCTTCAGGGGGTGTCGTGCAATGTCGATCCATTCCGACCGGCCCAAGGTTCGGATACGCAATATATGTGTCAACAGGAACCCCGGCGTACCGGTAGATGCGGTGCCGGATTGAACGCGGTATGCGTAGAAATGTGTCTGCATGATTGCAAGCCACGCCGAGGTACTCGCAGAGGCATGTTTGCTTCATCTTGAAGAGTTACCCAGATTGGATAAAGCAAAATCTTCGACGATCGGCAGGCTGTTGGGTTTGAGGTAAGTTGGGAGAAAAAAGTCGGTTAGGCTCTGGAGACATAGACAGGTCAGCTCCAGTTAGAGACAACCGACGAGGTACATCGCTAAATGGACAAAACTAACGCCCGTGCACCAGAATACTAGGATTATATTGGCCCGTGTGTTTTTAGAATTTGTCTGTGTAGCGAAAAGCCTTTGTCCACCTAGCCGGAGCTACGGTTATAAAGGACCAGTCGAGTCATTTCGCCCTCTTGAAGCATAGCATTTACGCACCCTAGCACAGGTACTACACACCTAACATCAGGTAAGTTGACTCTACAATCTCTTTGGCCCCGGAGAAGGATAGACATCTCAATATGCACCCGCGTTTGAGCCGACTTTGACTCTAGTTTATTTATCATTGCTTTCCATTGACGCCGCGGCGAGCTTATCATGGTCCAACGTGAACAAACGGCGCCCACCATAGCGGCAACCCAGGTTTAACCATACGGACGGCTGAGACACTGTCCCTTAACGCAAGGGCAACGGCCGACCCGCTAGGTTGCTTTTCTTGTAAGATCTTGCTGTAAAACTCATCCGCGACCATTTTTGACGCATCGTCCCGTGTTGGCCATAAACATCTTACAATGGGGGAAAATCCCGCCATCTGGAAAGCGGTGATCAGGTGAGTGACTTCGTCTGCTAGCTCGTCGACCCTATTCTCGCCGGTTTGACACGCGGATAGGTAGGCTATGCGGGCTTTGTCCAGCCGCAAACCTTGTACAGCGCCGACAGTGAGATGGTCCTGCTCCGGTGTACCTGCCGCGTCGCAGCGCTGAAGGATCAAGCAGCTTTTCTGGGGGTCGACGGGATGGCTTCCTGCATGGCACGCAAAGTGCGCAATTGTGCAATCCGCGAGCGCATCCATGACCTCAAGAGAGGACGGTTGGGCAAGGTGCTTGAACGGGAAAGCGCCCCGTGTCGCCCTGAGTAAAGCATTCTTCTCGTTAATTGACTCCGGAAGCGCTTTCTCATCGGGTGTCGTCGCCATTGTAGCGATTAAGATACTATCGTGGCTGCAAGACGTGTTCTGTCGTTTTCGAGCATAAGAAAGCGCTTTGACTGACGGCGTATATGACGAAATAGACCTGTCGTAAGCATTATCGTAAGCGTTGTCCGGGGAGTCTTCGTAGATACCAGCGGCGTGGAACGGCATTGACGCTGCCAAACCACACCCGATCCACCACACTCGTGGTGGCTGGTCGTCCTTAGTTTGTGCTATAACAAGCTCATCTGCGAGGATGCCACGAACACAAGCACCCCACAGCCACCTGAGATATTCGACCATTTGTTGGTTTTTTTCTCGAATTGCTGTTACGCCTCTCCCTTTTCGTCTGGCCTTCTCCCTCCATTCGCTGACTTGATCCGGTAATAGCTGCGGAAGGCTGAGGACTTTCACGGCGGCGGCGGTGACGATGATCGCATCGCTCCGCAGCTCGGCAACATTCACAAACACTATGCTGCCACCCGCCGCAGTCTCTTGTATCTCCGCCAGAGTCTGGCTGGCGAAGAAGTCGGCATACCCAGGAAGTGTTCGAAGTTCCTCGAAGCATTCTTGTAATTCTTGGTAAGTTGAACGACGATTTTGGAGTGGCTGCGAGTGATGCAAATCCGATTCCTGATTTAGAGAGGCGATGTTGACTTGCTTAAGCAGCCCCTCTAACTTCAGGCCTATGCTCGCGTGATCTTCTCTGAGCCGGAGTAAACTGTTCCGCTGGTCTATGGTGTGACCCAGCGCAACGGCTCGGCTTCTTTCAAGACTGTAGATCGCGAATTCTGGAGAACTGCAGGCAAGTAACACCGAACAGGCCGCGCTTGCGACATCCATAAACGTTGACATCAGGTGCTGAAGATCATCAGGCGACAACAAATTCCTATCCACCGTTGGTAAGAGGCCAACGACTTGCTCGGCAATTTTAGCGGCTTCGACAAGTCGCCCAAGGGGTGGCAAAACCTTTAACAGAACCACAGAAGCTCGAACGCGGGTGAAGATGGTGGCTTCTTGAGAATTCCATGATTCAAGAAGAATCTCAGAGCATTCTTCCAGGTCCTTCGCGGCGCCAATCTTCGCAAATCGGAGCCGAAGACAAAACCCAAGATTCGCCAGGCAAACAGCACGTGAATTCGCGGTCCTGGCCCTTGCAGCTGCCTCCCTCAAAACCTCGATCGATTCTTGAAGATTTCCAACGTCTCCCGTAGAGAGGTATGACGTCCACAAAGCAGTAGCTAGGTTATTCAGTCCTTCTGATTGTTCGTGGGGTTGATTTCGGATGGCTTCCACGCCTTTACGGAGGAGGGAGAGCGATGCTTGTAGATCCTCTGGTTTTCCAAAGCTCTCGAAACGTAACGAATATTTGTTTCCTAAGTTGTCCAGCACCACATGACGATAAGTATGACCCGCTGGGAGGACTCGGAGTGCTTCCTCGCTGTGCTCAATAGCCTCGTCTAAGTCACGGGATAGCCGGGACCGCTCGAAACGTGACTGAAGCTTGTCGCCCAGCGAGGTTAGGGCCATTGCCTTGTCCTGTGGAGTAGGTGGATCCAGCGTCAAGGCTTCCCGGAGGAGCCCAATCCCGCGGTCTAGGTCTGAGCTTTCGTGTCTGTGATCATAGCGTTGCTCTAGGACGTCTCCTAGGTTGTATAGCGTTAGAATCCGTTGCGGATCATCTGGCGGTGTCGTATACACGGCCTCTTCGCATGCTGCGATGGCATCTTCTAGGTCGCGGTCATTGGAGTTTGGGTTGAGTTCCCATCGCGCAGAAAGATATCTCCCGAGACTAGTAACGGCCGAGGAGTGCAGGGGCTGATTACCAGTTGTGCGAGCAACGGCTTGTTTCTGTACTAGCACAGCCTCGTCAAGGTCTGCCTTCATGCCGTTTTTCCTGTAGTTGTGGAAGAGGTGATAAGCTAGATCGTTGAGCGCCCGAGCAGTGTCGGGGCCATCCTCGAGGTCAAATTGAAGGAAATTCCTTATAACAGCAATGGCCGCTTCGTGATCGCGACTGCCGTGGTTCTCTTCGCAGATGACCGAGAGTTCTGCGGCGAGGTCTAGAAATAAACAAACGGGAACCTCGTCCACTTCTATGCCACCTTCGACCAGTTTTGCAGCGTAACATGCTGATTTAACAGCCGCGTCCAGGGATGTTTTATCCCTAGTGTTGACAAAGTCGTTCAATAACCCGTATGCAGCTCCAAAGAGCTTATCGATGTTGAGTTGACTGTCCACGAAGGACCCCTCACGTCGCGTGAGGTCCCCATGTGTCCCGTCATTCTCCATGTCTTAAATCAATTAGTTGGAGAGACTTTTCCTGTGACGGTTATCTCCCAACAAACTTGCCATACACAGCCATGGCCGTGAGAGTAAGACTTTTCGCTTCCTTTTTGTTGTATCTTTCTACGGTAGACGGCGAGGTTGATGGTGACTACCTACCTACCTAAGATGAGCCAACAGCGGCTTGTTGGTGGCCGCCTATCTCGGATAATTACGTTCCCGGACGCCCAAGCTGAGACAAACCCTTCTTCTATTCGGTATTGGTGGCTGTGACACAATATTAACACTGCCATTCCAGCTACTTCAGGGATGATTGGTGGCCACGATGACAAGCCCAATGAGCCCATCCTTTTCGCATTCGCTGAAAATGACGCGTCCATAATTGATATTTAAATACCACCAGCCTTCTCCCAGGCCAGGAGTAACTGCACATTTCCTTTCACAGTTTGGTATTTACATATCTGTCGATGACAAAACCCGATTTATTGTTCATATTACGAGTCTACCATGCGCCGGATACAGCTAAGACCACCACCCATGCCGTTCAGTGCGGTTCGCCTTGGTCGACTTGTCACTCCCCTAGTTTTAGATTACCCCATGCGGGGCTATGACCCGACATATACCACCGTTCCCGTCACCGAAGTGGGAGAGTCAGAAGGAGTCTCCGTGGCGAGACTAGCATCAGACGAGCGTAGCTTCACGGCAAGCCTCGCAGCACTAGTCACCTCATCAGCCTCAGCAAACACATCCATTTGAGCGCAAGGTACCGCCAAATCATCCAAATCTTATTCTCTACAAAACAGTGCGGAGCTCTTCGAAGAAGCCATGGGTCAAGCCGCCACGCGTCGATGGGTAGAAGGGTGTCTCGAGCAAAGCAACATCGATCATCTCTACATGGTTGTTGGATTAGAAACCCTTACGGACTCACGCCAGGCTATACTTAGAAGTTCCGTTCAAGTAGGGAGAGGGTCAATACAATCGCCAACCAATATCATCATGCCTGGATCGAGTCTAGGTTTTGATGCATCGACCAGCATGGATATCGGACTTCAGCACAATGCTTCTGACATTCTAGCGACCCACCAACTACATCGCGGAGAGTATATCTGCGCGGTTGAATACCAGAAAATTCGCTACAGAACCTTCAATTTTTTTAAGGAAGTGAAGTTGGACAAACTTATCTTGCAGCAAAATACCAAATGGAGATATGGAGCAGTGCATAGGGGCGGGTTTGAAGGCGATAGCGAGGATGAAGAAGACGGGATTTCCGTAACCCATGTCGACCCCTTTGACGACGGTGAGAAAGATATTTAGGATAGCATCTTGGATGATACAGGCACCGATCGCTAGTTGTGATCCACACGCGAGGCTCGCATCCACATGTCCCACTGCACCTGCACTCCGGCATTGTAATTCTTGAAGGGATTGATTGGATTGACAATAGAAAGGTCGAAGTTGCGAACGATCTGCAGAGGAATTCGATGAGCCAAATTTCTTCCTCGGGAACAGGTCCTCCACGCTTACCTCAGTGACCGCTTTGTTGAGCTCCATCAAGGCAATGTTGCGACCTAGGCACCGCCATCGGCCGAACCCAAACGCCGTGTCTGCCACGGCTTCTCTCTCTCGTAGCTCATCCTCAGAGCCTTCGAAAAATCTCTCGGGCCGGAAGGACTCGGCATCGGCTCCCCAAATTCTCTTATCCATGCACACGCCCATGACTGAGGACCCGATGATGGTACCCCCCGGGAGGAACGTGCCGTTGTAGGCGTCGCCCTCCGGTGGCACGTCTCTGAACATAATTCCCGTAATCGGCGGGCAAATGCGAAGGCCTTCCTTGATAACGGCCTGGAGGTATGGCAAAGTTTTGGCTTGAGCCTCGGATATGGGCGACGGAGCATTCGCCCCGGCGATTTCCGCTCGGAGCTTTGCGAGAACTCTGGGATTTGTCACCACATAAAAGACGATCATGCGGAGGGCGGTCGCGGTGGTTTCGGCACCGGCGAGGCTGGCGACATTTACGGTCAGATTTTTTTTGCAAGGAGATTCTTTCGGAGGTAAGGGAGACTTGCACTAGAGTGACCGACTCGGCCTCTGCTTCTTCTCTCGTGAGTCCGTGGCGGATAAAGGATCCTAGCATGTCCTGATGTATCTCTCCCTCCTTGGGCGGGAATCTCTTCTCGGCCGTCGCCTGCGCAATCCTGAGCCGCCTGTCAGCATAGATGGCGGCAAGGCGAAGGGCAGTAGGTAGGAATGACATATAGATATGCAAAACCAACTTACCCCATGATGCGCCCCATGCCGAAGCTGTCCTTGGCCGACGGCAGGTATTTCTTGAGGGCGTTCAGCGATAGGACATGCATCAACCACGGAAACAAGCTCAGTACGATGAGAAAGGGAAACCCTTGCGCGACCGTCTTTAGGTAGTCGTACATGTCGGCGTCGTTTGATAGAAAACCCAACGGCTTCCCGAAGGATATGTCGCAGATAGTGTCCATGGTGAAGTACTGCACCTTCTGGGCCAGGTCGAATGCCTTCGTCTCGCCTGGGCCGGAGAGGTACTTGGACTCGATGAGCTTTAGCAGCGCCATGATGTTGGCGTCGATTTTCTCCTCGAGGCCGACGATTTCTTTTCCCGAATACTATTGCATCCGTGCGTACCACTCAGTCGAAAATACGCGCGGCAGATCTGCAGTTTGGGTCTACTTACGCCTGGCGCCAGCTTCATCTTGAGCTGTGTATGCGCCTCCCCATCTCGGATCGATGTGATGCTGTCGCGCTCGGGATTGAATCGAAAGGCCATGTACCAGTCGTTTCGCTGATATTTGGATCGCGCGGCGGCCATCCGCCGCATTAAATTCACGTCGCTAGTGAGGAGAACGTTGGGGGCGATCCGCGCGAGAGGGCCTTGCAGACTCAGCCTCCATTCCATGCGTGCAGAATGACACCCGCGTAGTAGCCCTAAGGTTTGACAGGACGCCACTCACCGTAGGACTCGTTGATCCTCTGGTACTCGAGATGGGCCCGAGGGCTTATAGTCCACGATATGAGTGGGAGACGACTCCATCCCGCGAGCCGTGGGCCCGGAAACTGCCGTAACCGAGCATAGATCCAGCATGACTGGACGGCGATAATGATGAGCGCGGCACCCAAACCGAGGAAGACAGAGTTGGTAGGTGATTCCCACCCGTATGCAGCGACAACCTTGACGGCATCCATCAAGCGCGCCGAGATAGTCATCGTGCTGTGCTACCTGGTGGTCGCCCTTGATCACCACTGTCGGACTCTAATGATGGTGGTATTGAAACGGTTGAGACGTGGAGGTGGAAAGTGGAGCGTTCTGAGACCCAGGGAACCGTCATCTGGTATTGACGCGGGCCGAAGGTGGGGTTCGTGGTGTTAATCCAAGAGAGGAAAGGATGAAGACGCCGGCAGGAATAAGCTAACCAGAAGAGTCGGATCTTGACACTATCGTCCACTGAAATAAATGTATGGAGGAATGGAAACTCGTCCCGCAAAGATAGCTCTAGGCGGGTGCCAGCTGCCTCACTCCTCTGGCCAATGTCCACCCCACTTCCTTCCTGTAATGACTGATTAGCTACCTATTGGGTTTGGTGTGGCCCCACCGTCACTGCGGTAGCAATCCGATTGGGCTAATCACAGACCGCTTGAGTCCACCCCCGCATGGAGGGGAATGGGGAGAGTAGCGGGGACACGGGAGCTGAAATTCCCCCGACGTCCTTGCTCCTCATGGGAAGAGGGAGAAGGACATTCGGATTCCCTGCTCAAGAACCGACGGCTCTTGACCGGGCTTGAACCTCATCCTGCCAGAACGTTTGAGTCGGCATTGTTGACGATTCGCTATGAGCGAGAAAAATACACCCCCTGCTAGTGCTGATACCGGCGCGGAGCTGATTGAAGTGGTGAGCAATGTTGGAGTAAACAAGAGTTATCAGAGAAATTGCTGAGTCGCTGCTCATAGGGCCCCGACCTCGCTAGGCAAGCTTCCGATAACGACTCTGCCGTTGGCGACAGGTACGCACCACTTGTGACTCACGCGACGACTTGTAGTGACAGTGCCCCAGCGCGAGCTTCTTGGATTCCACTGCGTCCGTCAGCTCCTCTATTCTAGCGTACCGCAAACTACACGGACGAACATACCAAAACTTCGAGGGCGCAGAATACTGGTAATTGTGAAGTTAACTGCGCTACCGAGGCAAGAGCTGACTCAACAAGGGGGCCAAATGACGAGACGCAAAACGAGGGACTAGATATTGCGTACGTATCGGATCTCAAGCTCAACAATAATTGACGCTGTAACTTCACGCAGCCACCACATGACGAGTCTCGCGTTCGACAACAAGCTGTTCCTCGCACCTTTGGAGAATCCGCAGAAGGTGCTGGATCTAGGCACGGGGACGGGCATCTGGGCTATGTGAGAAGATCCTTCCTCCATACGTTCAGCATGTTCTAACAAAATCTTCCAAATAGCGACTTCGCTGACGAGTTCCCGTCCGCCGAAGTGATCGGAACCGACCTATCCCCCATCCAACCATCCTGGGTACCGCCTAACTGCAAGTTCGAGATAGACAACTGCGAGCTGCCTTGGACGTACCCCGACAACACGTTCGACTACATCCACATCCGGGGCTTGGTGGGCTGTATTCGGGACTGGGAAAACCTCTACGGCGAGTGCTTGCGGTGCTTAAAGCCAGGTGGATGGTTGGAGCAACAAGAGTTTGCCCTGCCGATCGCCTCCGAAGATGGGTCGTTGCCGGACGGTTGTGTGTGGCACGACTGGGGTGATATCTTCCGGGACGCGGGTAGGAAGATGGGTCAGACGTTCGAGGTGACAAACGACTGGGAGGATTGGATGAAGAAGGCCGGGTTTAGCGGCTCCATACATACAGACTCGGTGAAGCTGCCAATCGGCGATTGGCCCCTCGACCGAAAGTGGAAGGAGGTTGGTATGTTCAACCGTTTAAGCCTTGAACAGGGCCTTGAGGGCTTTGCGACCTACATTTGCACGCAGGTTCTCGGTTGGCAGACCGTTGAAACGGCTCTTCTGTTAGCCAAAGTGCGGCAAGCCATAAAGAACAAGTCGTACCGTGCTTACTATCCTCTGTGAGTACTGCTTTTCACCAGGCCTTGTAAGGTTTAGACTGCTAACGATTCCCCCCAGGAAAACGGCGTATACACAGAAGCCGCCGACTTAATATCGCCGACCAGGTTTAGCGTCGGCGTACACTTTCCCTCGGCATTGCTTGAAGCGGGCATTTAGTAATTTTCTAAGGGTCTGATAGGAAATTCTCAATTGTTTATAAATTGCGTCTAGGAGCCCGGCGGGGCTAACCTTACGGGTCAGTTTCGCGATGGGCTCCTAACTTCAATATAGAACTATAATCGCCTGTTTGCTAAGGCTTCCGGCTGCCTGCTTGATGCATTTCCCTACATGCATTCCTTCAAAGAGCCCGGTACATTATTGCCTCAGGGGTTCTAACAGATAGACTTTTTTTGTTTGGAGAATGTTATCGAAGCATCGCGGTGTATTGGAAGTTTCACTTTGTCACTGGTGGAGTGAAACAGTTACTTATTATCTCCCTATTTGTAGCTTACTACCTAAGAATTGCCTAGCCAAAGGGACAATGACGCGACTACAAGCCCCTTAATATTTGACTGTCCCGAATATTAATCCCTATGACTAAATTACACAAGTTCGTCTTAATGTGAGAGGCGGTTCTATCTACCAGCATTGCATTCACTGATGTCTTGGCGTTAAGAGAAGCTCCTGGTAGCCAGAATGACCAACTGCACCAAGCA
>Ga0164242_10002790_pt1 | contig 20176 bp, 34 predicted proteins | sample OricomgcompostMG_FD_108783 | JGI IMG/M metagenome (GOLD analysis project Ga0164242, IMG submission 108783) | Miracle-Growth compost microbial communities from Emeryville, California, USA - Original compost - Miracle growth compost (MG) ... | reverse complement strand
CTTCCCCAGTCGAAGGTGAATACGAGGTGGGTGAATTCGAGCCTCCGGCGCATGCTGGCGAGCGAATTAATGGATCCGAGCAGCATATTGGTTGGTATGCCATCGGAAGTCTGCAGGATCTCACCCTCGCCGGTACGAAAGCTGGCTCCGCCTATGTTTCGCAAACAGTGGTTGTTGCCATCCACAATCGCGAGTACGGGATCCTTCACTCCGCAAGCTCGGACAGGTCGTCGGGAACCTCGAATGGGGTATCAACCATGGAGCGCATATCGAAGATGGCGCGATGATAACCCTTGGACCACCACTCCAGCGCCAGCATAGACAGCTCCCTATCCTGACCATCCGGCACGGTGGTGTGGAACTCACTCTGAGAGAGTCTATCCGCCAGCGCCAGCACTACCTCGCGAACCTGCTCGGGTGTAACACCAATCATGATCTCACTCCTGCAGCCGACAGCCACTCAGCCAGATTATCCTTGTACTCGTCATAGTCGGTCTCTTGACCAGACCAATTTATCGTAACCGAGACGAACTGCGGCCCCATCCCAGAAATCAGCCTCAGCTCGTCCATTGAGCTGACCCCATCCAAGTGCACCGGCTTATTGAAGTTGTCGTCCTGCGCGATCCAGAGTGCAACCTGCAGCTTGGTGAACTTGTAGTGCTCCTCCCTGGTCTTCCAGGGAAAGCTCTCCGGCGGCACGAAATGAAAGAGCGCCGGAAGAACCAGTACCGGCACCGCGTCATCCTGATCCAGCGCGCGCAAGTCGGCGGCGAATCGATCGAAACCGGCATCCACCTTGGGACGGGGGAGCTGGTCAAGATATAGCTGTTCCGGCGGAACGCTATGCTCCTTGAAAGGCGCACTCGGCAGATATTTAATGTACAGCTCCACGGTAACCCCTAACGCACGGTATCTCTTAGGAGAATATCATGCCGCCACTAAACTATCCAGCCTCGGCCGCAGGTTGTCCCTAGCCCTGGTAAGGTATACCGAAACCATGGGCTTCGAGAGCCCGATCGACCGGCTCATTTCCGCGTAAGACTGATCAGCCCAATACATGAGGTAGATCAACTCTCTCTCTCTGGCATCCTCCAGGCCAGCCACCGCATCGCGCACCTGGGCGTAACGATCCTCGGATTCGACTCTTTCAAGACGGGGGTCGTCCTCCGCTGCATCGAAACTAATTTCGGGGTCTTGTAGCGAGTCTGTGTCCCGCCGCAATGGATCTATCGGTGCCCCTCTCGGCCTTTCCGATCCGGTCCATGAGCGTCGCTGAACTGAGTTCAGTATCGACCTCTTGACCGAATTCACATAGTAGCCATGACCGACCTCAGGATGATCCTTGGAGATCTTGTAAACGATTATCCTGGCCTCCTGCATGACGTCATCACGAATAGAAGCATCGTGACAGACCTCGGAAGCGACTATCTGAATGAAAGGCTCTAGTTTGGTAAGGCGCTGCTCCAGCGTCATTTCTATTGAATTATTAGAATCCATGTGTCTTTCTGTACTTCTCATCCACGAATGGCTCAAGGGAGCCGGTTGTCTTGCCGATCAGCTCGTAGTTGCCCGACCGGACTGCTACAACGTACCCGGTGCGCTCCGCCATCCAGGATGGTAGCGTACTCAGCAGCTTGCGCACCTTCGGACTATCTCCCTTACAGGAGATCACAGCCTGCTCGATCTCGGCTACCGGCCGGATGACCGGCTTGCGTGGCTTCACCGGACCCCAGAAGGCGTTCCAGGCGACCCTAGAGGCAGTCTCCCGGATCCAAGGGCAGGGAGGGATGGCAGGGACCGAGTGGGTGCTCGGGGACAGCGCAGCGGCCAACTGAGAGGTTGCAGGGACCGTCTCAGGAGCCACCTGGCGCCAGTCGAACTCGGAAACGCTGAAGTCGCCGGGACGCATGAAGTACCCGACCGTCGTGGTGACCTGTATGACGGCGAAGCAGATCTTGCCGGAGGGCAGGTTGTTATGGCACTGGTAGGTGATTGTCTCGCCCCACTGACGGTCCGGCTTGACCCGGATAGGCACCATGAGACCATGACACACCGGACACTGTACCTCCTTGGCCCATGCCGGAAGATCCTTCTTGACCTCGACATCACTCAAGGACGGCTTGCCCGCACGCTCCATGCGCGTCGGCGGGAGGGTAATTTTCCTACTCACCAGGATTCATCCCCAAGATGTCTTCAACGAATGTGCCGACCTCGTCGGTCGCCGCATCGATGTCCGATGGAAGAATTGTCACGTTGAATTCTTTCGCCACGGCTTCGAAGCACGCAAGCTGTGTATCCGAGACGCCTAAAGAAACTGCTGAGGGATAGAAGTACACCATGCTGGCGTTTTGAGCTGCCAGCCAATCCGGAATCACTCTTTCCAAAACGATAAGCTCATGAGCCAGGGCAATTCCTGGCTCGTCGTTGCCAATCGTCTGATAAAGGTCAAGGAGGTGTCGACCTCTCGCCAGGTAGGCCAGCGGAGAGTTGTCGTAGACTCGAAGATCTGCCTCTTGCCCACGGAGATTGATGTCGGCGGAAAAGTCACTGACCACCCTGAACATCATTCCCAGGAATGGGTCGCCATGCTTGATAGCCGTGTAGCAGCCGATCGCCTCCAGGCCCAGCACCTCTTTGGTGTATTGCACCACCACCCTGGCGATCTGGTTCGACAGCTTCGAGTCGGCACTGAATATCACCACGTCAGCCACGATAATTATCTCCTCACTTGGCGCCGGGAAGGAAAAGCTCCAGGCGCTTCATCACCAAGTCGTGATGATCCTGAGTCATCCTACCGTATCTTAAAAGAGATTCTGCGCAACCCATCAGGGTGGGTATGGACCAGAGATACGCCAGGTAGACCGGATGAGAGTCATCGACACGATCCGGCTCTATCGCTTTGCCGTCCGGCCAGCGGAACCTACCGAACCGGTAGTGATCCCGAAACCACAGGACTTCACGAGAGAAGAGGAAAGCCGCCTCCCTTGTAGTGTAGAGGCGGCTGTCTCTCTTCCGCTTGCGAGGCACCCTCAGCTCTCCAGGTTCCTGACGACGAACCGGGTGGTCTTCGGGGCACCGGGGATCACCGCATCCCGGACCTCCTCGATCTTGTCCGGGTGAGACACCAACCATGCCGCCAACCGCTCGTCATCGACCACCTGCTCGTCCCAGGACTCGATGTGCTGGGCCGGGTGATGCACGATGTTCGTGACGGAGTCGACAACCTCGTCGCCCAGGGCCGAACGCAGCGTCTCGACGTCCAGCGTCGGGTCCTGTCGTCCGCCACCCTCCCGGCAGAACTTCTTGTTCTGAGAGGGCACCGGCAGAGATCCCGGAGTAAGCTCCGGGTCGATCAGTCCGGCCTCGGTGAACTGGGTGTCCAGGTGACCGAAGAACATCTCCTTGATCCGGTCCTTGCGCGCCTTGATCACCAGCTCTGCCTCTGCCAGGGCGGTGTGCTCCTCCATGAGAATTGCCGCCTGTTGCGGCGTCAGCTCGGCGGGAACTTCGCTGTCGTAGACCGCCAGCACGTCCGGGACCGCCTCGAACAGCTCACGGGCCTGCTTACGCTGATCCGTGGTGAGGTGGTGCTTCTTCCATGCCGCCAGTCGGGCCTTCTTCGTGGTGCCGGGCTCGTTGTCGGCCTTGACCCGCTCTTCCGCCATGCGGCGGATCAGGGAGGTCAGGTCCAATACGTTGGATGCGAGGGTCATTGTGAACTCCTGTCTGAGATGAACTGCTTGACGAAGAGATTATATCGAAGGGGTACGACAGTCGTATTCTGGCGGATCTGGAAGCTCATCGACGTCCGGCGGCGTCAGGTCCAGCACCGCGCCGCAGACCGGGCAGGTGAAGACCTCGGGGTCCTTGTCGTCCAGCACCTGCGCCTCGGTGTCGCAGTGGTACGCGAGGTATCCGAAGATACCCACCGAGTGGTCGGGACCGTCGACATCCCACCCATCGGGGATGAGGCTCATCATGGCGCCACCATCACGAACTGCAGGCCGGTGCGGGTCCGGAAGGACTTGACCGGGGTCAGAGCCTTGCGAACCTGCTGGACGGTGATCTGGTGGGCGCCACCATGACGCTCCTGATTCTGGGCCTGCTGAATCAGCTCCATCAGCTTGCCTGCGGCCTTAGCCGGGGCCTGCCAGTACGGCCAGCCATCGCTGTTGTCATTGACGGCATCCCTGAGGTTGCTCAGGGTCAGGCACGCGGGACGCAGCACGACATCCTCATGGAACTGGTCCGTTGCCTGATCGATCTCGTACTCGTTCATCCACATGGGCTGTGACCTCCTTGAGGGGTTCTGTACCACCATCATACCACGGCCTAAAAGATAACCACAAGCCCCAGGAGCGTCTTGACCTCTAAAAGATAGATGTGGTAAGATGATGGTACCGCAGTTCCCTACCATCATGGGAGGCATCGTCATGATGCTGCCAGACGTAGACCAGATCATCGCATTCGAGAACGGCGAGCTGGACGAGGACGGTATCGTAGATCTGTTCCAGGGCCTGGTCAACAGCGGCCTGGTATGGAGCCTACAGGGCTTCTACGGACGCACGGCCCGCGATCTGATCGAGGCGGGTCTCGTGACCCTGCCGCAGAGCGAGGCGGACGAAGACTGATCCACTAGGAGGAGCCATGAAGGGGAAGACGACCGGACGCAGGTCTATCGAGCATCAGAAGCGTGTGCTCGGCCTGCGCTCGTCACATGCGGCGCAGTGGGATCGTCGCCCTCGTGGTCAGCGTACCCGCGCAGACGTAAAGCGTGCGGCGATGCGTGATCAGGCACGGTGATGGGCGGCGACTGCTTCGGTTGCACACTCTTCGATCCCGCAGCTCTTCCCTAGTGGCCAGGCCACCCATCATTTCATGCGTCCGCGCCGAAGGCCCTATCCCTTGCCTTGCGCAGTAGTCGGATCAGGTAGTTGATCTGATTCCGATTAAGCGTGGACCATACCCCGGTAAACTCCGGCTTACGGCCTGCGATGTATTCTACGATATCCGCGCCACGCTCCACATCGCTGAGCGTGTGGTTGGCCTCTCCGGAGAAGTTCCGTCCAATCGCGCGCAGCGTCTCGATATCACCGTACAGGGTGTCCAGCAAGCTATGACCCTCAACGTTCTCCACGCCAATCTGGACGGTCTCTTCCGACCATCCAATTTTCACGCGGAAAGACTCACCGTCTGACACCGGTACTGATTCCTTGGGCATCACGCCCTCCTTGTCTGCCCATCACGGGCTATTTTTACCTGACCACCATGGCCAGGAAGATTACTTCTCTGCTGGGGTCGGCTCTGAAGTCGGCTTGTTAGTCCACTGTCCGGGCTGATCACCGAAGCTAGCGCTGGTGGCCCAGTACAGGTCGTTCCCATCCAAGAAGACCTGCAGATTAACGGAATCCGGCCACACGCGCACCACAATGGCCGGGAAAAGGTCATTCTCGCGTGCACCATTGCCGACGTGACCGACATGACCGGTTGCCGAGCCTCCCGAATGCAAGTAAGTTTCAAAATCTTCGCGACGACGATTGATCAAATGAGCGTCATCCTCGCTCAGCCGATATAGTACAACATCCCCAAAGCTTGCCATTCTTGTACTCTCCTTAAGAATTGATCTGACGCAGGCGTTCCTGCGATTCCGCGATTACGCTGGCCACAATCGGCTCGATGATCTGATTGTTCAAGAACTCCGTAGCGTCCTCGACCTGCTTCTCGTCGGGAATTCCTTGCCATGAGATGGAGGCTTCAGCTCCCGGTTTTATCCAGTTCTGGAGCTGGCCACCAGTGGTGATGGACAGGGATGCGTCCAGTCTCATTGTCAGGGTGAACCTGTCAATGGGGGTGTCTTCGTTACTCGCCATCTACCCTCACCTCCGTATCATATCCCATACTTCCGATGATCTGCATTACGTAATTTCCATCATCGGTAAGCTTTCCGTCATCATCCAACAACGGCCTAAGGCCCTTGCGACGAGGGTTGATCACCTGGATAGTGTAACTATCCGTCGTGAGAGTAGCACTATTTCGTCGCACGCAACACCGATCCGGTCTCGATATCAATCAATTCCACGTAGGCATATCGACGCTGCATGTCAACGAAGCGATTCTCCGCCTGGTCGATAGCGCTGAATGCCTTGATATTGGTCGCCTTGACGACGTCACCATCTCGGTGCCCGGCATTCACCCTATAGCGATAGAAACTGGAACCCACTGCTAGACACTCTCCCGTATTAGATCTACTCTGTCAAGGCGCCGAAGCCTATCCTTCAACGACTCGGTATTCACCTCAAGCATTGTAGCAATCTTTTGGAGAGAAAGTCCGACGTTAAGGCCATCCTCAACTCTGTCGATCAAAAGTGCCTTACTGTCAAGGTCTGCGATATCCGTTTCCGGCTCAGCGAACAGGTCGTCAATGGATTCACTGCTCCAATGAAGGGGGCCAACCCAACCCTCTCGAATGGCCTTCTGGCGCACTCTATTGCTGACGCCCGGCACCGTGATCAGCTCCGCGTATCGACTGGCGATCTCATGATGCGTAACAGCATGAATCTTAAGCGACCTACCGCTCAGAAGCCGCATCGCCGTGCTCCTGTAGGGGTATATGTCCTCCCATGGATGTCCCAGGGTCTGTAGAGCCCTCATGCGTCGCATGGCGCCAATCCCAGAGACCCAGTCCTTGCCCTCCGCCGCTCGATATAGGTCTTGCGGCTTCAACGAGAGGATAGCGGCCACACAATCACGGTCCATCCTGGTGGTGGATCCGGCGCAGATATTAGCTATCTGAGAATCATGCATACCAACGGCTTTGGCAATCACCATAGTGCTAAAGCCCGCATACCTAAAGCTGATCATGTGGTTACGAGCCTCAGACACATCGATGAAGAGATGCTCTCCGCCCAGCCTGCTTCGCCTGATCAGATAAGCCTTATTGACACGAGACTTGGCTTTGATCCGATTGTCAGATACTGTCACCACGACCTCTTCCCAGCGATAAGCTGACCCCGCTGGGGCACGTATGGTTGCCACTTGGGTAGCATGCCAGCCTCCTCAGGGGTCCTGTCACGCTTCCTGACGTTACAGGTCTTGCAGGCCGCGATGGTGTTGGTCCAGGTGGATAGTCCTCCCTTGGAAACCGGCTTGACGTGGTCGATGGTGTTGGCGTGACCTCCGCAGTAGGCGCACTTGTACTTGTCACGACGCAGCACGCCGGACTTGCTCCAGACGATCGGCTTGGAGTAGAACCAGTCTAGCGACACATACTTACGCAGCCGCATCGTCACCGGAAAAGGGAAGGGGCCGAACGGCCTTGACTCATCGATCTCATCGAAGTCAGCCACTCCACGAATGTGCATGCGAACGGCGTGACCTGGGGTCACATACAGGATCGGCTCGTAGCCTGCATTCCTGACCAGCACGCTCTTCTGGGCCACGGCGCTCAGCCTTCCTACACTGCGCCTCCCTCACACCAGGAGAACAATTTATCTTATGGATATCCTAGCAGGAAAGCTAGGCAAAAGATCCAATCATCAGGGTCACGCCGGTCTCTCGATACACCAGCGCCACTATCTCCGGCGGAATCTCCTTGAGTGGCCTGATCCAGTCGCCCTTGCGCTCGGTGAGATCGCTGTCATACATGCGCAAAACGGAACGACCGCCGAACTTGTCAGGAACGCTGCCGACGACATTCACCTTGCAGTGATACCCATCACTGAGCTTATACTTCCAAGCCGACAGAGCTGTGGGAAGATACTCGTCAGATACGAACGAGCCGTCTTCCTCGTCCACGATGCGGTCCTTGATTGGATGAATATCGTCATCGGGGACCGAAAGCTGTATCTCAAGCGAATACGACAATTCAATCGCCCTTTACGTTCAATACTTGCCTGAGTTCGTGCTTGATCTCGACCAGGTCGTCGGCATCCTTCATGACAACATCGATGTTCTTGTAAGCCTCGGGGTGCTCATCCAGGAATGCGTCGGACTCGCCCCAGACAATGCCCCGCATGCGATAATCCAGGTCCTCGCGGGTGAATTGTGCCTTTGCCTTGGATCGCGAATACTCGCGACCGGCGCCATGCGGAGCCGACCGGAACGACGCTGGATTGCCTAGGCCCTGCACGATGTAAGATCGTGCCCCCATGGATCCGGGGATGATGCCCCACTCGCCCAGGCTGGCGTCGATGGCGCCCTTGCGGGACAACCAGCACCACTGGCCGTCGATCAAGGTGCGTTCGGTGTAGTTGTGGTGGCAGGAGACGGCGAGCTGTCGATCCACCTGGAGTCCGGACCACTCCTCGAAGGCCCATACCAGCCGGATCATCATCTCGCGGCGGTTATACCACGCGAACTCCTGTGCCCAGCGCAGAGCATCCATGTAGGAGTCGAACTCCTTGGTGCCCTCATCCAGGTATGCCAGATCCCGGTTCGGCAGTCTGCGGCCCTCACAGAGCCCCTGCGCGACGTCTATGTGCCGCTGCGCGAGCCGGTTACCGACTCCACGGGATCCGGAGTGCAACAGGAACCAGACACGGTCATCCTCGTCCAAGGACACCTCAATGAAGTGGTTGCCGGATCCCAGCGATCCAAGCTGCAGGCGCCAGTTGGGCGACACCTCCTCGGCCTGCTCGATGCCCTCCAGACCCTCCAGCACACCGATCGGATGAGTGTTACGGACGGAGGAGTTGTACTTGCCTGCCGAGAGCGGCACAGCATCGCTGACCATGCGGTGGAGCACCTTGAGGTCCTTGCCCAGGTCGTCCAGGTCGGACTTGGTGAGGTTGGAGCAGAATGCGTTCATGCCACACCCGATGTCCACGCCGACAGCGGCGGGCATGATGGCACCTACGGTGGGGATGACAGAACCAACGGTCGCACCCTTGCCCAGATGAGCATCCGGCATGAGAGCCAGGTAGGGCTGCACGAACGGCATGGAGGCGGTCTGATAGGCCTGCTCCAGGGTCTGCGGAGCGATGATCGAAGCCCAGTTACGGAGCTTGTCGTTCAGAATCTGCATCATGCCCTAAAAGATACCACAATCTTTTAGTGATCAACAGGTGATTTGTGTGCCGCCCAGAGCGCATCCGCAGACGCCGGACCCGCCGTTCTCTCGACGGCATGGGCACTCGGAGTTGTCTCGCGAGTTAGAAGAGTAGGACCACGATATCATCGTGTCGCGCTGGCGCCTCAGAACGTCAGCCTTCTCCTGCAGCAGCGCTGCCTTCTTCTCCAGGTCGGCAGGGTCGCAGGAATGATAGGCGACATAAGGTTTGCCGCAGTCCCAGCAGACCGGACCATTCCAAAGAGTGTAGTTGTCGGCATGCGGGATCTGCACCATGTTAGAATTCGGGATCTGCACTAGGGTAATCCTCTCAAAGCTGCCTGGGAAGGATTCGAACCTCCACAGATTGGGTCAAAGCCAATCGTCCTGCCATTAAACGACCAGGCAATGGAGCCCCTTGAGTGAATTGAACACTCATCTACTCATTACAAGTGAGTCGTCTTGTGCCATTGAGACCAAAGGGGCTTGCTATATAACCACACAGACGAGCCCCGAACCTGATTCGAACAGGCCCTTCCACGTTACGACGGTGGCGTGCTTGCCGCTGACACTATCGGGGCGAGCCTACGGCGAGATTCGAACTCGCGACCTCTTCCTTACCAAGGAAGCGCTCTGGCCACTGGAGCTACGTAGGCGTAATTCCCCGCTTCACCACCGCTCTCAGGTGCGAAGGAAACGAGTGCCGAAGGAAGCTCCTGAGACTACACTAGCTCCATCGACGGGTTGGGCGGGGGCTCAACCCTATGGATTGTACCACTATTGCGGCACGGGTCCATAGTCAGCCACCCGCGAGTCGAACGCGGTATCTCTGCAATCCCGATGCAGCGGATTATGCCGTTTTCCCAGTGGCTGATATTCAGTTATGACGTCAGAGCGGTGAGACTCGAACTCACGTTCTCCACTATCCGAAAGTGGCGGCCTAGCCGCTGGCCTACGCCCTGCTATAATGTCTGGAGTCGGAACAAGCAATGCTATTTCCAAGTCGGAGAGAAGGGACTCGAACCCTCGATACTTCTGCATCCAAAGCAGACGGCCTAGCCGCTGGCCCACACTCCGATGATGATCTTGCAAGACTGTCGAACTCGTGGAATCTACTGGTCGAGCTTTTAGGATGGACCATACAGCCACGCCTACCACCCTGAGGATCGATCAACTGACCCTCGGTGCCCCCGGCAGGTCTCGAACCTGCGACCCGCTACTTAAAAGGAAGCTGCTCTCCCATCTGAGCTACGGAGGCATATTCAGTTATCAAGCACCCCCGGAAGGATTCGAACCTACAACAGACAGTGGTTAACAGCCACCCGCTCTGCCAATTGAGCTACGAGGGTATGTAGTTGTACTACGTGCTCCTGGACCGATTCGAACGGCCGACACGCACGGCTTCAACGTGCTGCTCTACCAACTGAGCTACAGAAGCATTGGTTAGGGAAGCTGCCCGATTGAAGGGACAGACAGCAACCCTAGCGGAGAGCAGAGAGCACGATTCCCAGTCTTGAAGACCGAACGGTTTAGCAAACCGCCTCCGGAACCCTCCGGATTTACTCTCCCCAGCGGCAATAACTCGTTAACTGACATGCATTATTCATTTATCGAGATATTGCCATTGTACTACCCGATATTCAGTTGTGTGGAGGGGTAGAGGGTAATCGAAACCCCATCTACTGATTGGAAGTCAGTGGCTCTACCATTAAGCTACTACCCCACGCCATGTTTTGTTCTTAACAACGTCTCTTACGCTCCATACAGGAAGCCCCAACCTTTCGGCTATCCTCCTGTACCCTATGCCCTCGTCCGAATTAAGCTTACGAATAGCAATTACTGACTCTAAGCTTAGAACAGCCCGTGGATGATTCTCGCCACTAGGATGTTCGTCGTTCTCTACAGTCTTCACTTGGTGACACTCGTTACATAACACCTGGCACTTGGCGATCTCAGCCTCTCGACGTTCTTTCGACCAACTCCAGATGTTGTGAGAGATCTTGAGCTTCGGGTCCTTATGGTCTAGCTCTAGTCTCTCGGTTGATCCGCACCTGACACAGCATTTATCAGCGAAGAAGTCTGCTCTCCTGCGAGCTTTCCACTTGCGCTGATACTCACGTTGAGCTTCGGGTGTGGCCATTGGCATCATTACACTATACAATTATTTTTTACTACGAGGCCCCGACGTGATTCGAACACGCACATAACAGGGTTGCAGCCTGCCGCCTTACCGTTCAGCCACGGGACCATTCTAGATATTAAGTTGTCCGACGTATATCATAGCACATCTTTTGTACGAGTGGTGAGATTCGAACTCACATGCTCACGAGGAGCGGCCGGGGTTTAAGCCCTCCATGTCTCCCAATTCCATCACACTCGCATGATCATGTTACAGCAAGGCCTCTTGTCGACGCAACCTCTTTCTCACTGCATTATCGCTAACGCCCAGCGTCCTTCCAGTCGCGCTGTACCCCTCACGATCAACCATGGCCATTAGATCCTCATAATCAGGCCAAACTATCTTGGTGGCATGAGGCAAATCATGCAGTTCAGCCTGCCTGCGAATAGCGGCACAAGATAAGCACCGAAGAGACATTCGAGTAACAGCTTTGCCGCAATCTACACAGTGTCTTTTAGGTTTCCTCTTGGCCATATTTTTGCCACAGTAAGTGGGCGTTTGCGCATGACAGTTAGGACACAAGATAGTCAGATTCTCAAGAAGATTATTCTTGTGATTGCCATCAATATGCTCAAGCTCAAGAGGTGCCGGTTGGCCCAGCCATTCGGTTATTCCACACCTATAACATTTCGCCTGTAAAATCCCCTCCTTAATCAATCTCTGCCTCAGATGAGACGATGCAACAGGGAAGGAATTATTCAAGTATTGATCTATGGGTCGCTTCTTGAAAGGGCTCACACTATTTAGTTTTCGAACCACCAAGAATACTGATGGCCCTACCGATAGAGCGCGGAGGTCGGAGAGCACGATTCCCAGCGTATTACCGCCCAACCCGCTTCGAACGGGCGCCCGCACCCCGGCGGGTTCAACCTCCATGTTCAGTTATGGCGGAGAGACAGAGAATTGAACTCTACGGCTGTTAGACCGCACTGACTTTCCAGATCAGTTCCAGGACCACCTGGTGTCTCTCCATGGCGGAAGGTAGAGGTATCGAACCCCGCAGCTTTTAATCTGCGCTGGTGTTCAAAGCCAGCTCCCAGACCTCTGGGTTACCTTCCATCTATTACAGCGTACTCCTGGTGCGATTCGAACGCAACACTGTCCACATTTTGAGGGTGGTGCCTCTGCCGTTGGGCTACAGGAGCTTATCAGGTATGGACGACTCTCACCGTTCTGACGGCTCCGCATCACCTGTCGACTGAGATGATACGAGCCCGGATCTACAGCGTCCGTGCTCGCCGCCCATACCTCGTGCTCTAGACAAGATTCGAACTTGCACTGGACTGGTTCTTAGCCAGTTTCCTCTGCCAAATTGGGATACTAGAGCTTGGTTTTCAATCTCTTCCGTCAGTATTACATAGTGCTACAGGAGGGATTCGAACCCATCACTGTCCCGCACCTAAAACGGGTCTCTCTGCCAATTGGAGTACTGTAGCATTGGCTGCGGTTTTTAGCTCCAGGAACTCCGGTAATGATCCGGTCGCGCCCTTGCTTCCGACCGCCGGGTTGCGCACCCCTAACGGCTTTCCGCCAGAACAAATACCGCCAAACTTTGCGGGACGTCGCCTATGGTTCCCGGTGCATTCAAACCGGTTGTTTCGAGCTGCACGTCCCTAGTGCTCACGGAGGGATTCGAACCCATCACTGTCTACATCCTGAATGTAAGTGTCTCTGCCTAATTGGACTACGTGAGCTTGGTCCCCCGTGCCGGTTACGATCCGACTTCTACTGGGTGAAAACCAGTTGGACTACCATTATCCTAACGGGAGTTGCGTACTATTCAAATACTCTATCAGAGCCTCAAGTCTATCCACACTGTCTTTTGCATGACCGAGAGCACTATTACACCCATTACAAAGCATACCCCTAAAACATTTTCCGCAAGTCTTGAGCCTCCCCGAAGCACGAGTAGGACAGCAAGAGTGATCATGATCTACATCTGTAGCCCTATTTACCTTACAGGACCAACACCTACCATCATACCTAGCCATGCGCTCATCGAACTCTTCTTTAGTCATTCCATGACTATACCAGACGTTCTTATACATCTGATCGTTTTTCGAAACATACTTACGATGCTTCTCATACTGCTCTGGCCGCGATCTATAGTACTCTCTCATCCTCCTATTGAAACATTTCCTGCATTCAGTATCATGGCCCAATTTGTTACCGGATGGACGAAACTCAGATAAATCCTTGTTCTCGCCACAAGTTCTACATGAATATCTCATAGATATCATACTACCAGGTACGCCACCAGGGGATCGAGCCCTGCTCCAGCCATTTTATAAGAATGGATCTGACCACCAGCCAGCCGTGGCGCGAGACTCTATTGAGTTAATTGCCCGGTTTACATCCCCTTTGCCGGGCTTAATACTGCGCCGCCCCGGTGACTAACCCGGTAGACGACGAGGATGGCAGTGACGGCCTATCTCCAGCCTTATCCGTTCCGGTAGCTTGGCCCGGAAGTCACACCGGGTTGCATCTGGAGTACCCTCGGAAGGAATCGAACCTCCGCATATCACTGTATCAGAGTGATGCCTTAACCGCTTGGCTACGAGGGCATTTAGCAGGGGCAACGCCGTTTACGGCGACTGTGCTGCGGCCACCCATCGGAGAATAGCTCCGAGGCCCCTGACCTTGTATTCAGTTATTACGCCCGGAGGACGTAGTCCTCCTTCTTCCCTGTCGGTCCGAATAGTCCTTCGCGCTCCTCGAACTTCAAGCCGATCTTCTCAAGCTCGGGAAGGATACCCACGAATGAATCGTAGGTATCCTGATCCACGATCAGGATCGTCTCGTTCTCTGTTCTGATCTCCTCTATCACGCGCGATTTCGGGAATCGAACCCGGATCCAGGATGACGTCGTCCTGGATTCCCATGATGAGTAGGCCTTATCGGCAGGCTCTCCGACACTCATCACGAACCGCTCCATTCACCGGGAGGGCGGTTTCGAACCCGCCAACTCGGCAAAGTGGGCCGCCTGGGATTCGAACCCAGAGTCTGACAGGTTAAGAGCCTGCGGTTTTACCGTTAAACTAACGACCCATTTTGAATTAGAAACTTACACCTCCAAGACCCACCAATCCTAGCATAGGTCTTGATCTGGTGGCAATTCCTGCACCTAACTTCGCACTTCTTGACCTCTTCCTTGACCTTGTCAAGGTTACCATATGATGCCATACGGGCCACACCCATGACCTTGTCTCTTAAATGATCAAAGTCTAGCACCCTTATGTCATCATTTCCGCAGTCCACACATGGGTGTTCATTCAAATACTCACCCAAGAAATCGCGAATATCGTCTCTTACCTTATCCGCCGACCTGCGCCTAGATTCCTTCCATCGATCTTTAGTTTTCTCATAGTGATCATGATTATATGCAATTCTACACGTCTTACAGTGACGCTGAAATCCGTCCCTGGAGGCTTTATTTTTGCCCCATTCGCTGATAGGCTTAGTAAGTCCGCAGGAAGGACACTTCTTCTCCAACACACATATTATACGTGCTCTTACTGCCTTAGCGTATTAAGAGTCAGGACCACTCGTCACGCCAGTTACGCTCCTCGATCCGGCGCTGACGTCGAACAGAGGCGCGCCTGGTGCGACTCCGACCGGAGGCAGTCCGGCGACGCCCCACCGTGGTGCAGCAAGGGCAAGCCCGTCCACCACGCAGGGCGTGCTCGTCCTTCAGGGCTTCGTGCAAGAGCATGCTGGCCATTGTCGTTTCTCCCTTCCGATGAGTAGACGGGATTCGAACCCGCGACCTTCACCTTGGCAAGGTGACGCGCTACCAACTGCGCTACTACTCAATGTGCAGCCCAAGGGGAGATTCGCGACGCTCACCACGCCATATGACCTATGCGGAACTGACCTAGGGCCAGAAGCTGGTCTCGGCATCGCAGGGCGCTACCCTGATACCGACGTTCAAGGGCTGTCGTACCCCGCCGCAGAGTCGAACTGCGCTAAGATGGTTCGTAGCCATCTCGGTGGATCCGCCGCGCGAGGCATGTCTATCTTAACAGGTAGATGAGAGTGATGTCAAGGGATAATTTCCCGAGCCCCAGGGGCGAGTCGAACGCCCTGTCCATCCTTCGGAGGGATAGCAATTATTCCGTAATCTGAGGCATGGTCATGCTATGGTCTCCCCGGACAGATTCGAACTGCCGACCTAGACGTTAGGACCGTCCCGCTCTTCCGCTGAGCTACGAGGAGATGGCGCCCCATGAGTGAGTCGAACACTCCATCTGTGTTTAGAAGACACTGAGACGAGTCCGTCGTATGGGGCACAGGTAGTATATCACGCGCTACCCTGTCTATTACGACCTTCTGAAGAGCTTCTTCACTAGCAGAGTGACCCAAATGATCAGCGCTGTTCCGAACAGGAATCCAATCATCAGACCGGCCGGTCCCCAAAGCGGTGCGGTCACCCATACCCATGACCAAGCGATAACCCCGGTCAGCTTTAGTACCAGGAATACCAAGAACAGCAAGAAGAGAGAGCTGGATGAACGCTCGGCATCCCGGCGATTAATCAGCTCAGCTAGTTTGCTATCGGTTGACATTTTTTATCTTTCTACGAATCGAATTGAGATCGAGGTAGATTCGCTTCTCCTGCGGCCCACCTTTTTCGTGGGAGACATCCACTTCACCTCGACGTGGCTCTGGTAGCCATCTGCCCTATTCAACTCACCGGGCTGGGCTAGACCCGGTGGTCAGGATCGCCTGGGTAATGCTGATTCAACGGCCCCTGACCATTTTCATTGACCCGCCTCTAGGAAGTGGCGAGCGCCTTACGCCGGGCATACTCTGCAGCATGATCCCTACGCTCCGGGTACCACCTCGGGCCGTGCCTGAAGAAGTTGCCCGTCTTGAGAACGATTGCGCCATACCAGGAGCCCTGCGGTCGGTTCCGCTTGGCGTCCTGCTCACTGTCGAACTTGAACTGCTGTCCGTCCTTGGTCCTGGCGACCCACTGGACATCCTTCTTGGCCATACTGCTAAGCCTCTCCTGGTTAGGATGCGCCGGACCTCGGCGCTCTCATGCCTTGAGCTTACAGTATCTTTTTAAAGGATCAAGCAGAAGGGGGATCCGGCGGAACATCCTTGGTCAGCTCTGAAATGTCCCAGTCCTTGTCGCCGCCGATATGGTCCTGCAGGCCAGGAACCTGCTCGATCAGGAAGTCACGCAAACGAGGCGACACCACCTCCAGAGCGGCCTTCACCATGTCCCTGTAGGCATCCCCGCCGTGACCACGAACATGGTTGATCATATTGATCTCCAGGCACAGGCACTCATTGGGATCGGATGCGCCACAACGATTCTTCATCCAATCGCCACACGCGGCGCAGTGGAACATAGCACTTCCACGAAAGAAGGGGTCCGATATGACCATGATGGGCTGAGTGGTCAGCATGGGCCACTGAAGCTTACCCACCCGTGTTGGATCGTCCGGAACAGGCAAGTAGAACTGGTGCTCGTAGATATTGGCCATATCGTCAATCGACCTTCCTATCTTTAAAGGAGTGCCCTAGCTCGTGAGCCTCCAAATTCGTGGTGTCCACGTTCACCTTCACTGTTTGCTGCTTGCCTACGAAGCCGATGATTGTTTGAATTGGACACACTATCGAAGTCCCACAATGCATGCAGTTGATGACGACATGGGATTTCGGTGGAGCGTCAAGGTCGCCTTTCAATACCAACGAATAATGGGCTGCAAAAACTTCCCTCGCGCTCCATGCAGTTTTCTTGCTTTTCTTTTTCACTATACCAAAAGCTGATAGCCAAATTGCACTTACCAAAAAGATAGTGAGTATTATTGCACCCGCCACTGCTACATCACCAATGCCCGGTGAAGATCTGCCGGTGACACCAGTCCTAGCGCATCGATATTGGGTAGATAAGCTCCAGCCTTCTTGTACAGGTACGCAACAAGCTGTGAACACACCATGAAGCCGGGAGAGACCAGCTTACGCACCCAATGCGGCTGGCTATCCAGATCCACTGTCCTGTCGATAATGCAGTGCATGGTGTCCTGTGACAGCGCGTACGCCAGAATGGTACGTCGAGGTGCGTATGACGTTCCCACCAATGCTCTTCCCTCCGCTACTATCAGCGAACGCTGCTCTGCGGAGAGATCGAACTTGCCGGACGACCAGACGCTCTTCTTCCATGTCTTTCGGTACGGCGTGACCTCTACACCCGCCGGATGGACAGAATGCAGGAATTCATCGTTTCCAAGATATATGGCAGCGTGATTAAATTCTGATGTGGTTATCCACCTGATACCGGCGGCATACAGGCGCGCTCTTATGTCATCGTTCTTGGTGGTCGTGACCAGGAAGTCTCCAGGTTCGGGCACTTTTTGCCTCCCTGGCGGGCCATCTAACAGAAAGCTGAGCTATCTATTAGGAGTTTTGCAATCCTGGCTACCTTACGACGCCAGGCTGGTTTGCCCTCAATCTGGCTATAACACGCTCACCATTGCCATTGCTCAGCTCAACGAGCGGCCGAACGATAACGCCCCTTACCGGTACATCCTTGGTCAGGCAGAAGTCTGACATCACGCTTTTTGCGCGAAGAGTGGATAGAACATCGAAAACATTACCGTAAGTAGTTTTGGGTGTTCTGAAATAGAACTGACCGCCATAAGCCTTTACCAGTTGCTGGTGCAGCCAGGAGTTTCCCAGTCTGATATCCATCAATACGAACTCCGGGATGTCCAGCTTGAACGGATTACCGTCGATATCCGGGCCTATCAAGGATCCGTATAGGGTAACCCCAGCACCGTAACCTATTTCACCGACGAATGTCCTGTCCACCAGAGCTTCCAGATCCCTGTCGGAAACGATATTGTATAGACAGACGGTGTTAGCGGCGGGCAGCCTTTCATCCGACAGAACGTCCCAGGACGGAGTCAAATGACCGTACTGGTTCTTGATGAACTCCACCTTGGCCGGTATTCCAACCGGATCCTCAGAAATCTGCCAGTTGGATATAGCCTCATACTCTGGCTTGGTGTAGTGCCAGATGTCGTGCGGAAAGCTGGACCACTCTAGGAATGATCCAGCTTCCGTTGGCCACAAGCTCATTCAGGACTCCCAGGGCCACTGGGCAGAGCCTGCGGCCTCCACACTGCTGATCATCTGGAATCCCGAGTCGTTCATACCTGCGACAGCGAAGAAATTGTCTCGACCATGATCGGCATGAGCAACCTGATACCCTACCAGGTTGAACGTGAAGATGTTAACGTGCTTTGGTACCACATTACCCAGAGAGTGTCCGTAGTAGTCGGCCTGCTCATCGGTCAGAATGATGAGTCGGTTCGCACCTTCACCGAACTTGCTCATGAGGTCACTAGCCACGCCGATGGTGTTGGTGCCTCCACCTGCAGGTATCTTCTCCTGGAACTGCTTGATGTTGGCCAGGAGTGAGCTGTCGTAGCTCAGCTCGAAACGCTTGGATGAACTGTCGTACCCGACCACCTCGGCATCCTTAGCCCGAAGACCAAGGGCCACACCGAAAGCCACCGCATTGTCGTAGTAGGTCACGGTGGACTTCTGAGAGATACGGGAGAACATGGACCCCGATACGTCTATCATGATGATGGTACGACCCGGAAGCTCCGGCACGGACTTGAGCGACAGATCAAGCGCCTTGGAAACGGCCGGAGACCAGATCTTACGGTACTTTGCCGAGATGGCAGGCAAGTCCTGGTAGTATCCCAACCTGTGGTCCGTAGGCTCCAGCACACGGTATGCCGACAGGAAGCGAAGCGGAAGCTGACGTGAATTGGCCACTCCGGACTCGTCGGAGATCTTGTCCGCCACGAACTTTGCGTACGAGTCGGAGATCCCGGCCTTGTCAAAGTTGCGCAGGTTGCGTAGCAGCGCCATGTATCCCATGTCGGGGATCATGCTCTCCCAGAACCCTGCAGTCAGCTCTCCGCCGATCCAGGAAGCCAGCGACTCCCAGGTGTGTCCCGCCTCGCCCACCAGTTCTGAATGACTTGCCAGGAAGTCAGAACGGTTCTGAGGAGCAACGTCAGCGAAGAGCTGACGTGCCGCTACAGTGCGCATACGAACCGGGTAGCGCTGCAGGTCGACATTGTCGTAGCGACGATCCTGTGCGTAGGCGAAAACCGATGCCTTGTAGGGGCTGTCGGACGTGTCTACCTGCGAGAACGCGATAACATCACCGAAACGTACTGCAGCACCGGCAGAGTCGTACTTGAGTACCGACTTCTCGGTATACAGCTTCTTGGCGGCATCGCCCAGGCCTCGCTTGAACCACTTGGGCAGCGGCTTACCGTACTTGGATAGCCAGTACCCCAGCGCCTCACTGGGCTCGTCGGCACGCTGCAAAACCTGCGCCAGCAGCGCACGACCGGTGGTCTGAACCGTCTTGCCGGACACGAACCGGCCGTACTCCACGGCGCCCGTCACAGCCGCTGTACGGATGTTTGCGGAGCTGCGTAGCCATACCAGGAACTTCGCCACCCATTCGGCGTCCTGAGCAGCCACAGAGCGAATCAGCTCGATGTAGCGCTCGTCCCGGTCCTGGCCGGACTCGTAGAAGGTGTCCTGACCGGTGAAGTTGGAAACGCCCAGAACGAACAGCGCGGACTTGTCGCTGTAGGAGAACCCCTTACCACCGTTCCCGGTCACGGCATCCGGGCGATCTGAAGTCGCCAGAGGGGATCCGTTCAGTTCCGAGGTCGTGATGGTGTTCTTGGTGAAGCGCGCCATGACTAGCTCCTTCTCGTGAGATGTCCTGATATACAGTGGAATCCGGTGATTTTTCTGATCCAGTATAAGAAGTAACCGGAGATCCTTCACACCAGGACCTGACGAGAGTCAGTCTAGCACTATCTTTTGATGTGGCCGACAGATATAAGGCGGAGTAGGAGGGTATGCAGCCCGGAGGCTGCATCTTTGTCTGAGAAAGAAGT
>Ga0164242_10002789_pt1 | contig 20177 bp, 18 predicted proteins | sample OricomgcompostMG_FD_108783 | JGI IMG/M metagenome (GOLD analysis project Ga0164242, IMG submission 108783) | Miracle-Growth compost microbial communities from Emeryville, California, USA - Original compost - Miracle growth compost (MG) ... | reverse complement strand
GGAGCATCTGGTGAGCTTCAGCGGGCTGGTGGTGGCGAGCAGCCTTGACGGACTGATGAACCGTTTCGGCAGCGTGCTTTCAGGGATGCAGAGCAGTTAGGTTTTGTGGCGGCGCCGGGGGCGCCTTTTTCATTCTTTAATTACGGGCGGCAGTAGAGGCCGAGGCCTGCCATGGCGCTGATGAGGCCGTGGGTGGCAAAGCTGCTTTGCAGCACCTGCGACCCCTGCAGCGTTTGGTACTGGAGCACGAGGAAGCTGCCTTCCTTGAGCATCTGCGCGACATTGGCCGGGGTGTAGGGGATGCGGACGGTGTAGTGGCGGTTGCCGCCCTCCACCTTCACCGCCACGGGCAGGCCGGTGATGCTTGCCGACGGCGGCGCCACCAGCGGCCACATGGAGAGCATCTTCACGGCGATGGTGCCGTCTTCGGGCGTGCCGTCGGTTTGCAGGGTGAAATCCTCGGCCGTGGCGCGGACGGTGCAGGTGATGGGTTCCAGCCACCATTCGCCGTATTGCTGGGGCAGGGGGGCGCGCGGCTGGTAGTTGCCCACCGCGCGCGGCTGCGGCGCGGGCGGGCGGTTTTGCGTGGCGGCGCAGGCTGCGAGGAGCGCGATTGTGAGCGCGGCGAGAGCGAGGTTCTTGTTGTTCATGCAAGAATACTAGCATGAAGGTTGGATTGAGGCGTTGACGTGTGCCCGGTTTTTGGGCAGGTTGCGCGGCATGGACACCACGATGCCGCGCATGCCTGACACCGATGCCCCCGACGGGGGATTCGTGGCGCTGCCGCGGATAAAAATCGGCAGCCATGTGCTGGAAAACAACGTGGTGCTGGCGCCGATGACCGAGATTACCGACCGGCCGACGCGTCTTCTTAATAAACGCTACGGCGCCGGGCTGGTGGTGAGCGAGATGATCGCCGCCGAGGGCGTGGTGCGCAATGCCGTGGTGGCGGCGCAGAAGGCGACGTTTGATGCGCGGCAGGGCATCCACAGCGTGCAGCTGGCCGGAGGCAACCCCGAGAACATGGCGGCGGCGGCGCGCACCAATGAGCTGGCCGGGGCCGATGTGATCGACATCAACATGGGCTGCCCGGTGAAGAAGGTGGTGAACTGCTTTGCCGGGAGTGCGCTGCTGCGCGACCCGGAGCTGGTGGAGCGCATCATTACCCGCGTGGTGGAAGCGGTGAGGATTCCGGTGACGTTGAAGACCCGGCTGGGTTGGGACGAAGTGAACAAGAACGGCGCGGAGATCGCCAAGATCGCCGAGCGCTGCGGCGTGCAGGTGCTGGCGATACACGGCCGCACCCGCGCGCAGATGTACAAGGGCAGCGCGGATTGGGCGGCGGTGAGGAAGATTAAGGAGGCGGTGGGCATTCCGGTGCTGGTGAACGGCGACATCAATACGCTGGACGACGCGATTGAGGCGCTGCGGCTGAGCGGGTGCGACGGCGTGATGATCGGCCGGGCGACGCAGGGGCGGCCGTGGCTGCTGGGGCAGGTGGCACATTACCTGGCCACCGGCGAACGCCTGCCCGACCCGGATTTGCAGGAACAATGCGATATTGTGTGCGAGCACATCGCGCTGGCGGTGGAGCTGTATGGCGAGTATTCGGGCATCCACCACATGCGCAAGCACGTGGCGGGCTATACCCGTGGGCTGGTGGGCGGGCGCGAGCTGCGCATGCGCCTGAACGACATGACCGAGGCCGGTGAGATGCGCGACGCGGTGCGTGCGTTGTATGCTGCCCAGCCTACGGCTTAGGCAACTTTCCTGTGGATAAAAACGCCCGTAGGGGTGGGGTAAGGTTGGTGAAACGTGTGAAATACGTTTCTTGGCAGGAGAAATTGTCTAATTGTTAAACAAAATCAGTGTTAATTCCGCAACAGTGGTTGGGGATAAGTTTTTCATAAAGGTGATTGTTGTATACCTAGTGATGGTGGTATAAGCAGAGTCGAGGCCGATGTAAGACACAAGATGTTGTGGATTGCACGAGCCCATGGTGGTTTCATGAAACGGAAGGAATAGCCCAATGACCGCGTCTCCCTTGCCACAACCGCAACAACAACAGGCCTTTGGCGTGAACCGCCAGCTGAGCCCGTTGTACCGTCAGCGTGCCGAGGCCTTTAACGAAAGCCTGCCTGCCAGCGTGGATGCCTGCCTGAAGACCTACTTCAAGGACCTGAACGGCATGAGCCCGGCCGCCGGCATGTACATCAAGGTGATTAGCCAAGTGGAAAAGCCGCTGATTGAGCACGTGCTGCGCTATGTGCGCTGCAACCAAGTGCGCGCCGCGAGCATTCTGGGCATCAACCGCAACACCCTGCGCAAGAAGATCCAGGCCTTGGATATCGACTTGGGGAAAATTGTGGGTGACGTCGGTCACTAGGCCAGAGGTTCCCGGAGAGAGCAGGGCCCCGCAAGGGGCCCTTTTTATGCCGTAAATCCAGCGGGCGTGAAACTGGGCGTTGTGGAACGGCGGCATGGCTGTGGAATTGTGGAACAGGGTTGAAAAAGGCGAATATATTGTATACTTAATGTATAACTGCGTTGCAGGATCTATCTCGAAACTGTTGGACGCCCTTGTGGCGAAACGGGCCTGAGGAGGGCCGGAAAACATGGACGATGTTGGCTATGGCCGAAAGGAAAAGCCGGTGGTGACCCGCGAGGAGCTTCTGATGCGGATGTTACCGGGCCTTGTACTGACGGTGTTCGGAATAATGATGCTGGCGCTGTTTATGGTGCTGGGGGTGATTGTCGTGGGATTTCCACCGAGGTCGCCCGGCATGCTCCTGGTGATCGGGCTGCTGCTGGTGATTGTCGGGTGCGCTTGGCGCGCCATGGGCATTTTCAGCACCCATGCCCGCAGGGTATGGGGCGAGGTATTCGATATCCTGCACCCCCAGTATGTACCGGTGCCTGATGTGAGCATATCCCCCGAGACTTACCTGATGTGGCAGGTATTGCCCTGGGCGAGGAAGGCCAAGTCGTCGGATGTGGGGTTCATCCCCGTGTTTGCCAAGCTGGCGCGCAAGGCGAAGCGTCTTGAAAAAGACCATGAGAGCCTGGCCGAGCTGCGGCAAAGCATTACCGCATTGCAAAGCTGGTGGGAGGAAAAGCGTGACAGGCCCCCGGACGAATGGCTTTCGCTGCGGTGCAGCGATGCCCGCCGGAAAGAGTTGGTGGACAAACACGCCGCCGAAGCAGAAGACCTGACCAAGGAGCTGGCGGGAAAAGCCGCCGAAGCCCAAGTCATCCTGAATGCCAAGCAGGCGTTTTACCAAGAAGTCAGGAAAGCGTTTGCCTGACCCAAGCCCCCGCCGGTTGACCGGCGGGGGCTTTTTGTATACTTTGCGGGCAATTGCGGCGCGTGCCGCGAGACATTCCCTGAAACTTTTGGACGCCTGCGGGCGGGTGAGCTCTTAAAGGAGGGCTGAGACATGCCGGGTTATGGTGGTACGTACGATGGTACTGAGAATTTATCGAATATCCCTGCCCCTGCGCAGGGTACGCGCCGGCCCAGGCCGGAGCCGGATGCGCCGGTGACGCGCGGGAGCATCGTGATGCGCTTTGCGGCAAGCCTTCTGGCCACGCTGGTGGGCTCCGCCGTGCTGGTAGCTATTTTGGTGATTTCATATTGTAACATACCTGCGGCGGCTTCCACCGGCATGGGCTTTTTCCTGTTGGTGATCGGCCTGGGTTGCCTGTTCATCATATGGAGCGGGTTGCACCAGAGGTTCCGCTATGAAGCCTGGCAGGTGTGGGAGGAGAAGAAAAGCCTGCTGCAGCCTGCATGGCCGGAGATACCCCAGCTTGGGCTTTTTCCCGCGCAGGACCTGCTGAATGCCGCCACCGGAAAGGAGCGTCATGCGGCTTGGTACCGGCGGCACATGCGCATGGCTGCCGATATTGAGCAGGCGCGCGCCGCATTTATGGCGGCTTGGGCCAAACTGGAAGCCGAAGAGGCCCGCTGGGAAAGGTATAAGCCCGAGCGGCGGTGGGGGTCGGTGTTCTATCCCGACTGGCGCCGCGAGAGCGATGAGTGGAGCCTGCACATGCTTGCCGAAGAGATGGCCGGGAAGGCTATGCGGGTTGAGGAAACCGGCAAGGCCCTTGTGGCCCGGCAGGAAGAGTTCCGCGCCAGCCTTGAGGCGTATTCTTTCGGCTTCTCTTGATAACGATTGCCCCGCCGGGTTTCCGGCGGGGCTTTTTTGCGGGTAGGGCGCCGCTGTTGCGCTTTCGGCGCGGCGGGTGGGGAAATGGGCGCCGTGGGCGGGCAGTTGGTGGGCAGCGGGCGTGGCTTCGGCGCGCTTTTATGGCAGAGTGCGGCATGGACATGGAACCCATCAGCCACGACGAGACCATCGCCGCCGTGTGGCCCGTGGCCGGCGACCGCCGGCGGCCGCGGCGCGGGCGGCACCCGGTGTACCAGTGGTTGCGCTTGGGGTTCGTGGTGTTGCTGGCGGTGCTGTTCCTCGCGCTGATCGGCGTGACGGTGCTGGCCGGGCATAGCCCGGCGTGGAGCGGTTCGGCGTATCTTGCCCTGATTAATATAGACGTGGCGCTGCTGGTGCTGCTGGTGCTGTACGTGGTGCGGCGCGTGGTGGTACTGGCGCTGGACAGGCGCGGGCGCCTGCGCGGCAGCCGTTTGCATTTGCGCATGCTGCTGATTTTCACGTTCCTTGCGGCGTTCCCCGCGGTGAGCGTGGGCGGCGCGGCGATTTACCTGTTGAACCAAGGGATTGAAAGCTGGTTTTCCGCCAAGGTGAGCATGGCGCTGGAGGGCGGCGAGCAGGTGGCCAGCGGCTACTTTGAGGAAAGCGGGCGCAGTTTGCTGGGCGAAACCAATGCGCTGGCGCAGGATCCCTTCTGGCAATTGCCGCCGCTGCTTTTGGGCCATGACACCGTGGCCAGCTGGTTGCGCAGCGCCATGAGCGACAAGCGCATGGACGAGCTGGCGCTGGTGGACGACGACGGGCAGGTGATGGCGAGCGGCACGGGTTTCCGCGTGGGGACGATCCCTTCGGATGTGCTGAACTATCTGCAAAATAACGGCGTACAGAGCGGGGCGCAGGTGTTCAGCCAAGGCAACGGCATGCGCATGACCGCGGTGGCGCCGCTGAAGAACGGCTGGTGGCTGGTGGGCCAGCGCAGCCTGAACCCCGACATGCTGGCGCGGATTGCCGAGACGCGCGCGGCGTATCATCAATATGTGCAGATGCGCGAATACCGTACGCACATCCGCTGGGTGGTGAGCCTGTTCCTTTTGATGCTGCTGGGTGCGGCGGTGGCCTCGGCGGTGTGGGCGGGGATACGACTGGCGAACAAGATCGTTCAGCCGGTGACCGCGCTGGTGCACGGCACCAACCGCGTAAGCGCGGGCGATTTGAGTGTGCGTTTGGAGCCGCGCGACGATGACGAGCTGGGGGTGCTGACCCAATCGTTCAACCGCATGACGTTGCAGCTGGCGACCAACCGCGAGCTGTTGGAGCGCAAGAACCATGAGCTGGATGAACGGCGACGGTTCATTGAGGCGATTCTGACCGGGGTGAGCTCCGGCGTGGCGGTGGTGGACGACGACGGCGTGGTGCGCGTGGCCAACCAGACCGCGCAGAAAATGCTGAAGGTTCAACTGGGCACCAAGCTGGACAAGGTGACCCGCGAGCTGGCCGACATGGTGCGCGCGGTGGCGCGCGGCGAGAACGGGCCGGGCAAGGGCATCGTCCAGCATGAGGTGAAGCTGACCGTGGCCGAGGGCGATACCCGCACGCTGCTGGTGCGGTTGGTTCCGCTGATTGGCGGGCAGGGGATTGTGCTGACGTTCGACGATATCACCCCGCTGATCGGCGCGCAGCGGCTGGCCGCGTGGCAGGACGTGGCACGGCGGCTGGCGCATGAGATCAAGAACCCGCTGACGCCGATCCAGCTGAGTGCCGAGCGGTTGAAGCGGCGCTATTTGAAGAAGCTTCCCGAAGAGGACAGCGAGCTGTTCGCGCAATTGTGCGATACGATTGTGCAGCAGAGCGAGGAAATGCGGCGCATGACCAATGAGTTCAGCGACTTTGCGCGCATGCCGCAGGCGCGGCTGGAGCCGGAGAACATGATTGCGCTGCTGGATGACGTGGTTTCGCTGCAGCAGGGGCGTGACGGCGTGGATTACCACTGCGATTACACCCTGAACAACGCCATGGTGAGGGTGGACAAGGGGCAGGTGCAGCGCGTGTTCACCAATCTGCTGGAAAACGCCTACAATGCCATTGCTGAAAGGGAGGGCACAAATCTGCCACAGGGGAGGGTGGAGATTGTTGCGGCTGCGCAACAAAATGGTATGCTGATGGTGGAGATACGCGACAACGGCCGCGGATTGCCGCCAAACGTTGAGGTTGAAACCCTGTTCGATCCCTACGTGACGACGCGCAAGGGCGGAACCGGCCTGGGGCTGGCCATCGTGAAGAAAGTGATGGACGAGCACGGGGGCACGGTTCGGCTGCTGCGGCGCAAGGGCGGAGGCACCACGGTTGAGTTGGGCTTCCCCCTGGCGCAAGGCTACATGGTTGGTGTGGCGCCGGAGAAGACCCCGGCGGACGACCAGCCCGTTGCCAAGCCGCGTACCAAGACCAAGGCCAAGCCCAAACGGAAAGGGAAGGCCGCCAAAAGATAATTTTGAGGAGAACGCCACGCATGAGCGCCAACCAGACCAGCTACGAGCTTTTGATTGTGGATGACGAGGCCGAGATTAGAACCGCGTTGGCCGGGATTCTGGAAGATGACGGATACAGTATCCGTTTTGCCGAGAGCGGCGAGCAATGCCTGCAGGCGGTGACCGACCGCCAGCCCGCGCTGGTGCTGCTGGATATCTGGATGGAAGGCATGGACGGGCTGGAAGTGCTGAGCCGCCTGAAGCGCCGCGTTCCCGACCTTCCGGTGATCATGATTAGCGGCCACGGCACCATTGAGACCGCGGTGCAGGCCACCCAGAAGGGCGCCTACGACTTCATTGAAAAGCCGCCGAGCGTTGAGCGGCTTTTGCTGACCGTGGGGCGTGCCATTCGTGAGTCTCAGCTGCGCAAGGAAAACTACCTGCTGCGCGCGAAGAGCGGCGACGTGCAGGAGCTTTTGGGTGTTTCAAGCGAGATTGCCACCGTGCGCCAGACCGTGAAGCAGGTGAGCCCCGGCGAGAGTCGCGTGATGATCGGCGGCGAGAGCGGCACCGGCAAGGAGATTGTGGCGCGTTTGGTGCACAAGGGCAGCCGCCGGGCGGAGCGCCCGTTCGTGCTGCTGGCGCCGGGCGCCGTGAGCGAAGGCACGTTTGAGACCGCGCTGAGTACTATTGTGGCGCAAGCGCGCGGGGGCACGCTGTTCCTCGACGAAGTGGGCGATTTGACCCCGGCGATGCAGGCACGGCTTTTGAAGTTTTTGCAAGATGGCCTGCTGCCCGACCCCAACACCGGGCTGCCCACCGAGGCCGATGTGCGTGTGATTAGCAGCACCAACAAGGATTTGAAGCAGCTGGTGGACGCCGGGAAGTTCCGCGCCGACCTGTTTTACCGCCTGAGCGTGGTGCCGGTGGTGATGCCGAGCCTGCGCAGCCGCAGCGTGGATATTCCGACATTGGTGCAGCACTTTTTGAAGGTGCTGAGCCCCGACAGCCAGAGCATGCCCAAGGTGGCGCCCGCGACCATGGCGGTGCTGACCAGCTATGAGTGGCCGGGGAACATCCGCCAGCTGAAGAACCTGTGCGAGTGGATGGTGATTATGCATCCGGGCCGCCTGGTGAACCCCGACATGCTGCCGCCGGAGCTGACCAAGGGCGACGCCGTGGCCGGCAACCTGATGGAAAATGCTGTAGCCATGCCGCTGCGCCAGGCGCGCGAGCTGTTTGAGAAGAACTACCTGACCAGCCAGCTGATGCGCTTTGGCGGCAACGTAAGCCGCACCGCCGACTTTGTGGGGATGGAGCGGAGTGCGCTGCACCGGAAATTGAAGTCTCTCGGTGTTGATGCAAGAATCGAAGGTCCGATGTAGAAAACAAGGCCGCCCGCGGGCGGCCTCACTACTAGATGGGTCATAAATTGATTTTTTCTTGTCCTCCGCTCCGCACGTATTGATTGATACGCTTACGGTGCTCAGCCTGCGAAGAAAATCAATTTCTGCCTGCGTCTAGCGAATACTGGCCGTGCTTTCTGTGAGGCGGGTGCGAAAGACAAGGAGGAGGGAATAGCAATGTTGCATGTGCAGTTTGACGGTACGGCGGTGCAGGTGCTGACGCTGGTGTACCTGGTAAAGGACGGCAGGGTGCTGATGCTGGAGCGCGGGATGCACAAAGCCTTCCTGCCCGGCTGGATTGTGGCGCCCGGCGGCAAGGTGGAGCCCGGCGAGGATATTATGGACGCAGGCGTGCGCGAGTTTGCCGAAGAGACGGGGTTGCGCATTGTGGGCGGCCTGCGGCTGCGCGGCAGCTATACCTTCATGACCAGCAAGGCCAACAACCGCAGCGGCGTGATTTACCTGTTGCAGGCGGGCGATTATGAGGGCGATTTTGCGGAGGAGGTGGCGGACGGGCGGTTGCGCTGGATGACGCCCAGCGAGGTTTATGATGCAACCATGGTGATGGCCGACCACAAGACCTTCATGCGCGCTATACTGGAGGGCGATGACGCGATTGCGTGCGTCGGCAGCTGGGACGGCGACGAGCAGGACGGCGCGGTGGAGTGGGCCGACAGCCGGGCTTATTTTGAGATGCGGGCGGCGGCTTAGGATTTGAAAAGGCGGCCCGTGGGCCGCCTCTCGTTATTACATACGGTCAGCACATGACGGTGGGGTCGGTCTGGTACTTCAACTGCTCCTCGAACGTGAGGATCAGCTTGCCCTTGGGTGCAATGGCCGGGGCGCAGCAGCCGTACCAGTTGCCGTCGAGCGGTGAACCGGCATGGCGCGAAAGCCATTCGATGACCGCCGCGCGCAGGCTTTCACCCGCCAGCAGATTGAGCAACTGGGCCGCGACTTCGGTTTTGGGCGAAACCGCATCCACCAGTTGTTCGCCGCTTGCGGCAACCCGTTCAGCCATGGACAGCAGGTGCCGCGTGGCGAGGGGATTGCGCTCAAGCCGGGCCTGCAGGTTTCCGGTATAGGCTGGAACCTGCAATTGCGTGGCTGCGGCGCCGAACATGACGGTATCGAGGGCCGGATAAGCCAGCGACAGGTTGAACCGGCGCTGCATCAGGTCCTTCATGTAGCCGTAGGACACCAGTTTGAGAAGATCGCGCGCGAGGTTGCCCGTGCTGCCTTCAAGATCCACCGTGTGGGTGTTGGTGCAGGATTTGACGTGCTCGCTTTTGTGGGTGAGCCAGTCGAGTCCGTCGCCGTACCCTTCGGCCCGGAGGCCGCGGAAAAACAATTCTTCGCGCTTGGACAGGGAGAGGGAGCCACCAGCCTGGGCATCGGCTTCCACCACCTTGCGTGCGGCACGTTCAAACGACATCGGATATTCTCCTTGATTGACCGGGATTGGTCGCCTTTCAGGATAGCAAAGTTGTCAATACCCCTTTAGGGGTTTGATTATATTTCGATGTGGTTGCCGATTTCGATCACCTGCTGGCGCGGCAGGTGGAAGTAGGTGACCGCCGGTTGGGTGAGGCTATCAAGGATGGTGAACACCGGTTCCTGCCAACGGTTGAGCGCGGCGTTGTTGCTGGGCACGTAGGTGTGTGCGCTGAGGAAGTAGGACAGCGCCTCCGGGTGGCGGATGGTGAGGCCGTGGTGCGGCAGTTCGGCGAGGAGCTTGGGCACGTTGGGCCGTTCCATGAAGCCGTAGGTGGCCTGCACCGTGGTGATGTTGTGGGGGTAGTGGTGCACGGTGATGCGCTCGGAATTGGGATAGCGCGGGATGCGCGCGCGCGCGATCTTCATGATGATGATCTGCGCGTGGAGGATGCCGTTGTGGTTGATGTTGTAGACCAAGGCGGGCGGGGCGTGGCTGACGTCGGACGTGAGGAAAATGGCGGTGCGGTTGACGTGCGGCAGGGTGGGGTCGATTTGCGCGAGAAATTCCTCGATGGGCGGGGTTTGCCTGAGCACCAGTTGCTGGGTGGCTTCGCGGCCATGCGTCCACGTATGCATGATGAAGAACAGGGCCGCGCCGAGCAGCAGCGGGAACCAGCCGCCTTCCGGAATCTTATGCAGGTTGGCGGTGAGGAAGGTGCTGTCGATGATGATAAAGGTGAAGAAGAATAAAGCCGCGGCCCACCATTTCCAGCGGTTGCGGTTGACCAGGACGGTGGTGGACATGAGCGTGGTGAACAGCATGGTGCCGGTGACCGCGAGGCCGTAAGCCGCGGCAAGGTTGCTGGAGCTGCGGAAGGAAAGCACCAGCAGGACGACCCCGGCGAGGAGCATGCCGTTGAGCGCGGGGATGTAGATTTGGCCGGCCATGTCGGCATTGGTGTGCCTGATATCGAAACGTGGCAGGTAGCCGAGCTGGATGGCCTGCTGGGTAAGGCTGAAGGTGCCGCTGATGACCGCCTGCGACGCGATGATGGTGGCCATGGTGGCCAGCACCAGCATGGGGATGAGGAATTGCTGCGGCACCATGTGGTAGAAAGGATTGGCCAGTGCTTCGTGGTTGGCGAGCAGCAGCGCGCCCTGGCCGAAATAATTGAACAGCAGCGCCGGGCCGACGAGGATGAGCCACGCCTTCTGGATGGGCTGGCGGCCGAAGTGGCCCATGTCGGCATAGAGGGATTCCACCCCGGTGACGGCGAGTACCACCGCGCTGAGGGTGAGGAAGCTGAGCATGGGGTGGTGCAGCATGAACATCACGAAGTAATGCGGGCTGAGCGCGGCCATGACCTGCGGGTTCATACCGATGTGGTATAGCCCGAGCAGCGCCAGCACACAAAACCACACCAGCATGATGGGCCCGAACAGCCGCGCCACCGCGGCGGTGCCGAAGCGTTGCGCGGCGAACAGCATGACGATAAGCACCATCGACAGGGGAATGACGAAGTGAGACAAGTGCGGGGTGGCGACGTTCAGACCTTCCACCGCGCTGAGCACCGAGATGGCCGGCGTGATGACGGCATCGCCGTAAAACAGCGATGCGCCCAAGAGGCCGATGAGGATGATGCGGCGGCGTTGCTTTGGGTTGGCGAACTGGTCGGTGGCCAGGGCGGTGAGGGCGAGGATGCCGCCTTCGCCGCGGTTGTCGGCACGCATCACCACCGCCACGTATTTGATGGTGACCACCAGGATGAGCGACCACGCGATGGCCGAGAGCACGCCCATGATGTTGCCCGGCGTAACCGACATGCCGGTGGCGAGGAAACATTCACGCAAGGTATAGAGCGGGCTGGTGCCGATATCGCCGAAGACCACGCCCAGTGCGGCGAGCATGAGCGCCTTTTGCGAGGTGGAGGGGCTGTTCATGCCTTGCAGGGTAGCGGTTTTGCCGGGGCGAGGGAACGGCGGCGGCGCATTGCGCGGGCGCGGCATGGCGATTTTATCACGCCCCAACCGCTTGAACCGTAAGCCTTGCCGCGGCGGGGATGGCGGGGCGGCGGTTTTGCGGTAAGATGGGGCCAACAAGAAACGCGGCAACGACCGCATCCAATAATAATAAGAAGAACAACGACGGGACGATACTTTCATGGCTGCCAAAAAAGAAGATTTGCAGGGGGCGTTTCTGGCCCATCTTTCCAAGGGGCATGCGCCGGTGACGGTGTTTTTGACCAACGGCGTGAAATTGAGCGGCAACCTGACCTATGTGGACGAGGCCGCGCTGGCGTTGAGCCGCGACGGCGTGACCCAGCTTATCTTCAAGCACGCGGTGGCTACTGTTATGCCGCAGGATGCGTTCAGTATTTTCGACTTGATGGGTTCCGAGTAATTTAGCCTATGGTTGCGACTCCACCTGAAGCGTTGGCGCGTGGCGCGGTGGTGGGGGTGGAGTTTCCACGCGGGCGGCATGCCCATGAGGACGGATTGCCCCTGATGCCCAAGGGCGCGCGGTTGCCCGCCGAAAAGCTGGCCGAGGCGGTGAACCTTGTGCAGGCGCTGGATATTGAGGTGCTGCACAGCGAGAGCGTGAGCTTGAGCCGCATCAACCCTTCCACCTTGATTGGCGGCGGCGTGGTGGAGCGCCTGGCCGCCATGGTGCAGGAGCTTGAGCTGGAAGTTGTGGTGGTGGATGCCGCGCTTTCGCCCCGGCAGCAGCGCGAGCTTGAAGTGGCGTTGAAGGCCAAGGTTCTGGACCGCACGGGGGTGATTCTGGACATTTTCGCCCGGCGGGCGCGGACGCGGGCCGGGCAGTTGCAGGTGGAAGCCGCGCAGCTGGCATACCAGCAAAGCCGGTTGGTGCGCATGTGGAGCCACCTTGAGCGCCAGCGCGGCGGCATGGGCAAGACCGGCGGGCCGGGGGAGCGCCAACTGGAGCTGGACAAACGCATTTTGAAAAGCCGCCTTGCCAAGGTGCGGGCTGATCTGCGCGAAGTGGAGCAGACACGCGGCCTTCAGCGCATGGCGCGGCAGAAGGCGGACGTGCCCACGGTGGCGCTGGTGGGTTATACCAATGCCGGAAAAAGCACATTATTCAACAGACTGGTGGATGCGGGAACGCTGATGGCGGATGCGCTGTTCGCCACCCTTGACCCGTTGATGCGCAGGTTGAAGCTGCCGAGTGGGCTGGAGGTGGTGCTGGTGGATACCGTGGGGTTCATCGCCGATTTGCCGCACGAGCTGGTGGAGGCTTTCAAGGCCACGCTGGAAGAGGTGGTGATGGCGGATTTGCTGGTGCATGTGCACGACCTGAGCAATCCCGAAATGCTGGCACAGGCCGACGACGTACGTTTCGTGCTGGCGCAAATAGGCGCCGCCGATAAGCGCGTGCTGGACGTTTACAACAAGATGGACGCAGCCGGAAGCGCGGCGCCGAGGGGCGGCATCGGCGTTTCCGCCATGACGGGCAAGGGCGTTGACGGTTTGCTGGAGGCAATTACCGAGCGCTTGCAGGAAGATTGGCAGGCCATGGAAGTTGAGGTTTCAGCCGCCGATGGGCGCCGCCTTGCATGGCTGCATGCCCATGGCGATGTGGTGGCGCAACGGCTGGACGGCGAAACGTGGACGCTGATGGTTAAGTTGCGGGCCGGTGACCTTTCCGCATGGCGGCAAATGGTGGAGAATGACCACCAACAATGAAAAAGACGTTACGCCAGAATGTTGACGAGGGAACCGCGGAATTTGTCGGTATAACCGCCGTTGTCGCCGCCCGGCGTGGGCTGCACCGGCGGAACCGGCTGTTGCGGCGCCTGCGGGTTGGTGGGCTGGCCGCCGCCGATGGGTACCGTGATCGGCCCCACGGGAGCGGTGCTGGCGATGCGTTGCACGGGCGTGTAGGCGGTCATGCGGATATCCATGCGGGAACGATACCCGTTGCCGCCTTATTGGGCAAGGGGCGTGCCCGATGATTAGGCTTGAGGATTTTCTGGACCATTGGTTGCCGCCGTTGATGGCCGTGTTCGGCACCGGCCTGGTTATGGCGGGCGCGGCGTGGTGGTGGGCCGAGCGCCAATTGCGCAAGCGCGTGAGCGACGCGGTGATAAGCCGCACCAAGCGGCTGGAGGACGTGAGCCGGCGTTTCCGCCTGATGGCCGACAACGCCTACGACCTGATTGCGATTTGCAATGCCGACGGCAAGCTGGAATACCTGAACGCGGCGTTCACCCGCGTGCTGGGCTTCAGCCGTGAAGAGTTGCGCGACGTGACGTTGCCGGCGTGGGTACATCCCAAGCACCGCGAGGAGCTGGCCGAGCTTATCCAGAAAGTGGTGAGCGAGGGCAGCACACTGGAGGCGACGTTGAAGATACCCACCGCCAGTGGCGAGTGGCTGGACGTGGAGCTGGTGGCCAAGGGCTTGCCCGACAGCGACTGGGTGGTGCGCAGCGTGGTGCTGCACGCGCGCGACATCAGCCAGCGCAAGAAGATTCTGGACGAGCTGGCGCGCAACGAGCAGCGCTTCAAGGACTTTGCGGCGAGCAGCGCCGACTGGCTGTGGGAGACCGACGTGGCCGGGAACTTCCGCTACGTGAGCCCCGGCGTGATGCACGTGCTGGGCTATGATGCCGCCGAACTGGTGGGCGAGAGCCAGGTTCACCTGTTGTTTGAGAACGAGGAGGACAGCGGCCGCGACCTGATACTGAACCGCATGGAGCGGCACCAGCCTTACCGCGAGCTGGAGTTCTGGAGCAAGAGCAAGAACGGCGACCGCGTATGCTTGCGGCTTTCCGGCATGCCGATTTTCGACGCGCAGCAGGAGTTCATGGGCTACCGCGGCGCGGCGAGCAACGTGACCGCGAGCAAAGTGGAGCGCGAGCATGTGTTCCGGCTGGCCACCACCGACCATTTGACCGGGCTGCTGAACGGTGCGCGCTTCAAGGAAGAGCTTGACCGCGCGGTGGTGCTGGCGCGCAGGCACGGCACCAGCGGCGTGGTACTGTTCATCGACCTTGACCGCTTCAAGGAAATCAACGACACGCACGGCCACGAGGCGGGCGACAAGATTCTGCTGGGGGTAGCCGATATTTTGCGCGACAGCGTGCGCGGCACCGACATTGTGGCACGGCGCGGCGGCGACGAGTTCAGCATCATCATGCACAACATCGACGTGGAGAGCGCCGCGGCCAAGGTGCAGCGCATGATCGACCGCATCAAGGCCTTCGGCGTGGATTATAATGGTACCCGCCTGACCGTGACCATGAGCGTGGGGATGGTGCAGTATCCGCAGGACGACCGCGGCGCCGACCACCTGATTATGAGCGCCGACCTTGCGATGTACCGCGCGAAGGACATGGGCCGCAACCGCCTGTTTGTGGACGCCACCGACGCCACCAGCGAGACCGTGGGCAGCGTGCGCGCGCAACTGAAGTGGGTGGACCGTCTTCGGTACTGCCTTGAGAACGACGAGTTCGAGATGCATTACCAGGCGATTGTGCCCGCGAGGAAGCAGCAGCGGCCATTGTTTGAGGCGTTGCTGCGGATTTATGACGAAGAGGGCAAGGTGGCCAGCCCGGCGCTGTATATTGACGCGGCGGAGCACTTCGGGCTGATCCAGCAGCTTGACCTTGCGGTGGTGCGGCGCGTGTTCATCACCCAGAAAGCCTTGCGCGACGAGGGCGTGGAGATGGACCTGACCATCAACCTGAGCAGCCGCACCCTTGGCGACCCCGCCGTGGTGCCGAAACTGCAGGCGTTGATGGACGATTACGAGATCGACCCCACCCAGATTATTTTTGAAGTGACCGAGACCATGGCGATCCACGACCCGGCACAGATGCGCGACATCGGCGAGATACGCCAGTTCATCAACGGGCTGCGGGCGCTGGGCTTCCGGTTTGCGCTGGATGATTTTGGGACCGGGTTCACCAGCTTTAAGTACCTGAAGGTGCTGGACGTGGATTTGGTGAAGATTGACGGCGAGTACATCAAGGACATCGCCAAGGATACCGACGACCTGCTGTTTGTGCGCAGCATGGTGCAATTGTGCGAAGGGTTGGGGATTGCCACCATCGCGGAGTTCGTGGAAGACCAGGACACGCTGGACGTGCTGCACGACCTTGGCGTGGGCGCCGGGCAGGGCTGGCTATTCGCCAAGCCCCGACCCGACCTGAAGCAGTTGGTGGCCGAGTACAAGGGCAAGATCATGCTGGATTTCGCCGAGACGCCGCCGCTGTTGGAAGCCGTGGGCAACAAGCCGCGCAAGACGGTGACGCGCAAGAGCGTTGCCGCGCGTCGCGGCGCGAAAAAGCCCCGGGCCAAGGCGGCGAGCGCCTAGGGGTGGGGTTTGATGTAGGCGATATAGATGAGGATTTCAGCCAGCAAAACGGCGCAAAGGGCCACGCGCAAGACCATGAGGCGGTTGCTGTGCTCACCGTGGGTGCGGGATTGGTTTTTGGTGTTGCCGAGACCCGCGATGCCCATGAGCATGGTGAACACCGCCGCGAGGAAGGTGGCGACCATGAGATACTGGAAGAGGGGCTGCAGCATGTGTGAAAGCCTAAGCTGTTTACCTGGCCGTGGCAAGCCCGTGCCGCCGCTGCATGTTTTGCGGGCCTGCCGGTTGAATACGCGGGCTCTCCGCCGTAGACTGCCCGCCAGTCAAAAGGATGAGGGCTTCTTCAGGATGGTTCAGGCAACGTTCCGTTACGGCGGCGGGGAATAGCCCGATGTTCGGTGCGCCCCCCAGCCCGGTGCAGGACCAGCAGGCGCTGCTGCGCGAGCTGTTGAAGGCCGGCAGCGGCTGCAGCCTGTTCAACCAACTTGGGTTGGGGCGGCTTTCGAGTTTTAAAGACTTCGACATTCTCTACCAAGGGTATTGCCGCGCGGTGCCGGTGCAGGGGCCGCGGGTGTTCATGGAAGGATTGGGCAAGATGCTGCCGCAGCAGGGGCTGGCGCCTTTGCAGACCTTGCAGAGCCCCAACCTGGTGATGCGCGGCCGCCCGGTTGCCGCGGTGGCCTGGCGCGGCGTACCCGTGCCGGTACGTGCCAGCCTGCTGCGCGACCACATCGCCGTGGAGCGCGCGTTGCGCCAGCGCCTGATGGCGCAGGGCGTGCCTGCACACGGCAGTTTCTTCTATTTATATGAGCAGGAGCCGAGCAAACTGGAGGCGGGAGTAGGGCAGCCGCTGGCGGTGCCGCTGCGCGGCTGGCACGACCTTTTGGAAAGCGCCGCGCCGCGCTGGCCATGGCAGACGCGCAGCGCCTTGCCGCGCACGGGGAGCATGCCGCGCAGCGGCAGCCGGTGGCAGTGGTTCAACGCCATGCACGACGTATTGAAGGCCCATGGCGCGGGTGTGGACGTGCTGGTGACCAACCCGCGCACGCTTATTGATTTCGGCCTGTATGTGAGCCAGCAGGCGGGGCGGTTCGTGCCCCTTTCAAGCCTTCTGCCGAACCTGAAGGTGCTGGCGCTGAACCATTACGATATCGGCCTGCAGCGCACCGAACTGGGCTATCTGACCAGCGGATTGCCGGGCCTGCGCTGGATACAGTGGATTTACAACCCGTGCGGCGTGCAGATGTGGCAGGACGATGTGAACATTCGCCAGCGGTTGGCGGTGAAGCTGGACGGCGAGGCGTTTTACGAGTTCATCCCCGGGGAGGACATAGACGCGGCGGGGCGGCTGGCGCGCACGTACCGGCGCTATAACGTGCAGCAGTTGGAGCAGGGGCGCGAATATTGCATGGTGGTGAGCAACCTTTCCGGGTTGCTGGGGATTTCCACCGGCATGGTGGTGAAGGTGGTGAACACCAGCCCGCTGCAGGTGGTGGCCAAGGGCCCGGTGGTGCGCCTGAACGGCCTTGGCGAGGGCTTGCGCGAGGACAGCCTGCTGGAGGCGCTGGCGAACATCAACAGCGCACTGAACGGGCAGGGGGTGTTTGTGCGCGAGGCGCTGCTGGGCCACGTGAAGGACGACCGTCAGCCGATGTGGGTGCTGGAGTTGAGCCGCCCCCTGGGCGAACTGAACGAGGCGATTCTGGACAGCATCGCCAAGCGCATGCACGCCGAGCTGGATTTGCGCGCGGCGGGATACCGCAGCGCCTACCGCTCGGCTGCGTTCAAGCCGCCGCAGGTGCATTTTGTGCCGATGGGCACTTTTGCCGCGGCGTTCACCACCACGCCGGATTTCAGCCAGTTCGACCATTCGGCGGATGCCAGCCTGTGCCTCAAGGTGCTGGCTGCGGCCTGGGAGACGAAGATGTGCGAGGCGGTTTAGGGCCGCACGCCCAGACGCCTAAAAGCTTTATAAAAATATCATACAAAAACGATATTTTCCCGAAGCTTACTTACATGTTTTTTAGGCGGTTTTCCGCGGTGTTAGGGCCCGTTTGTGGCCTGTTTGCATAAGGTTGTTGCATGGAGAGGACATGGACAGCGATGCCCAAAGGCGTATCATCCGAATTGCCAGCGGGCCGTGCTGATAAACGAACCGAAGAAGGGAGGATATCATCGTGGCGTATGTTGTGAAATCTCATGAAAACCATCCGTTGCCTGACCGTATGAAGCAGAACGCGCATGTGGCGCATCTGCTGGCCCAGCATGACGAGCTGGAGGAGGAATTGCGCGAGAAATCCAATGAATTGCTGGTGGATTGGGACGGCGTGAAGCTGCTGAAGAGGCGCAAGCTGGCCATCGCCGAGCAGCTTGAGATGCTGCGGCAGATAATGCAGTAGCATGGCAGTGTTGCGGGGGAGGCTGCGGCCTCTCTCTTTTTTGCCGGGAGGCGTTGCGGAAAGGCAGAGAATGCCTTAGGTTTGGGGCCTTGAAAGCCATGACTGAGGGAGCACGCGTTTGGTCGACATCCGTTACACCATTACCGGCGGGAAGCCGGTAAGCGGCGAGATTATCTGCTACGGCGCCAAGAATTTTGCCACCAAGGCGATGGTGGCGGCGTGCATGGGCAAAAGTCCCACCATTCTGACCAACGTGCCGCCCATCGGCGATGTGGACATCACCATGGGCTTGCTGAAGAGCGTGGGTGTGAGTGTGGAATGGCTGGATGAGAAGACCCTGCGCATCGACCCGGCGGGCATGAACACCTCTACCGTGAAGACGCCGGACAGCCGCAGTAACCGTATCCCTATTTTGATGCTGCCGGTGCTGCTGAACCGTTTCGGCAAGGCCGAGATACCGCGGCTGGATGGCTGCGACATCGGCAAGCGCGTGGTGGACATTCATGAATCGGCCGTGGAGGCGTTTGGCGGCGAGATTGAGGTGAACCGCGAGCATCTGGTGGCCAAGGCCCCGAAAAAGCAACTGCGGGGCTGCCATTTCAAGCTGCACTATCCCAGCGTGGGCGCCACCGAGACGTGCCTGTTCCTGAGCGTGACAGCGAAGGGCACCAGCGTGATTTCCAACGCCGCGATTGAGCCGGAGATCGTGGCCCTGATTACCATGCTGCGCAGCATGGGCGCCGTGATTTTCATGTCGCCCGGCCGCGAGATACGCGTGGAGGGTGTGGACAGTCTTGACGGCACCACCATGCATTGCCTTGGCGACCGCATCGAGGCGGCGAGCTGGGCCAGCCTGGCCTGTGCCACCAACGGCAGCATTACCGTGCATGGCATCATGCCCGATACCATGAACAACTTTCTCGCCTATTACCGGCAAGTGGGCGGCGGATTTGAGCTGACCGGCGAGCAGAGCATCCGCTTTTACCGCGACGGCGCGCTGAAGCCGATCATGCTGGAGACCGATGTGTACCCGGGGTTCAGCACCGACTGGCAGCAGCCGTTTGCGGTGCTTTTGACCCAGGCCGAGGGGGTGAGCGTCATCCATGAAACAGTATATGAAAGCCGCCTTGGCTATACCGGCATGTTGAACCACATGGGGGCCCGCATCCAGTTGAGCACCGAATGCCTTGGGCAGCCGTGCCGCTTCCAGCACAAGGGGCATGTGCATAGCGCGCTGATTATGGGGGCCACCCCCCTGCATGCGCTGGATAAGGCGGTGGAAGTGCCCGACCTGCGCGGCGGCCTTGCCTATGTGATTGCCGCGGCGTTGGCCGAGGGCAGCACCGAGTTGACTCATGTGGAGCGGATAGAGCGTGGTTATGGCGATATTTCGGTGCGCCTGCAGGACATGAGCCTGGATATTGCCAAATATTCGGGCAAGTAAAATCATTCATCCTTTGTTGTGTGATATTTGTGCAATAGGAGTTGTGGATAACTGGGTATAAGGTATACCTTGAGTTTGTCAGCATTGATATAGCTGGTATATAGAAAAAGAAGCCAGGATGGCACAGGGATACCGGGAACGCCACGTCAAGCGGTTTCCGGGAAGAGAGAGAAGAGTCAGGATGACTGAAGATGGATGTTCAGGCGCTTGCCAGCATTGTGGGGACGGGACGCGGTAGCGCCGTTTCCACGCAAGTGTCCGCCGATGTGCGGGCGGCCCTGAGTACGATTGCCACACAGGACGGATTGACCGACAGCGACCGCGGTGCGCTGGTTCAGGCTGTGGCCGCTGCAAGCCGGTTGAGCGGCGCCGCACGGGCGGATGCGTTTTCGCAGGTGGAAGGGCTGGGGGTATACCTGCGCCATACCGGTGACGAAGGCTTGCCGCGGTGGACGATGATGTCGGCCCTGCGGGCTTATGGGCTGAACCTGAAGCAAAACAACTACCCGGCCGG
>Ga0164242_10002787_pt1 | contig 20181 bp, 18 predicted proteins | sample OricomgcompostMG_FD_108783 | JGI IMG/M metagenome (GOLD analysis project Ga0164242, IMG submission 108783) | Miracle-Growth compost microbial communities from Emeryville, California, USA - Original compost - Miracle growth compost (MG) ... | reverse complement strand
TGGTTTTATTGACCTTTTCGCGCTAAGATGTTCCCGCATGGACATCCCACAGTTTGAAGGACGGAAGCGCGAGCACATCCAGCTGGCTCTCGAAACCGCAAGTCAGGCAAACGGCTTGGGCGGCCTCGACCGGATTCATCTCGTTCACGAAGCGCTTCCGGATCTCGATTTTTCTGAAATCAGCTTGGAAGCCCGCTCCCTGAACCGCTCCCGCGCCACTCCGTTTTACGTCGCAGGCATGACTGCGGGACATGCCGACGCCGCTCACTTGAATTTCGTCTTGGCCAAACTTTGCGTCGAGCGCGGATGGGCCATGGGCGTGGGCTCGCAGCGCCGACAACTCACTGATCCCAAGTCCTCGTCGCTCGACCAATGGAAAAAACTGCGTGATGAATTTCCGAGTCTGATTCTCTACGGTAACCTCGGCATCAGCCAGCTCATTCGCACCTCGGTCCAAAGCGTTCAAAGCCTCGTCGATTCGATCCAGGCTCAGGCGCTCATGATTCATCTGAATGCGCTTCAAGAAGTCATCCAGCCCGAAGGCACGCCTCAGTTTAAAAACGCGCTCCCCGCCTTGAAAAAACTTTGTCAGGAACTGAAAATCCCCGTGATGGTGAAAGAGACCGGCTGCGGATTTTCGGCTCGCACCCTTTCGCGCCTGAAAGAAACCGGCATCGTCGGCGTCGACGTGAGCGGGCTCGGCGGAACGCACTGGGGACGCATCGAAGGCGCGCGAGCGCCCGAGCACAGCATTCAGCGCCAAACGGCCGAGACTTTCGCGAACTGGGGAGAATCCACTGTCGCTTCAGTCCAAGCCGCGCGCCAGACCCTCGACTCGAAAACCGAGATCTGGGCCTCGGGCGGCGTTCGTACCGGATTGGACGCGGCCAAACTGATCGCGCTCGGCGCTCATCAGGTAGGATACGCAAAACCCGCGCTCGAAGCGGCGCTTCAGGGCGAGGCCGAACTGCGGCGGTGGATGGAAGCGCGCGAATACGAATTGAAAGTGGCCCTTTTTTGCACCGGCTCGGGCAACCTTGAAAAATTACGCACTCAGGAGGGAATATGGACGACTCACGAAAACTGATTGAAGGATTACACCGACTCTCTCAGACCGAGCGCCGCAAGCGCGTCCAAACGTTCTGCGGACTGGACGACGACGAAATGAAAGTCTTGGGAACCGCTTCGAGCCTTTCCTCCGACATCGCCGAACATCTGATCGAAAACGTGATCGGCTCGTTTCCGATTCCGCTCGGGGTCGCGACGAACTTCAACATCGACGGGCGCGACCTGCTCATCCCGATGGCGGTCGAAGAGACTTCGATCGTCGCCGCGGCCAGCGCGACGGCAAAATGGGTTCGCACCCAAGGTTCGATCCGCACCTTCATGCAAGGCAATCTGATCATCGGGCAGGTTCAGATCCCGTCGGTGAAGCACGTCGAGCGCGCGAAGAAAATTCTGACCGAAAACCGTTTGCTTTTGATTCAGCTCGCGAATGCCTGCGTACCGGGACTGGTTGCTCGTGGTGGCGGCGTCCGTGACATCGCCATCCGCGAAGTCAATGCCGGCCCGAACCTCTTCACCTCGGCCGATCGAAGAAACGACGCCATGCTCGTCATCCATGTGCTTTGCGATCCGTGCGATGCAATGGGCGCGAACCTCATTAATCAAGTCTGCGAAGCGCTGAAGCCTCGCATCGAGCAACTCACCGACGAGAAAGTCGGGCTCTGTATTTTGTCGAACTTGGTCGACACCAAATTGGCCTGCGCCGAAGTCTTCATCCGCAACGTCGACCCGAAAATCGGCGAAGGCATCGTCGAAGCCACGCGCTTCGCTCAAGCGGACCCGTATCGCGCGGCTACTCATAATAAAGGCGTCTTAAACGGAATCGATCCTATTCTGATTGCAACCGGAAACGACTGGCGCGCCGTCGAATCGGGCATTCACGCCTATGCCGCTCGTAGCGGACGCTATCAGCCCGTGACCGACTGGAAAATGCACAACGGCGATCTGGTCGGCCGCTTCGAAGCGCCGCTCGTGGTGGGAACCGTGGGCGGAGTCACCCGCGTTCATCCCGTCGCCAAAATCGCGTTGAAAATTTTAGGAACCGCGAAGGCCGATGAGCTGGCCCGCATTTGCGCCGCCGTAGGCCTCGTGCAAAACTTGGGCGCGCTCAAGGCGCTCAGCACGGTCGGAATCGTAAAGGGCCACATGCAACTGCACGCGGCGAATTTGGCGATCGCGGCCGGAGCCGACCCGCACGAGATCGAGCCCGTTCGTCAACGGCTCTCGCAAATTTTGCGCTCTGAAAAACACATCAATCTTTCTCATGCGACCAAGATTCTTGAGTCCATCCGCATCGAGGCCAGATAGTGCGTCGTCATTGGGTGCGCGCGCCCTCGAATATCGCGCTCATGAAATACATGGGCAAGATCGACGCGCAAAAAAACATTCCTGAAAACGCATCGCTGTCGATGACACTCGATTCGCTGGCCTCGTGGGTCTCAATCGAAAGCAAACCCGCTTCCGGTGCGGGTTCGGTCACGCTCCTGCCCGAAGCGCCGGGGGAGTCCTCTAAATTTCGCATTCCGAATTTAAGCGAAAAAGGCCGCCAAAAAGTCATTCGTCACGTCGAATTCGTGCGCCAGTCGCTGGGTTCCCTTCTCGCGCCTTACGGGCTTGAACCCATCTCCGAGCCCGTCGATCTTGTGATGAAAAGCGCGAACACCTTTCCGGAAGCCTCGGGGATCGCATCGAGCGCATCGAGCTTTGCCGCCATCACGCTTGCCTCGGCCGTCGCCTTTTCGAAAGATCCCGAGGCCTTTGAAAAAGCGTTTACTGCCGAGATTTCTCTCAAACGCGCCCTTGCCCGGCTTTCGCGCCAAGGATCAGGAAGCTCTTGCCGCTCGTTTGAAGGCCCCTTCGTCGAATGGGAAGGCGAATCGGCATTCGCCGCCGAATCGGCATTGCCCGCGCTTCGTCACTTCGTGGTGCTCATCAGCGATTCGCCGAAGGCGGTATCGTCGTCCGAAGCGCATCTGCGCGTGAAGACATCGCCGCTTTGGAAAGACCGCCCCGCCCGCGTGCACGCGCGTCTGGAACTTTTGAAAACCGCCTTGAAACAAGCCGATCTTTCGACCCTCGCTCGTCTGACCTGGGAAGAAGCGTGGGAAATGCACAGTCTGTTTCACACAAGCCAACCGCCCTTTTCGTACTGGCGCGGCGGCAGCGTCGAAGCCCTTCAGTGGTTTGCTCCATTGGTCGGAGGGGCGAAAGCCCCGGACGGCGCGCTTCCGATCGTGACCATGGACGCAGGCCCGAACGTGCACGTCATCGTACCCGAAGCCGACGGCGAAATTTGGAAAGCACGGCTGGAAGCTCAATTCGGTGCTCATGCCCTCCTTCAAGACCGGCCGGGAACCGGCGCCCGAATCGTTCGCCCCGAAGAGGTGCCGTCGTGAACCCGGCGTGGAAAGATTTCGAAGTGAAAGTCCCCGGAAAATGGATTTTGACCGGCGAGCACTCGGTGATCCGAGGAGCGCCGTCGATCGCGATGCCGCATCCGAATTTCGGGCTGACGTTGAATTTTTCGCCTAACGATTCCGAGTTCCAAATCGCTCCTGAAGAGGGAATTCCAGTCGTTCATCAACTTTTCAAGCAAGCGGGGATTCCCGCTCCGGCCACAGGCACGCTTCACTTCGATAGCACGATTCCGATCGGCGCGGGCCTGGGGTCTTCGGCAGCCCTTTGCGTGGCTCTGACTCAATGGATTGCTCCGCAGATCAACCTTCCTCGCGAGCGCTGGCTTTCATTCGCCACCGAGCTTGAAAACTTTTTTCACGGGCAAAGCAGCGGCGTCGACGTCGCCGTCGCGCTCGCTCAAAAACCTTTGCACTTCGTTCGAGGTCGCGAGTTGACACCCATGAATTTAAAATCACTTCCGCGGTTCTCGTTTTACGATACCGGGCTTCGGGCCAAGACGAGCGAGTGCGTGCAACAGGTCGAAGCCTACCTCGCCACCCATCCCGAAGACGGACCAAAATCCGACGCACGAATGGCCGAAGCTTCTTTGACGGCACTGGCAGGCCTGAACGCCTTGAACGAAAACACCGCCGAAAACGGCCGAAAAGCGGCCCTCCAGCAACTTGCCAAGGCGATGAACCTAGCGCATCATTGTTTTATGGAGTGGGGACTCGTCCCCGAGTCCGTCGTGGAACTTCGTGAACGGGTTTTGGCCGAAGGCGCACTCGCCGCGAAGCTGACGGGCGCCGGAAAGGGCGGAATGCTCGTCGCACTCTGGAAAGACTGAAAACAGACTGAAGGAAAAGCGCCATGTCTCGCGCCCGCTTCCGTTCGCCCCATCCGTGCGAGCTTTATCGCGCCGCCGCTGTAAAATAGAGGGGCCAAAGGCGCCCCGGTTTTTCTCGCTGATTCACCGTCATTTGATTTCATTCGTTTTTTTCTGGCACTCCCGTCGCTTAAGTAAAGATGAGCGAAGGATTCGCTCTTTCATTCGCGACCTCAAACGCGACACAGGAGGTGTCTCATGGTTCAAAAGAAACATCCGCTCAAAGAAACCCAGCTTTCACTCTTTGAAGAATCGCCGCCGGAAAAACCGAGCGAGCCTACCACCGTGCTTGATTTCGTTCGCGCCCGCTTCGAGCATGGGCCCGAGATGACTCAAGAAGAATACAAACGATGGATTAAAATTCTGATCCACAACTCGTTGAAGTCGATCGACTAAACCGCGCCTCTAGTCGAGGCCTTTCTTCCATTGAAAGCGCTTCAGATCGATCCCCGAGACCGTCGTAAAGCGAACGCCTTCGGCTTCAAGCCGTTTCTTCTGTCGAACGAACGAGACGGTATCGACCGGAAACGAAATCCGCCCCTGCGCGTTCACCACTCGCTGCCACGGCAGCTTGTGTTTTTTCGAACTCGAATTCAGGATCCAGGCCACGCCGCGCGAGCCGTGAGGCTTGCCCGCGATCCGCGCGATCTGTCCGTAAGTCGCGACTTTTCCAAAGGGGATTTTTAAAATGGCCTCGATGACGGCTTTTGAAAACTCCGTGGGTTCACTCTTTTTCGGCGATGGCATTGGTTTTCCTTCCGACCCAGAACAACACGGCCGCCATGACGAGGCACACGATCAAGCTCAATGCATCCGAATCCGCCCAAGCGCCCATCATTTTTGAAAAGTCGAGTTTCTCGCCGACGCCTTCCATAACCTGAGTCAAGGCAAGCAAGATCCCTGCGATCGCCCCGCCCGCAATCAGGCCTGACGAGAACAACACGCCGGGGCCGCTCTCGGCTTCGACTTCGGTTTGCGTTTTCTTTTTGCGATCGACGAGGTATCGAACCAAACCGCCGACAAAAATCGGTGCCGAGGCCGAAATCGGAAGATACACCCCGACGGCGAAGGGCAGGGACGAAACTCCGCAAAGTTCGAGCACGATTGCCAAGGCGACGCCCAACAACACGAGCCCCCACGGAAGCTTCTGGGTCAGAATGCCGTCGATGATCAGCGACATCAGCCGCGCCTTCGGCGCTTCGTACTTGGTCACACTCGTTCCGTCGTCACGATGGTTCAGCGATCCGTTGATGCCGGGGTCTACGTAATAGACGATTTTTCCCTGATCGTTGACCAGGTATTTTCCGGGGTTCAATGCGGCCTGAACCTCCTCAGGGGACTGTTCGGTCACTTGAAACACGTGATATTCGTTCGAATCGTGCGCGCCTTCGGGGCCGCGAACTTTCTGCATCGTCGTCAAGGCCGCGACGTTCGCCACGGTGTAATCGGGCACCTTTTTCGTATACACGGTCGAAGCGTCATTCAACAGAATGAGCGTAAAGCCGATCACGCTCGCACTCACTAAAGCGCCCAACAACAACCCGATCTGTTGAAACTTCGGGGTCGCGCCCAACAAGTGCCCGGTTTTCAAATCTTGCGAAGTCGTGCCCGCATTAGCTGAAGCGACACACACGACGGCGGCAATGCTCAAGGCCCCCACCCGATACTCGGGCCCGATCCAGCCCACGGCCAGAAAAATCAAGCAGGTCAAAAGCAGGGTCGCTACCGTCATGCCTGAAATCGGGTTCGACGACGAACCGATCTCGCCCGTCAGCCGCGAACTCACGGTGACGAATAAAAAGCCGAAAAGGATGATCAGAACTGCCGACAACAAATTGATGTGAAGCGCAGGCGCGAACCACAGCGCCACCACCATGACGAGCGTTCCGATCAGGACGAACGAAAACGGCAGGTCGTCCTCGGTCCGCGTTTTTTCGTGGTGAATCTTGGTTTTCATCACACCCGAAAGGCCCGATCTTGCGCCATGAATAATCGTGGGCAAGCTTTGAACGAGCGAGATGATTCCCCCCGCAGCCACTGCTCCGGCGCCGATATAAAGGACGTAATTGCTCCAGATGTCGTGAATCGACATGTCTTTGATGAGGGTACGGGCCGGAAAAAGCGGCGTTGTCAGCGGCGAGCCGAACAAAGAAATCATCGGCGTCAGCACGAAACTGGAGAGCACCCCGCCCCCCATCATCAGCGCCGCGGTTTTCGGACCGATGATGTACCCCACTCCGAGCAGCTCGGGCGAGACTTCGGCCGAAATCGCCGAGCCTTTGAAAAAGGTAAAGGCTTTCTCGGGAACGTCCTTCCAAAGGCGCATTCCTACGTTGAAGAATTTATAAAAAAGCCCCAAGAAAAACCCGCCGAACACGATTTTTCCCGAAGAGCCGCCCTTCTCGCCCACGATCAAGACTTCGGCGCAGGCCGTACCCTCGGGATAAATCAGCTTTCCGTGTTCCTTGACGATCAGGGCCTGCCGCAACGGAATCATCATGAGGACCCCGATCAAACCGCCCAACACGGCGACCGTCATGATGCGGCTCAGTTCGAGGTCATAGCCCAAGATCAACAACGCGGGCATGGTCACGGCCACACCGAAGGCGATCGATTCGCCCGCCGAACCCGTGGTTTGAACCATGTTGTTTTCGAGAATGGTCGCCTTCCGAAGCCCGAAGGCGTTCGATAAACCCTTAAACAGGGTGATCGACAACACCGCAACCGGAATCGAGGCCGAAACGGTCATCCCGACTTTCAGCGCCAAGTAAAGGGACGAGGCGCCAAAGACGATCCCCAAAAAGATCCCGATGATGACGGGAGCCGGAGAAAACTCTTTTAACTTTTCAGATGCGGCGACAAAGGGCTTGAATTCTTTCATTCGGATGACCTTTCTATTTCAAAAGGGTATCCGAGGGTTTGCCCTGCGTCGATCTTTAAGTGTTTGCCGGACGCACGAGCTGAATGTCCAAGGTCACGGTCACGTCGTCACCGACCAAGAACCCGCCGGTTTCCAAAGCTTGGTTCCAAGTCAGTCCAAAATCCTTGCGCTTGATCTTCGTGCCGCCCGAAACCGCGATTCGGAAGTTCCCCCACGGATCCTTCACTTCGGGCGTCGGGCTTTCAAGATCGAGCGTGACCGAACGGGTGACCCCGTGGAGGGTCAGATCGCCCGTCACGAGCATCCCCGATCCGCCTTTTTCGAAGCGGGTCGATTTGAAATTCAAGGTGGGATATTTTCCGATATCGAAAAAATCGGCGCTTTTCAGATGCGTGTCCCGTTGAGGCTCGTGCGTGTCGATGCTTCCGGCCTCGATCGTAACCTCGACGCTCGACTGCGAAAGATCGGCGGCATCGTAAACGAACTTTCCGTTTATTTTTTGAAAACCGCCATGGACCTTCGCGATCATCATGTGTTTGACGCTGAAATTGGCGGAAGAATGCGCGGGATCGATTTGGTAACTCAGACTCATCGGAAAACTCTCCTTATGAAAGAAAGCTTATCGAATTTCGAGCCACCTGTTTAGTGGGAAGCGACGAACGAGCGCGCCAAGGGGATGAAATCCATCTCATAGCTCCGCCCGGTGGCATCGTCCACCATGCCCAATGTCAGCGCGTCGCGCGAAACGCTCTTCACCGTACGAATGAATAAGCCGCCTTCGCGCTCCTGAATCGAACACACTTCCGGAGTGATGATCAAGTCGTTGCCCTTAATCGTGAACATTCCGCTGTAACCGAACGAAAGCTCGGAAGTCCGGGTAAACGTATTGATGTAGCCTGATTCGGTGAAAATCGAAGCACCGCCCACGACCTCTTCGGATTCCCAGGTTCCGTCGTCCTTCAAAAACCGAATCACCGTCATTTTCCAATACCCATAAAGATTTTGATCCATTCCCTGCTTCTATCGCATTTCAACCCGCTCGGAAAGCCATGAAGCAACGCTTCAATTTCTTCGTCACTTTGAACTTGGCTTGAAAACTCCTCGTGGGATACATTCAACCCCTATGAATACCAAAATGCCGTTCATGAATTTTACCGTCGATCACATGACTCTTTTGCTCCACCCGAAACTTTACCCGGTGGCCTACTGCGTGTTTCGCATCATCTTCGGGACCACGCCGGACGATCTGCTTTATGAAAAACGCCGTCCTCAAAAAGGGTCGAGCCCTGAGACTTCGATGACGTTCGCGACGCGTGTGGGTCAGTGGAAGCAAACCAATGATCGTGATCCCCTCAATACGATCTTCGCCGTCGTTCAGCCCTCCGAGCCCGCCAACGAACCGTCCCACGTCCGCGAAATGCTCGACGGTCACGAATCCGCTGCACACTGGCAGCACATCGCGCTTCGCACGCCCGATCTGCTGGGTTTTTACCAGCATGCGCTCGATCACGGCGTTCAGTTCGTGACTCCGATTTTGAAGGACGAGCACGAAAACCTGATCCAGGTGTTTTCGGGCGAATGGTTCTATCCGGGCGCGAAGCCGTCCGGGGTTTTCTTTGAGTTTCTTCAACGCGACCCGAGCGACGAAACCGTGGCCGCGATTCAAAAGCAGAACAAACAGACCTGGTTCCGCGACGAAACCTTCTTGGGCCTATACGGCGAAAAAGAACGCGAGTATCAGTCGGGCAAGGTACGCCCCTTCCTGTCGGAAGAGCTGTATCGCGACGTCATGAAGGTGATCGAAGGCAAGCAAGTCTGGCAAATCAACGAAGACGACCTGGCCCAAGTCAAAAAGACCATGCAAGAGCACGGCAAGCGCGCTCAAGCGAAGTAAGCGCAGACGAAAAACTCCTGCCGGTTAGAACACAGCTGAGTCGGCATGAGATCCCGAAACCCGATCGCTTCCAGGCGCCTCAGGTACAAGGGAATGCTGTCGGCAAAGCGCCAATCGTTGAGTTTGATCGTCAAAAATCCGCGCTTCAAGGCGAGTGTTTTTCCGAAATTCCGCTTCAGGCACTGAATCACGTGCGAAAGCTCGTCGATCGCCTCTAACGGCGCGATGTTCATGTCCATCACGATCCAATCCGGATTTTGCTGAAGATCCGAAGGTGTCACGACCTTCGCCATTTTCTGAACCGACGTGAAACCCTTTCGGCGGTAGAGTCGGGGATCCATCCGCTTCGGATCGACGCCGGTCACTCGCATGCCTCGGTTGAGCATCGCCGTCGTCGCACCCCCGGGCGAGCACCCGATTTCCAAGACATTCATCCCGGGACGAATCTCGGGCTTGAAGCGATGGATCGCTTCTTCGATTTTCAAATACGCGCGCGAAGGCGATTCTTCGGGCAGTGGAATCTCGGGGCAGTTGCCGGGCATGGGATCGATCGCGTCCGTATGCAGATGCTTTCCGAGATGAACGTGAAAATCATCGATCCACACCAAATCGTACACCCAATCGCCGGGCTTCGGAGTTCGGATCGCTTTCGAGCCTCGCCACTTTTCAACGAGCGGACGAACACGCGCGTTCCGGACGAATCCCTCGGGCTCGTCCCCCGGCATGAAAACGTCGCGCTCCATTCCATGAAGAATCGCATCGCCCGGAACCGACTGCATCAGCGTGCTGAACTCGGTTTCGTTTTTAGCCTGACCTAAAGAAATTCCCCAAAGCCGCGTAAAAATGCAGGGGGCCGGGTCGGAAATCAACGGATGAGTATCGTCGTCGTCTTTAAAGGTGACGAACCCCGGACGCGAAAAGGCGAAACGCAATCGTGGAAATCGATTCAGGACTTCCTGCTTTAAGGCTTTTTCGGCGCCGGCTTGGCAAAGAGTATAATAAAAACGAGTGTTCATGCGGGGTTGAGTCCAAGGTGATAGCTCAAACGAAGGTCATTGTAAACCTTCCACCGGACCTGACAGCTGTCTTCCTTTTAGACACTCTGAGGATCCATGATCCTTCAGTTTTCCATGACTTAACTCGCCATGGGTTGGCCCGATCCTTGAAGTAGAAGGCCGTACGAGGATTGAGCATGGAAATGTCGGTTAAATTAATGAAGTTGAAACGGGCCACGACGCTTCTGAGCGTCGCATCGGTCGTGAGTATGACGGCGATCGGCATCCTGCCCCATTCCGCCGAAGCGGCCCACGCAAAACACGGCCATGTTCGGATTTCGCACGCGAAAGAATTATTGGGAGGCACTTACCGAAGAAGCGTCGTTCGCAAAACCGAATCGGCCGACGACGTTTCGGAATTCGTCAAAGCCGCGACCCTTCGATTTCTGCCGAAGCATTATAAAAAAAGCGCTTCTAAAATTTCAGCCACCGTGATGGCCGAAGCGGAACGATACGGATTCGATCCGATCTTCTTGATGGCCGTCATTCAGAACGAAAGCAGCTTCAACCCGCGACGTAAAGGCCATTTCGGCGAAATCGGCCTGATGCAGCTGAAGCCTTCGACCGCGAAATGGATCGCCCACACCTATAAAATTTCTTATCATGGCGCAAAGTCGCTTTATAACCCCGAGACCAACATCAAAATCGGCGCGGCGTATTTTCACAAACTTCGCGATCAATTCGAAGCGCATAGCCGCCTTTACCTTTCGGCCTACAACATCGGCGCGAAAAAAGTGCGCGAGATGGTTTCGGACAAAAGAATCCCCAAGGAATACGTGATCGCCGTGATGAAACGCTATCTCGCCATCTATGCGGCCTTCGGCACGGACGGAACGCATCGCGAAAAGGGCCAAATGGCCTGGCTGAAGGTGAGCAACCTCACCCCGAACCGCTCGCCGACTCAGGTCGCGACCAATCCTTAACTCAGATCCTTCATCGCTTCGTCAACGGCACGATCCAGCTGTGGGTCGTGCCTTTTTCGATGTTCGTGTGGCGGAAACTCGATTTCGATGTCGGGAATGGCGCCGAAGTTTTCAAGTCCGTATTTGACGTCTTGAAACCAAGTCGCGAATTCAGGCTGGGTGGTATAACCGCCGTCCCAGGAATGAAACCGAGGCGAGATGCCGACGACCCCGCCCCAGGTTCGGGTTCCGATCAGCTTACCGACTTTTCGCATCTTAAACGTGTGCGAGAAAATATCGCCGTCCGAACCGGCGTATTCGTTCGTGATGGCAATCACGACCTGTCTTGGCGTTTCGTAAGGAATCGTTCGCGTTCCCATCCAACGAGATTCGTCTTTTCCGATCGGACGCCGGGCCAGGCGTTCGAGCAATAGCTGCGAGACGTGGCCGCCGCCGTTGAAGCGAACGTCGACCACCAAACCGTCGCATTCGACCTCATACAGAAAATCGCGATGAAACTCGGCGTAGCCTTTGGCCATCATGTTGGGAATGTGGATGTATCCCAACCGGCCTTTTGATTTTTCCTTCACGATCTTCCGGTTGGCCTCGACCCATTCACGGTAGCGAAGGTCGGTCTCATCCGACAGCAGACGGACCACGGCCCGAACCGCTTCGGATGCGGTATCGCCTGCACGCACGAATTCGATGCGAACCTCTTTACCGGCTAAATTCAAACACGCCTGAAACGGTGTCGTTTTTTCGTCCAAGCGAACGCCGTTGATCCGAAGCAGGCGATCACCCACGCTCAATGCCACTCCGGGCGCTAGCAGCGGCGACGTCGCCTTCGGATTCCAACGATCGCCCTCTAATAGGCGAACCACCTCGTAACCGCCGGAAGCATGGAGCTTGAACTCGGCCCCGAGCAAACCCACGGCGAAGATCGGTACCCCCCGGTAATCGCCGCCGCGCTCATATGCGTGCGAAGTGCCGAGTTCGCCGATCACTTCCCAGATCAGATCCGAAAACTCGCGCCGGCAATCCACCTTTTCGACGATCGGCTGATAGCGCCGGTAAACCGCGTCCCAGTCGACGCCGTTTAAGTCTTCGCGCCAAAAGAACTCCTTCTGCATCCGCCAGGCGTCGTTGAACATCTGCCGCCATTCCGCACGCGGCTCGGTCAAAAACCGAAGCCTGGAAAGATCGACGTAACCCGATTTGACCCCCGGCTCTTTCGAAGCCGAATCGTCGACCTTTTCGCCCGCCTTGACGAGCCTGAGCGCCTTCCCCTCGCGGACGACGCGAATGCCGCATTCCGGGCGAATTTGAAATTCGCTCACGCCCGTTCCGTAATATTCGAATTTGCCGGTTTCGAAGTCGAAGCAGTCCAGGTATTCCTTTCCGTCTTCGTCGCCCGGTTGCGGATAGCTCCAAAGCACCTTGTTGCCGACGCCTTGAATGCGGGTGTAGAGGCCTTCTTGAACCGGGAATTGCAAGACGCGGTTTTCGATGCCGTCGAAATCGATCTCGCATTTGACTTCAGAGAACTTCGGCAATTCGGGGGCCTTTCCGCCGAGCGATTCGGGCAAAACCGATTCACGCACGAAGGGCGAAACGCCGTCTTTTTTCAAGACCACCAAAAGCGGCAAGCGCGCCTTGACGAAGCTCAAGTCAAAAAGCAAATCGTCGTAGACGGGATTAAACGCGCGCTTGGACACGAAATAAAGATAACGCCCATGCGGATCGAACGAAGGCGCGAAATCTTCGAGCACCGGACGAGTCGCCGCTCGCGCGGTATTCGCTTCGAGATCGTAAATAGCGATGCACGACTGGTTGGCGCGCAGACTTTGCGAAAACGCGAGATAGCGCCCGTCGGGCGACCAATTGAATTCACCCATAAACTGATGCTCATTGCGATGAACCCGCCTGGTTTCGCCGTCCGCAAGGTTGACCACGAACAGTTCGTTGCGATGATTTGAAAGCGCGATCCAGGATGCACCCGATCCTTCGCGGGGAGCGGCCTTGAGATCGATCACGCGACCGAAACCCTCCGGTAGGGTTTTCGGTTCGATCCTCTTCATCTCGCCCCCGAAAAGCGGGTGTACTTCGATCCATTCTTGAAGTCCGTCGTCCGCGATCACGACCGCCGTTTTTCCGTCCGGAAGCCATTCCGGATGCTGGTAACGAATCGCAGCCTCTTGTCCCACCGATTCGAGCGGCCCGCTCCAATGACCGAAATGAAACACCCTTCCGCGCGAGCACACCATCATGCGGTCGCCTTGCGGACTGAGCGAAAAGTGCTCCAAAAAGGCGGTGCCGTCGATCGACTTGCGTTTTCGCTGAGGATGGTGCGACGGAAGCCGAATTTCGGCCCGGGTGATCCGATCAGCGGCGGGGTCATAAAGAAACAACTCCCCCGCCGACTGAAATGCGAGCATATTCCCGTTCGAAGTCAGGTTTCGAAAATAGTATTCGCTTGAAAAGCCCGATGCGTGTGCCTTGAAATCATCGCCGTTTTCGTCGCACGAAAAAATGCGGCCCAAGCCCGGCTCGTCGCTTAGAAAATAGATCCGCTCACCCACCCAATGCGGGCAAGAGAGGTTGCCTTTCAATCCGGTCAATCGGCGAAAATCGGCGTCGATCGAAAGCGCGACCCAAAGCTGCCCCATCGTTCCGCCCCGGTAACGCTTCCAATGCGACGGATCGGGGCGGTGCATGTTTTTTTCGAAAACGATTTTTCCGTCGGCGCGAAAATCGACGTTCGTTCCCGTCCCCAGCCGCAGCGGCTCTTCCAATCCGCCGTCGACCGAAATTTGAAACAGCTCTTGATGACGATGCGGATGTTTCGCGTTCGACTTGAAAACGATCGTCTTCGAATCGCGCCAGGCAATGGGGTACGACCATCCCGCAAGATACGTCAGCCGCGACATCTCGCCGCTTTCGGTCGAAAGGACGTAGACTTCGCAATGGCCCTCTTCTTCGCTCGCTAACGCCACGAACTTTCCGTCGGGCGAAACCTGTGGAGCGGCCATCGGCCCCAAGCCCGCCGTCAGGCGAGTCGCTTCGGTCATAGACCCGGACCGTGCTCCTTCGAGCGACGCCCGCCATAGATCTTCTTCTGAAATGAAATAAAGATGGGTCGAACTCAATGACGGTTGCGATAAATAGCTCATAACGATAATTTTAGAAGACATGCGCGAAATTTTAAAACACAAATTCGTTTGGTTCGCCGCGTTCGGCTACTTCGTCGACCTATTCGATTTGGTGCTTTATGGCGTCGTCCGCGTCGACAGTCTGTCGTCGTTGGGGTATTCCGGTGCCGAAATTTTTCGCTTAGGCGCCTTGCTTTTAAATATTCAAATGGCGGGCATGCTGATCGGCGGCTTTCTGTGGGGCATGTTGGGCGACCGCAAGGGGCGCAAACAGGCGCTGTTCGGTTCCATTTTGATTTATTCGATCGCGACGTTTTTAAACGGCTCGGTCCATAGCCTGACCGAATACGCCATCCTTCGTTTCATCGCGGGCCTGGGCCTGGCGGGCGAACTGGGCTCGGCCATTACCCTGATCAGCGAAGCGCTTCCGCAAAAAAGCCGGGGGCTCGGGTCGGCCTTCGTCGCGTCGGTCGGATTCGTCGGTGCCGCCGTTTCGTCTTACGTCACGCAAAGCTTCCACTGGCAAAACGCGTATCGATTGGGGGGAGTATTGGGGCTTTTGCTGTTGCTGGCGCGCATGAGTATCCGCGAACCCGCGATTTACGTCGAGGCTCGCACGGCCGCCGCTTCGTCGTCAGCATCTCGAACCTGGGGATCGCTCTCGCATTTGTTTTTTTCGAAAAAACGGATGAAGCTTTTCATTTTGGCCCTCTTCGCCGGGGTGCCGATCTGGTTCGTTGCAGGGATTTTATCGTACTTCGCCCCCGAATTCGCCAAGGCGCTCGATACTCAAGGCCCGGTCACGGCAGGCACGACGATCATGATGGGGTATTCGGGGTCGATCTTGGGCGACGTCGTGTGCGGATATTTGAGCCAGGTTCTTCAAAGCCGTAAAAAGGCGGTCGTGATTTTCATGATCGCAGGCGCGGCACTCGCGATTTTGCATCCGTACTTTACCCGAGGGTCGAGCGCCGAAGTGTTTTACTGGACGCGATTTGCGATCGGATTCGGATGCGGATTTTTCGCGATTCTGATCGCCTGGATCGCCGAGATTTTCGGGACGAACCTTCGGGCGACGGTCAGCGTGTCACTCTCGAACCTGATTCGAGCCTCAGTCATCCCGCTCACGCTTTCGTTTGAATCGCTTCAAGTATCAATGGGTATGATTCAAGCCTCGGTCGTCGTGGGAAGCGTTTGCTTTGCAATTGCGCTCTTCTGCGTTTTTCGGCTTCCCGAGACGTTTCAGCGGAATTTGAATTTCATCGACTGATTGAGCTCGCTTAATCGCAATCGCTCAGACGATCCGAGCCCTTCTTCAAAACGGTATTCCATGCAGGGTCGTTCGGGTTCACCGCTTCGATCGAAAACGAAATCCCGCTCACGTCGGCGCCCAAGGCGGCCATCAACAGATCGGCGCCGTCGAGCTCGATCAAGTCAAAACGAGCCGGAAAGCGCATCACGCTGAACAAGCTTGCGCCCACGATCGGCGCACTCGACACCCGGCCACCGTAATAACGGCCTAGAAAATCCGAAGCGCGATTGCCGTTCCAGTAGGACGCGCGCATGAAATCGCCGTGATCCCATCCCACCATGGCCGTCAGGCCCACGCCTTTGACGGCGCTGATTTTCACCGGCAAGGAAAGCTTCGTCAGGTGAACGATGTCGCGCTCAAGCAGGGGGCCGCCCCGACTGCAACGGTCGTAAGCGACGAGATTTCCGTAAACGGCCTTGCGGGACGAGTACACGACCCCACCCGAGTTGACGAACTCGCCCTCGCTTAATCCGGTGTATTCGATCCCGACCCGCGAAGCGGTCAAGGAAGAGGCAAAACTTTGGGCCGGAAAGGCCACGCAAACCCACAAAAAAATCCATGCAAGCATGCGGCGGAATTTATCACATACCATTTATTTAATAAACTAATTCCGCGTGCAGAATGGGGGTGAAGGCGGTTTCTTTGCTGCATCCCCGAAGCACATAATTCTTTGGAATTACTCAAGAAACATTCAATGGGCCGGGGGCGTCATTTTTCTCTTGTAAAATCAGGGGTTTTGATCCAAATCTGTGTTCGTGAAGTCGATCCTTTTCACCACCGCGATGTCGCTCCTCTTAACCGGTTCGGACACGCTCGTGCTCTCGAAGCTGAATTGCTCTTACATTCAGGAATCGTTTTTCAGCGAAATTATTTTTAAAAATCCGGGCTCAGACGGATCCGCCGAGGGCGAGCTTCGGCATTACGTCGTCTACTCCAAAGGCGAACCGAAATTCATGTCCGGGCAAGCCTTCAAATCGGTCTACTATCAAAAAAACGGACTCATCAGCGGGTTGATCGGCGACGAATTCGGAACAAGCGGAAGCTTCACCCTCGTTCGGCTGACTCCGAAAAATTCAGGCACATGGCGATACACCTCGACCGATCGTTCGGGGTCGAGTACCGAAGCTCTTTTTCAGTGCACCTACAAATAGTCTCTCAATAAACTATTCGCTCAGTCCTTCGCGAAAATCGGCAGACAACGCGGCCTTCAGATATTCGCGCTTCATGATCGCGATGTTTTGAATCGAAATCTTCTTCGGACAAGCAGCCTCGCACTCGCCTAGGTTCGAGCAGTTTCCGAAACCTTCCTTGTCCATTTGATCGACCATTCCGATCACGCGATCTTTGCGAAGCGGATGCCCCTGCGGAAGCAACATCAGCTGCGAAATCTTGGCCGAGGTAAAGAGCGAAGCCGAAGCGTTCGGGCAGGCGGCAACGCAAGCGCCACACCCGATACAGGCTGCGGCGTCCATCGCCCGGTCAGCCAGTTCTTTTGAAATCAGAATCGCGTTCGCGTCGGCATGCGGGCCGGTCTTGGCGCCGGTATATCCGCCCGCCATCTGAATGCGGTCGAATGCTCTGCGATCGGTCACCAAGTCGCGGATGATCGGAAAGGCTTTGGCGCGCCAAGGTTCGATCGTGATGAGTTCGCCGTCCTTGAACGAGCGCATGTAAAGCTGACAGGTCGTCGCCCCGCGAAGCGGGCCGTGCGCCTGACCGCTCACCATCAGCGAGCAGGTTCCGCAAATGCCTTCGCGGCAATCGCTTTCAAACTCGACCGGGCGCTTGCCCTCTTTCAGCAGTTTTTCGTTCAAAACGTCGAGCATCTCTAAAAACGACATATCGGTCAGAACGTCGTCGAGCGAGTATTCCTCGAAGCGCCCTTGAGCCTTCGGCCCTTCCTGGCGCCAGATTTTCAGACGGACTTTCATTTTCTTCGCAGCACTGTGTTCCATATCCCAAGTCCCTCCTTACTTATAACTACGTTCCGTGAGCTTCACGTTTTCAAACACGAGCGGCTCTTTGTGCAAGGCCGGTTCGGCGTTCTTGCCCTTGTATTCCCAGGCGGCGACGTACGAAAAATGCGCATCGTCGCGCTTGGCTTCGCCTTCGGGCGTCTGGCTTTCGACCCTGAAGTGACCGCCGCAGGATTCCGCCCGATGAAGAGCATCGCGGGCGATGAGGGTGCCTAATTCCAGAAAATCGCCCAATCGCTGCGCGACCTGAAGGTTCGTGTTCAAAGCCTCGTCGTCGTTCAACATCATGTTGGTGTCGTAGTCGTGCTGAAGCTCTTTGATCTTTTCAATGGCAAGCTTCAGGCCTTTTTCGTCGCGGGCCATGCCGACGTATTCCCACATCACGTTTCCGAGATCGCGGTAAATTTCGTTCGGCGTGCGTTTTCCGGTCTTTCCGACCGAGATGAGCCGCTTGATTTCGTCGCGAACGCTTTTCTCGGCTTCTTCGAAGGCCGGATGTTTCGTGTCGACCTTCTTCAACAACTCTTGCGAGTTCATGCCCAGGTAGTTCGTCACGGTGTAAGGCAGGATGAAATACCCGTCCGACAATCCTTGCATCAGCGCCGAAGCGCCCAGACGGTTTGCGCCGTGGTCCGAGAAGTTCGCTTCTCCGCCCGCAAACAGGCCCTGTACGTTGGTCATGAGCGAGTAATCGACCCACAAACCGCCCATCGTGTAGTGGACGGCGGGATAAATTCGCATCGGGACTTTGTACGGGTCTTCGTTCGTGATCTCGTGGTACATGTCGAAGAGGTTTCCGTATTTTTCGCGAATGACGTCTTCGCCGTTGCGCTTGATCGCGTCGCGGAAGTCGAGGTAAACCGCGCGTCCGGTATCGCCGACGCCGCGACCTTCGTCGCACATCTCTTTACCGTTGCGCGAAGCCACGTCACGCGGAACCAAGTTTCCGAAACTCGGATACTTGCGCTCCAAAAAGTAATCGCGATCTTCTTCGGGGATCAGATTCGGGTCTTTTTTGCAGTCTTCTTTTTTCTTCGGCACCCACACGCGGCCGTCGTTTCGAAGCGATTCCGACATGAGCGTCAACTTCGCCTGATGCGTGCCCGAAACCGGAATGCAGGTGGGATGGATCTGCACGTAACAAGGGTTGGCGAAGGTCGCCCCCCGTTTGTGCGCGCGCCAGATCGCCGTTGCGTTCGAATTCATCGCGTTCGTGGACAAATAATAAATCCGGCCGTATCCGCCGGTCGCCAACACCACCGCATCGGCGGCATGACGTTCGATTTCGCCCGTGCGGATGTCGCGGGTGATGATCCCGCGGGCTTTTCCGTCGACAATCACGACGTCGAGCAGTTCGTGATACGGAAACAGCTCGACTTTTTTGTTGTTCACTTCTTTCATGAGCGCGCTGTACGCGCCCAAAAGAAGCTGCTGCCCCGTTTGCCCGCGAGCGTAGAACGTCCGCGAGACCTGGGCTCCGCCGAACGAGCGGTTCGCCAGCTCGCCCGAATATTCGCGGGCGAAGGGAACGCCTTGAGCCACGCACTGATCGATGATCGAAGTCGAGTTCTGCGCCAAGCGATAGGTGTTCGCCTCGCGCGAACGGTAATCGCCGCCCTTGATCGTGTCGTAAAATAGACGCCAAACGCTGTCGCCGTCGTTCGGGTAGGATTTCGCGGCGTTGATCCCGCCTTGGGCCGCGATCGAGTGCGCGCGTCGGGCGGAATCGTGAATGCAGAACGATTTTACTTTGTAACCCAACTCAGCCAACGAGGCTGCGGCCGATCCTCCAGCCAGGCCCGTTCCGACGACGATCACGGTGTATTTGCGTTTGTTGGCGGGGTTGACGAGCTTCATGTGGGCTTTGTAGTTGTCCCACTTTTCATTGAGCGCACCTTCGGGAACGCCTGACTTCAATTCGATACTCATGCGGCACCTCCTTGAGTGAAGTAAATGTAAATCGGGATGAACAAAAAGCCTGCCGAAATCACGACTGCGAGCCCGAGCCCCAAGGCATAAATGAGTTTCGACCAGCGAGGGTTCAACGCGCCAAGCGACTGAAACATGCTCCAAAAGCCGTGCCGATAATGCGCGCCCAGAAAGAACATGCAGGCGACGTAGAAGATCACCCAGCCCGGATGAACGAAGACGTCGAGCACCTTACGATACAGATCGAGCGTCATCACGCCGTTGACCGTCGTGGTGTAACCGTCTTCGACGCCGGCGCCGAAGCGCATTTGTTTGACGTGAATGATGAGGAAAATCAACAGGACCAAGCCCGAGACGATCATGTTCCGGGACGCGGCCGTGTTCTTCGTCGGTCCACCCTTGGATTTCGCATGGTCGTAAGCGACTCCGCGGGCCATCTTATTCTTGGCCGAGACCTGAATCGCCGTCACGACGTGTAGCAGGATGACTAACAACAGCCCGATTTCAGCCACGATGATGACCGGGCCCAACAGCCCGTGCAACTTCGCCGCATAGGCGTTGATCGCGTCGCCGCTCCCGCTATAGAGGGCTAGGTTTCCGAACAGGTGAACGAAAAGAAAGAGGACGAGTGCGAATCCCGACGCACCCAACAAATACTTTCTTCCGAGGGTTGAAGAAAAAAGTCGCTTCAGTGGTACCATTCCATGCTCCTTTAGAATGTATTGAGTAGTTTTA